>Ga0102958_1000350_pt1 | contig 11038 bp, 10 predicted proteins | sample SalPonF2_B_D1_MG_FD_84513 | JGI IMG/M metagenome (GOLD analysis project Ga0102958, IMG submission 84513) | Salt pond soil microbial communities from South San Francisco under conditions of wetland restoration - Salt Pond MetaG SF2_B_D1_MG ...
ATTTTCATCAAGAATTAACCGGCGTGTATTTAGTATCAGGTATCATCTGCCGTACCGGTCCGTCCAACCAGTTTCCACCGGCGGAGACTATAATCGAAAGTGTGTCCAAGAACAACCACAAACTTGACAAAAAATATAAAATTGGCGCGGGTCCTAATTGCAAGGACTTTTTTTAACGACCTCTTAAAAATCGACTGCATCATATTTCCCAAGCCCGGTTAAGGGTTCATCGGCTTTTATTTCAGTCAATTTGACGCATCGTATCAAATGAAGTACTGTTATTTTTCAATCGATAATAAGAAATCCGGACTAAAGGAGAATCACGGATGATTCAGAAAAAAGATTGGAAAAAACCGTTCGCACTTATCCTTTTGCTTGTGCTGCTCGGTGGTTACTATGACCAACTGGATGTCGAAATGAAAACCATGGTATTGCCTCTGGCGATTTTTATTGCTGCAGGGTTCGTTATTGCGCGGTTGAAGAAACTCGAATATGAAATACGTTCATCAAAAGTCACCGCCCAGAAAGCCGTTGTTCAGACCTTCAGCGTCATAGATGCCAACGGAAACGAACGTGTTTCCATTTCAGCAGCCTCTGATTCTGCGATAATGACTTTTTTTGATGAGGAATATGTTCCCCGAACGACTCTGGAGCTATCGCAAGGACGACCGGACCTGAAACTGTTGGGAAACAAAGGAAGTGCAGGGATTGTGTTTGATGAAAAAGGCCTACCCAATATAATCTTAAAAGATGATATGGATAAGATCATTTGGTCCGCTTTGTAAAAAATGAAGATCATTGTAAAGGATACAAAGGAGACCTATCATGGATATGGAAATATTCGAGAAAATGGACGCACCGGAACTGAGGAAATATCTGGAATTTCTTCTCTGGCACTACCGGGTCGTTGATGCGTTCTGGTTTATCTATTTAACCGAACAGTTCGGCCAGGAAACTGCCGAAAATCTCAACGAAAAGGTGTGGGACCGTGTCTCGGCTATGGCGGCAAAAGACCTGGTCTCCCGATTTCAAATTCGGGAAAAAGGACTCAAAGGCTTTGTCAAAGCCCAGAAACTTTTCCCCTGGTGCATCCTCGTGGGATACCGGATTCAAGAATCCGACCATGAAGTGACGATTTCCGTGCCCGCCTGCCCCACCCAGGAAGCCAGAATCAAGCGGGGTTTGGGCGAATATGTGTGTAAGGAAATGCACCGAAAAGAATTCAACAGTTTTGCCCGGATGATCGATGACCGTATACGGGTTGAGTGTCTTTTCGCACCCCCGGACCCGCATCCCGAAGACATGTTCTGCAAGTGGCGTTTCTATTTAGAACCGTAAGATATAACCTGCCGCGACGATGGTTATTAAGACGGTACCGTCCTGGAATGGACGAATGAAGTTCTGGATATATCGGGTCTGATATTTTTTGCTTGATTCTTAGATGGATCGACGTAATCATAGGATACGGACGCGTCACACCGACGTTTTACTGCAATTTACCGTGTTCGGCCAGATCTTCCATCCCGCTGAAATCTAAAATTTTTATTTCCCGGCCCCTGGCCTCGATGAGATGCTGCTGGTTCATTTTCCCTATAATTCGCGACAGGGTTTCAGGGATGGTACCCAGAAGGCTGGCAAGCTGACCTTTTGAAATATTTAAGGTCACAGAATCGGGGCACCCCTGTTCCTCTGTCAAATACAGGAGATATGAAGCCAGCCGGCCCGGAACTTCTTTTAGCGAAAGGTTTTCTATCTGGACGGTAAACTGGCGCAAACGCATGGAAAGCACGGCAAGCATATTCAATGCAAGAGAAGGATTGCTGGATATCAGGTCCACAAACGCTTTCCGTGGAAAAAACAGAAGATGGCTTTTGAGGAGGGTCTGGGCGCTGGCCGGAAATTTCCGTCCGGAAAACACCGGAACTTCACCAAAGGGATTTCCGGCGCCGTAAATATGAAGAATATGTTCTTTGCCTTCGAACGAGACCTTATAAATTTTTACTTGGCCGTCAGCAACAATATAAAAACCGTTACAATCGTCTCCTTCTAAAAAAACCGTTTTACCCTTATCATAAAATTTGTCCACGGCGATCTGCCGAATTTGGCTCAACTGATCTTCGGCCAGGCCGTTGAAAAGGGGCGCTTCTGCGATGATATGGAGAATTTTTTTCATGATTTTGGCTTTTCGTTAAAAAATTATCATTTTTTTTTGACTTAAGTCAAGGCATTGGGCCCATGTTTAATATAGGATCCGTCTCAAAGGTTAGAGAACGATTTCTACATCCATCGACACCGTTTCGAAAAAGACCATCAACACGTCCGACAAGCGGCGGGCGTAATCAACCAAAAGGAGGCACACCATGTTTTGTTTTCAATGTGAACAGACGTCTAAAGGCGAAGGATGCACAAAGATCGGCGTATGCGGAAAAAAACCGGAGGTGGCGGCCCTCCAGGATCTTTTGATGTATGCGGTCAAAGGATTGTCTCTGGTGGCCGTTGCCGGTCGTAAAGCAGGGATACGCGACCCGAAAATCGACCATTTTGCTTGCGAAGCGATCTTTTCTACGTTGACAAACGTCGATTTCGATCCGAACCGATTTGTTCAACTGATCCATCAAACCGTTAAATTCAGAGACGAACTCAAGGCAAAGGTAACGGCGACCGGCGGCGAGGCCGGTTTTCCGGACGGTCCTGCCAACTTTACGCCGGCGTCAACCCAAGACGGGCTTGTGGCCCAGGGAGAAACCGTCGGCGTCAAATCGGATCCGGACATCAATCCTGACATTCTTTCCCTCAGAGAGCTTCTGATATACGGCATCAAAGGGGTCGCGGCATATGCGGACCATGCAAAGATCCTGGGGAAAACCGATGACAGGATTTTCGATTTTATCCACGAAGCCATGGCCGCCAGTTTGAACACGGATCTTGGCGCAGACGATCTTGTGGGCCTGGTTTTAAAATGCGGCGAGATCAATCTTGTTGCCATGGAGATTCTGGATGCCGCAAACACGGGGGCCTACGGCCATCCGGTCCCGACATCCGTGCCTCTGGGTGCAAAAAAAGGAAAAGCCATTCTGGTTTCAGGGCATGACTTAAAAGATCTGGAAGACATCCTCAAGCAGACCCAGGGAAAGGGGATCAATGTCTATACACACGGTGAAATGCTCCCCTGCCATGGGTATCCGGAGCTGAAAAAATACGATCATTTTTACGGACATTACGGCACGGCCTGGCAAAACCAGGCCAAAGAATTTGACGCATTTCCGGGTGCCATTCTAATGACCACCAACTGTATTCAGAAACCGAAAGATTCTTACAATGATAAAATTTTTACCACCGGCCTGGTAGGCTGGCCCGGCGTTGCCCACATCGGGGACAAGAATTTCGCGCCCGTGATCGAAAAAGCACTGGAACTGCATGGATTTACAGAAGATATAGAAGGTAAATCGGTCATGGTCGGATTTGCCAGAAATGCGGTCATGGGGGTTGCGGGTACGGTGATCGAAGCGGTCAAGAACAAGGCGATCCGCCATTTTTTCCTGGTGGCCGGATGCGACGGTGCCAAACCCGGACGGAATTATTATACCGAATTTGTGGAAAAAGTGCCCAAAGACTGCGTGGTCCTGACCCTTGCCTGTGGCAAGTTCCGTTTCTTTGATCAGGATTTGGGGGATATCGGAGGCATTCCGAGACTTCTCGACGTCGGCCAGTGCAACGACGCCTATTCTGCCGTCCAGATTGCAGTGGCCCTGGCAAATGCTTTTGAATGCGAAGTAAATGACCTTCCCCTGTCCATGGTTCTGTCCTGGTATGAGCAGAAAGCCTGTGCCATTCTGTTGAGCCTGCTGTATCTGGGCATCAAGGATATACGACTCGGGCCGAGCCTGCCGGCGTTTATTTCGCCGAACATCCTCAATGTTCTGGTGGAAAAGTTCAATATTATGCCGATACAGACACCGGATGAAGATCTAAAAACAATTTTAGGATAATTCTTTCTCGACAGGATTCACAAGATGATTAGCATATGTCTTGTGAATCCTGTAAAAAGAACCCTTCAATCAGAGGAGGAAAAAAATGAAATGCCCGGGACAGGACAGCCGATACTGGAAACCGGGTGCCATTTTCGAGGAAAAATGCCCGGAATGCGGTCATTCGGTTGAGTTTTTCAAGGACGATACCACTCGGAAGTGCCCCAAATGCGAGCATAAGTTCGCCAATCCCAAAATGGATTTCGGATGTGCTTCCTACTGTCAGTATGCAAAAGAGTGCATCGGGGATCTGCCGCCGGAGCTTTTGGCCCAGAAGGAGGACTTTTTAAAAGACCGTATCGCCCTAGAGATGAAACGATATTTTAAAAGTGATTTCAAACGGATCGGCCATGCAACCCGGGTGGCGAGGTATGCCGAAAGAATCGGCAAAAACGAACGGGGCAACCTGGCGGTCATACTGGCGGCAGCGTATCTCCATGACATCGGCATCCATGAAGCCGAAAAAAAATATAACAGTACGGCGGCAAAATACCAGGAGCAGGAAGGGCCGCCTATTGCAAGATCCATCATGATCAAACTGGGCGCAAAAGAAGCGTTGATCGAAGAAGTCTGTGATATCGTGGGACATCACCATCATCCCCGGCCCGAGGAAACGCTGAATTTTAAAGTGCTCTACGATGCGGATCTCATTACCAACCTTGAAGAAAAACACAAAGAAAATCCAATAGACAATGACCGGCTGATCAGCATCATCGAAAAGTCGTTTTTAACGGATAGCGGACGTGAAGAAGCAAAGAAAACGTTGTTAAGTTAAATCGGACGCAGATTTCCGCAGATATACACAGATAACATTCTTATTTTTTTATTTAAAAATCATGAAAATCTGTGTCCATCTGTGTCCAAAAAAATTGTATACTATAAAGTATGTTTAAATAGGCGGATTTGGTGAAACAAAAAAACCGATAAAACAAAGGGTTAATCATGAAAACATTACGAAAAATAATCGAGATCGATGAAGAACTGTGTGACGGATGCGGACAGTGTGTGCCCTCCTGCGCCGAAGGCGCCCTTGAAATTGTGGACGGAAAAGCACGAATCATCGCCGACAAACTGTGTGACGGGCTCGGCGCCTGTTTGGGGGAATGTCCCACCGGTGCCCTCCGGGTGATCGAACGGGAATCCGATGAGTTCGATGAAGACGCCGTCGAAGAACATCTGGCAAAACAAACAAAAACCGCTCACAAAGCTCAACAGAATATGCCCTGCGGGTGTCCGTCCACCCAAATCCAGACGTTTGTCCCCATTGAATCGCATCCGGAAGTCCAGATTCCCAAAGTAACCGGTACCGAAGGCGAGTCCGCCCTGTCCCACTGGCCGGTTAAAATACGGCTCATCCCCCCCAAAGCCCCGTTTCTTAAAGGTGCGGATCTTCTGGTCTTGGCGGATTGTGTTCCGGCAACCTTTCCAACCCTGAACAGGGATTTCATTAAAGGGAGAGTGGTGATGATGGGATGCCCCAAATTCGACGAGGCCCAAGATTACATCGAAAAATTCACGGAAATCTTCAAAATTGCGGGGATCAAAAGCATTACCAATGTTTTTATGGAGGTTCCGTGCTGTTCGGGTCTTCCCATGATCGTCAAAAAGGGACTGGAAGCATCCGGGCAGAATATTCCCGTGAATGACGTGGTCATCAGTACCCGGGGCAAGATTATAAAACAAAAATAATGTAATTCCGATCCAAATAACCCAATCGGATATTGGTGAGCAAAGATCGGTCGAAGATGATCTAAATCCGGAACGCATAAAATATGAGGTTATTTTTTAGCGCGCCCTTAGGGGTTATGATCTTTAATCTCCTATTGACTTTCATTTTGGCTTGCCCTATTAAACCCGCCGCGAAAATCGCATTGTTTATTTCGTTATAAAATACTTAAGATAGAGGTAGAGCATGCCAAATAATCCGTGTTTGCATTGCGGGGCCTGCTGTGCTCTGTTTCGCGTGTCCTTTTACTGGACCGAAACCGATGAAGCCAACCACGGCGGGGTTCCCTGGAAGATGACCGTCAAGATAAACGATTTTTGTGTTGCCATGAAGGGGACCGAACAACACCCTCCGCGCTGCGGCGCCCTTATGGGTGAAATCGGCCGCAAAGTCTTCTGCAGTATCTATGACCAGCGGTCCTCGACCTGCCGGGAATTCGAGCCTTCCTGGACACAATATCACCCCAATCCAAGGTGTAACCAAGCGCGCCTGCGATGGGGCTTGAAACCCCTGTCTCCGGATTCATGGGATGATACCGGCGGGCTTCCCAAGGCGGCCTGATCGGCACAGGCAGCCCCTTGCCCGGGAAATCCGAATCGAGCATACCCAATATTTTTTCCCTCTTCGGGTTTCACCCTCCGGTGGATTATTTTTTCGGATATTGCACCTTATGATAGCGTTTATCTTTCTAAAGCAGATACCCGGCGCTTTCATGGCATGAGTTTGGCCGGATGTTAATGTCGTATGAAGGGATCCATTTTAAGCTGGAAATGTTTGAGAGCGATGAAGAACGGTAGGTTTTTATCTATTGTCGTCAATCCGTCCCGACTCTGGCTATGACTCTGGCCGCGACTCTGGCCTCTTCTGCTTGGTGCCTACTTAGTGCCTACTTGGGGTCATGTTTTTCTGAATTAGGAATTAAAAAGCTTTATGAAGTTTATTATGGATGGTATTCAGATTAAGGGAACTCTTTTCATGCGTTACCAAATATTTCAACAGGATCTTCTGCCAAATCAAATGCAGGGATAGCTATGTGGTCAGCCCATTGCTTTTCAAACATTTTTCTTTTAAGCAACATCAATTTAAAACTCTCACCTTCTTGGCCATCATCAAGGCCGGGATTAGCCTAAACTCCACCAATATCTGTTAGAATAAATCGTTGATGAAATTTTTCGCCACCAGACCGTCCAGCCCATCTTTTCAGTTTTAGACGATCGCCGGAAGGAACAGGCTGGGGTAGTTTTTCCTAATCTAGTGTCTTAAAAAAATACCGAATCCTTTTTGTTGGACGTATGAACTTCAATGCAATTTGATAAAAATTTACCACTTATTAATTTTACAGATATTATTCCCCAAAAAATGTTGAATGATTTCATTTTGTTTTCTATATTACTATCATTAAAGTTTCTCACACCGTTTCGTTCCGTTAGCAAAACGAACGTTCTTCGAATCCGTCATGTTTAGACAGACTTTCATATAACAATTTAACCCGTTGGAGATGTAATATGAAATCGATTCGCTCTAAACTCTGTTTTTGGTCAATTTTGGTTGTGTCTTTTTCCTTTCCCCTATTTTCAAGCGCTGCCGATCAAAACACCCCGCCATCCGAGACCCTGACCATGGCCGAAGCGATTCAGATCGCCGTCAATCAGAATCCCCAAGTCAAGGCCGCCGGCTTTCAGGTAAAGGCGGTGGAATCAAATACCATCCAGGCCCGGTCGGGTTTTTTCCCGCAGATCGATTTTTCCGAAACGTTCAATCGCACCACCAATCCCATGTGGGCCTTTGGCACCAAACTGAATCAGGGAAGTATTACCCAAGAAGATTTTGATCCTGCCAGACTCAACGATCCGGATGCCATCAACAATTTTGCAACCGCTGTCTCCATGTCCTGGTCAATTTATGACGGCGGCCGGACAAAAATCGGCTGGGAACAGGCCAAACAGAACCAGGAAATTGCATCTTTAATGCTCGAACGAACCCGGCAAAAAGTGATTGCACAAACAGCGGCGGCGTATGTGGGACTTCTCCTTGCTCAGAAAAATATCCTCGTTTTGGACCAGGCCCTTGAAACGGCACACGCCAATCTTAAAATGATCGAATCTCGCTATCATAACGGTTTTGTGGTAAAAAGCGATCTATTGAGGGCCATGGTTCGTATTGCAGATCTAAAGCAACAGCATCTCCAGGGCGAAAGCCGAGTCGAGGTGGCAAAAGCCATGCTGAACGCATCCATGGGTTCTCCCGAAGACAAACCAATAAATCCGGTAACCCCGTTTGCCGTTGGACCACAAATAAAAGGGGAGATAGAGGATTGGCTTCATACCGCCCTTTCAAATCGTTTCGATCTGAAAACCTTGGGACACCAGGAAGAAATGGCCCGAAAAGAAATCGACAAATCCCGGGCCGGCCACTTCCCGGACTTGCGGCTTGTGGGAAATTATGAAATCGATTCGGAAGACTTCAGCGATACGGCGGATAATTATACCTTCGGAGCGGTGGTGAAGGTAAATTTATTCAGTGGGTACCATATTACCGGAAAAACCGAAGCGGCAAAATCGTTTTTGAACCGAATGCAGGAGATACGAAGAGCCATGGAGCTGGGAATACGGGTTCAGACACGGGAAGCATTTTTAAAAGCCCAGAGTTCCTGGAAGCGTATACGGGTGGCCCAAACAGCGGCGGATCAGGCCGAAGAAGGATTGCGGATCGTAAAAAATCGTTACAATAACGGCCTGTTAACGATCGTAGGCCTTCTTGATGCAGAGCTGGCCCGCCAACAGGCCCATACCAATTATTTCACGGCCCTTCACGATTACAAGGTGGCCAGGATCGATCTGGCGTTGGCTTCGGGAACCATTGACACGGATTTTCAATAACTCAAGCTTCGCACCCTTAATATTCGGCACGGCCAGCACAACGATACCGGCAAGGAGTTTTTCAACCACCGATAAATACATAAAAATCCAATAAAACCAATGTTTTGTATGAGCTTCCGAGCGTTTATTTAAGGAGTCCATCATGCTGCGAAACAAACGATTTTATTTCATCATTTTCACCGCTGTCTTTCTTTTAATAGGTTGCGGGGAAAAAATTGAGCCGGGCAATGCAGAACAGATCAAAAAAAAGCCGGTTAAAGCGCCGGTTGCCATAGCATCCATGAGCCGCCAACCGTTTACTTATGAAGCTGTGGGGACGGTTAAAGCAAAAGCCATAAGTACACTTTCCAGCAAAATTTTGGGGGCTGTCATGGCGGTTTTTGTTCAGGGCGGAGATACGGTCGAACAGGGACAGAAACTGATTGCCATTGATGATCACCAGGTGTCGGCACAGCTTCGCGAGGCTGAAGCCGCCCTTGCCCAAGCCCGACGCGCCGAAACTGCGGCCATCGCAGGCGCAGAACTTGCGATGGCCACCTATGCCCGATACCAGAACCTGATGAAAGACGCGTCCGCCAGTCCCCAGGAGTTTGATGAGATCAAATCTCGATACCAACAGGCCCAAGCCGGGCTGGCCGCCGCCAAACAGCGTGTCAAACAGGCCGAAGCTTCGGTATCCGCTGCATTCGATAGAAAAAAGGATGCCTTAATTCGTGCGCCGTTTGACGGTAGAGTCAGCGCTAAAATGATTGATGTGGGAGATTTGGCGGCTCCAGGCAAACCGTTGCTAATTCTGGAGAAAAAAGGGAACTATCATGCAAATTTGGAATTGCCGGAAACGCATATCGGGTCTGTAACACACGGCCAAATTGTAACGGTTGTGATACAGGCCTTAAACAATAGACCGATGGACGGAACCGTAGAGGAAATTTTTCCTGCAGCCGATGAAAGGAGCCGTTCGTTTTTAATTAAGGTTAAACTGCCAGATGAAGCGGGACTGCGATCGGGAATGTTTGCCCGGGTTTTTATTCCTTTAGACGAAATCGGTATGCTTTTAATTCCATCCACTGCGGTGATACACTCCGGACAGTTAACCGGTATATACATTGTTGATGATAACCACACGGCAAGGTTCCGTCTCATTCGAACCGGCAGAATATTCGGAGCGTCGTTAGAAGTCCTGTCCGGCCTCAAGGAAGGCGATCGGTATGTCGTCGTTCCACCGCCCACCCTTTCCAACGGTGATCGTGTGGAGGTTGTCTCATGACCCATAAAATAGGTGTCTCCGGCCGAATCGCTCAATTTTTCATAGACTCCAGGCTGACCCCTCTGATTATCATCGCTTCACTGTTGCTCGGTATCGCAGCCGTCATCGCGCTTCCCAGGGAAGAAGAGCCGCAGATTATCGTACCCATGACCGATATCTTTGTAAAGATGCCCGGTGCCAGCGCCAAAGAAGTCGAAGAGCGGGTTACAAACCCCATGGAGAAACTGCTGTGGGAAATCCCGGGTGTAGAGTATGTGTATTCAACCTCCAGTCCCGGAATTTCCATGGCGGTGGTCCGTTTTTATGTGGGCCAGGACGAAGAAAAATCCATCGTTCGCCTCCAGTCAAAACTCATGGCCAACTATGACCTGATTCCCTGGGCGGCAACCCCCCCATTGATCAAACCCCGCTATATTGACGATGTTCCGATTCTGGCACTCACCTTCTGGGGAGAGGGTTTCGATCATTATACCCTTCGACGTGTTGCAGCAGAAGTGGAAAATATCGTCAAGCGTGAAAACAATGTTTCCACAACGACCCTGATCGGCGGGGTGCGGCGCCAGATCCAGGTGCGTTTTGATCCGGTGCGTCTGGCAGCGTCCGAGCTTGATCTTGAACGGGTTGAAATGATGGTAACCTCCTCAAACCAGGAGTCGAATGCCGGCACCTATCCGTCTATCCACGGCCAGGTTCTGGTTCACACCGGCGGTTTTTTAAAAACGGTTGAAGATGTTAAACGTGTGGTGGTGGGCGTTCACGACGGCAAGCCCGTATATCTTCGCGATGTGGCCGATGTTGTGGACGGCCCCGAGGAACCGGAGCAATATGTTTTTTTCGGCACCGGTCCGGCGAATGCTGAAAAGGAACTTTCCGGCCAAAATGCCCCAAAAGGGGGTCATCCGGCGGTTACCCTTGCCATTGCCAAACGCAAAGGGGCCAATGCCGTCACGGTGGCACAGAAAGTGCTCGAACGGATAAATAAGGCCGTAGGCAGCGTAATTCCCGATAATATCCATATGACCGTCACCCGCAACTATGGCGACACTGCCAAAGAAAAATCGAATGAATTGCTCTTTCACATGATGATCGCCATTATTTCAGTGACGATCCTTATCTGGTTTGCTCTGGGACATCGTGA
>Ga0102958_1000352_pt1 | contig 11020 bp, 9 predicted proteins | sample SalPonF2_B_D1_MG_FD_84513 | JGI IMG/M metagenome (GOLD analysis project Ga0102958, IMG submission 84513) | Salt pond soil microbial communities from South San Francisco under conditions of wetland restoration - Salt Pond MetaG SF2_B_D1_MG ...
GCTGGGTGAGGACCGACCGTTCGTCAAAAGACGAACGCAGTGGTCCGAACGCCCAGCCAGGGATGGCGGGGCAGGCGTATAATCCCGCCGCTCGCACCACGGCAGGGACGCCGGTAGTACGACAAAAAGTTTCTGCGCCCGTAGCTCAGCTGGATAGAGCGTTGGCCTCCGGAGCCAAAGGTCAGAGGTTCGAATCCTCTCGGGCGCGCCATACATCGAAGGGTCCCGACAGGGGCCCTTTTTTGTATGGCGCGGTCGAGCGCTGTGGTTCGGACCTCCCGGTTCGACCAGCCGACAAAGTCGGCGCAGAACGTCGACGCAGCGCGGCGACGGCCCCGCAGGGGTGAGCGAGCTTCGCGAGCGAATCATCCTCTCGGGCGCGCCATACATCGAAGGGTGTATTCCGGTCACATGGTTTACACCTTATTCCGGACACATAGGTAACACATTTGAACGGAACGGGTCTTGGATTGGCTCCAGCCGACGAAGTCGACGATCCGGTCAGCTGAGAACGATGCCGGGCGTTTTTGCTGGGCCGCCATTTTTCCGATCGGGATGGTCGCGTGCGCGGAACCGGCGCAGACCCTCTTCGGTGTCCGGGTGAAAAAACGACTTGTGAAAGCACGCTGCCTCGATGCGGAGTCCCTCGTCGATAGGCTTCCCGAAACCGCGCACTGCCGCTTCCTTGTCACTTCCTATCGCGCCCTGCGGCAACGAGGCGATGAACTCGGCGAGTTCGAGCGCCCGCGCTAGACCCTGTCCTTTGGACACAACCTCGTTGGCAAGCCCGATACGATGGGCCTCCGCCGCGTCGATGACCTTGCCGGTCAGGATCAACTCCATCGCGTGGCCCATGCCGAAGATGCGCGGCAAACGCTGGGTGCCGCCGTCGGCCAGCCCGATATTCCAGCGCCTGCAGGTCACACCATATGAGGCGTGCTCCTCGACGATGCGGATGTCGGCAAAGCACGCCCATTCCAGCCCGCCCGCATAGGCGACGCCATTCACCGCAGCGATGATCAGTTTGTAAATATCCGTCCAGCGGCGCAATCTTCCTAGGAGCGCGCGCGCAGGATTCCGCCGGCCGTGGCGCCGCGGCCAGGACTATCGATCAACACGCCAGGATTCATCATTCCATTCGGGTCAAGTGCCCGCCGGGCACCGGCAAAGGCCTCGCGAAACAACCCGGGGGCTGGTTGTCGTATCCGGCCGGGCGGTGATCGCGGCCAACCGCATGGTGATGGGTGACGGTACCGCCGAGAGCGGTCACGACCTCATTGGCGGCGAGCTTGAATTCGCGCCACCGCCCGAGCATTGCTCCCATGTCGCCGCTGTCACTGCCGAGTGCAAAAACCGTAAAGTAGGGTGCCGGGCCGTCCGGGTAGACGTGGGTGAAGCGGCAGGTCACCGCGCATTCGGCCCCGGTCAGCTCGCGAAGGACACTCGAGACACGCTCGCGCACGCCCGCGTAGAAAGCGTCGAGACGGTCCCACGTCACGGCGCTCTCAAAAGTGTCCGCGATAATGCCGGCCGGCGTCAGGAAATTGCGAAAATACGGAGCGCGCAGGAACTGTTGCCGCCAGGTTGCCGCCGCGCCCCCGCGTCGCCCGTCGGCCGCGGTGACCGCACCGGCACGCGAACGCGCGAGAGCCTCTTGGTCCCAGTCGCCGCCGTAATCCGCACAGAGTTCCAGCGCACGGTCGATCCAGGCATCGAGCGGGTGATCGGCCGACTCGAAAGCCAGCACCAATATCGCCGACTTGCCGTCACCGACGCCGTTCATGCTCGCCTCGGCCGGGTCAAGCAAACGGCAATTGCTGGGAAAAAGACCGGAATGGCTGATCGCGCGCACCGCCTGACAGGCCGTCTCCATTCCGGGAAAAGAGACGCTTGCCGAGGCGCGGAACCGCGGCCGCGCCTGCAGGCGTAACCAGGCGCGGGTAATGAATCCCAGCGTCCCCTCGGAACCGATCATCAGCCGATCGGGCGACGGCCCGGCTCCCGAACCAGGCAGGCGACGACTTTCCATCACCCCACTCGGCGTCACCATCCTGATGCTCTCGACGAAATCGTCGATGTGGGTGTAGTTCGTGGCGAAATGGCCGCCGGCGCGGGTCGCAACCCAGCCGCCAAGCGTCGAAAATTCGAAGCTTTGCGGGAAATGGCGCAGGGTGAGGCCATGAGGTTTCAGTTGTGCCTCGAGTTCGGGCCCAAGCGCGCCGCCCTCGATGAGTGCAGCCCGACTGCTCGTGTCCACCTTGAGCACCTGGTTGAAATATTGCAGGTCGACGCTGATGGCGGCCGGATAGTCGCCGCCCACATCCGGCTCGACACCGCCGCAGACGCTGGTACCGCCACCGAAAGGGATCAATGCGGCGCCGGTGGCGTCAGCGAAGCCGATGAGCTCGCCGAGATCATCCTCGTTTTTCGGGAACGCGACCCAGTCCGGCGGGTTCGTCATCTCGCGCATCTGCAGGCGCACGAGGTCGGCAAACGACTTGCCATAGCCGTGTGTGATCCGATCATAAGGTGTCGCCGACAGGAACCCGGCAACCGCGGCGGACGGCGTGATGCGCGGCGCTGGCAGCGCGAAGTCGTCGAGCACCGGCGCCGAGGCGCGCGTCGCCACCGCGCCCATTCCCTGCGCAACGCGCCCGAGATGGGCCTCCTCGTCCTCGGTCAACCCCTCGTCTGCATAGCCCCAGCCCCAAAAGCGAAGTTCCTTGCGGTGCGAAAGCGTGGCGGTCATCGGCTCGTCTCCTCGTTCGCGGGCGGCGATATGCCCGAACAGCGGCTATCCTTGGACCGACACGCTAACCAAATTTCGGATCTGGCGCGACGATGCCGCCACGTCGGCGGGTGCCGCGCTACCGCAAGGGGAAGCATCGTGGTCACGGGACGAATGGGACACCTGTCGGTGTTTTGCAGTTACGCGCGCGAAGACGCCGCAATTCGCGATGCGCTCGGGCGCCATCTCGAACCGCTGCGCACCGAGAAGATCATCGACGACTGGAACGACAGCGAGATAAAACCGGGTGCGCGCTGGGACGACCGCATCCGCGCGGCGCTGGACAAGTCGCGCCTCGTCATTTTCATCGTGACACCCGACCTTCTGGCATCGGACTACGTCAACCGGGTGGAGCTCGCCCGCAGCCTCGAGCTGGAACGGGCGGGCAAATGCCAGGTCGTGCCTGTGGTCGCGCGCGCGACGGAATGGGGCAACTCGCCGCTTGCCGACTTCCAGGCGCTGCCGCGGGACGCGCGCCCGATCGATGCATTCGCCGACGAGCGCGAGGCCTGGGACCAGGTCACCAGCGGCATCCGCGAGGCGTGCAAGCGCATCGTCGACTGGGAGAACCCGTACAAGCGGGCCCAGGTCGGCGACTGGACTCATGTCGAGCAGACGATGCAGGTACCCGGCCAGTCGATGACCGGTTACGGCACCTGCGAGGTCATCGCGAAGACCGCCACCGAGGCGGTCGCGAGGCTGCAGTTCGTGCTCGGTCCGCAGCGCCAGGAGCAGATCATCAGGGTCGATCTCACCGAGCCGCTCGAGGACCGGATGGGGGAAATGCTCAAGCAAATGGGCCAGGAGATGCCGGCGAATGCCGAGTTCTGGGTCGGCCCCAGCCAATACGAGGAAGACGTACTTTTTATCGGCGGCAAGCGTTACGAATGCGTGAAAGCCGTGCGCCAGATGCGGATCGAACAACAGGGTCAGAAAATGGAGGGCACCGTCCAGAACTGGCGCTGCGTGGACGTACCGCTCGACGGGATCGTCAAGGGCACTGGCGACCTGCAGGTGATGCAACAAACCCAGGTCCTCCTCGGTTTCGGCCATGGCAATGCGGCTACCGCCAAGCCGGACCTGTTCGGCGGACAGCCTCCGAACGCGAACCAGCCCAACCAGCCGGTCGCGATCTTCTCCCCCGGCCGCTGGCAGGTTCATATGAACGCGTTTGGCATGGGTACCGAGTACGATCTGATGCTGCAGCCGAACGGCGTCGTACAGGGACGGCAGGGCGCGATGGGCATGGTGGCCGATGTCCAGGGGCAGTGGGGTTTCGACATGAACACCAATGTGCTGACGATGCAGCTATTCGCGATGATGATGGGCACACCGGCCGGACAGGATGTCATCCAGGTCCAGCTCGGCACCGCCGGCGGCGGGATTCTCCAGGGCACCGACATGATGGGGCGGCAGTTCCAGCTGCGCAGGATCGGCTAGACCCGGCGCCGCCGCGGCATGGCGGCGCGTTGCGCCGGCGGGACTGTGTGGCAACATGCCCGGTGCTCGATAACGATAAATAGCGACAGGGAGACGGGGAGACAGCAGAAATGACCGGAGCGCAGTCATTCCAGCGCCTGGCGGGGCTGACGGCGATACTTGCGAGCGTGCTCGCGGTCGCGAGCCTGTGGGTCGGGCTAGCCGGCCTCGACTACGAACTCGATGCTTTCTCCGGCGCCGAGGCCATTCTCGGCGCCGGCGCTGCAGCGGCCACCTACATCCGCTGGAGCCAGATCTGCAACCTGTTCGGCAACTACCTGCTGTTGTTTCCGCTCGCGTTGCTGCTGTGGCGCTGGCTGCGCCCGGCCAACCCGCCGTTTGCCGATTTCTACACTCTTGCCGGATTGTTTTTCCTTGCGGTCGGCGGCATTGCATCCGGCATCCTGGTCGGCGCCTGGCCCGCCATGCTGATCGATTATGCGCACGCAGCGGACACCGAGAGAGAGATGATCGCCACGGTGTTCGTGAACATCACGCGCTCGATTGAGGATGGTTTGCAGGGCCTGGTGCAGAACGTACCCGGCGCGATCTGGCTGCTCGGCATGGGTGGATTCCTGAAACGCGAACGCCCTGCGCTTGGCTGGCTGACGCTGGTATTCGGGTTCTTCATGCTGGTCAACAGCCTCGGCAGCCTGCTCGACAATTCGACGCTGTCGATGATCGGTTTCTCCGGCAACCTGCTGATCCTGCCACTGTGGGCGATGTGGATCGGGGTCGATCTGTTGCGGCGCCCGGCTCTGACGAGTCAGCGCTAATACTCGCAGCGACGGGGTCGCGAAACGCGATTTGGCGAGAGGCCGAAACCAACCTGTCGCGGGTCAAAACTCCCGGTGTCTCGTTGGACCGACAGTCCGCCCGGCAACGCAGGTTCGACCCGGATTGGCCAGATCTCCCGCTTCCGGCAGTGTCCCACGGGCCGGGAATTGCGCGCTGGCAAATCTGCCACCGCGGATCAGGGTTGAAACAGACCGAGGCTCTCATCGCGCGCGATGTCGGTAATCGCGCGCATTGCGCGAACGCTGTTACCGGTCGCCGAAAGCCGCGGCGAAAACCCGACAATCGCCATCCTGCCCGGAACGATCGCAACAATGCCGCCGCCAACTCCGCTCTTGGCGGGGATGCCCGCAGCGAAGGCCCAGGTCCCCGACTCGTCGTACATACCCGCCAGCATCATTACCGCCAGCACCTCGTCAACATTGGCCGCATCCATCACCCGTTTCTCCGTCACCGGGTTAATTCCGGCGTTGGCCAGCGTTGCCCCCATCGTGGCGAGCTGCCGCGCGGTGACCGCGACGCAGCTCTGGCGGTTGTAGACGTCGAGCGTTTCGACCGGGTCGGCGCCCAGCCAGCCGTTGTTTTCGAGCAGGTTGACGATCGCGCGATTGCGGAAATTGCTCGCCCCCACCGACGCGTAAACGTCAGCCATGATGTCCAGCCCGGCACCAGCCAGACTCTGATAGAAACCGAGTATCCTCGACCAGCGCTGTTCCGGCGTCGCCGCGTCGATCAGGCTGACGGTGACTATCGCGCCGGCATTGACCATCGGATTCAGGCCACGGCGCTGGCCGCGATCGATACCGATCAGCGAGTTGAACGGCATGCCGGTCGGCTCGACACCGATCTTTTCGCGCACGATGTCGGGCCCGCTTTGCTGCATCAATAGCGCCAGCGTAAACGGCTTGGCGGCGGACATTATCGCGAACGGAACCTCGGTATCGCCGCGCGCGATCAGATCACCGTCGACGGTCATCGCGACCAGCCCGAACCGGTCCGGATCGGCTGCGGCCAGCGCCGGAATGTAATCGGCGACCTCGCCCTCCTCCAGGTCCGCGTAGCGTTCGAATGCCCGATCGAGTGCACGTTCGAGCGTCCCGGAGTCGGCGGCCGATGCCGGTGCCTGAGCGAACGCACAAAATAGTGCCGCGCAGGCCGCCGCGATAACCCGCGCCGGATTCAAGCCGCGGCCCTCATGGCGTTGCCGCGGGCGGCACTCGCCCGCGCGTGACCTGTTCGAACGCATACGCCAGCTCGATCAGGCGCGGCTCGCTGCAGGCGGTGCCGACAAATGACACACCGAATGGCATCGGCCGCGGTTCGAAACCGGCCGGCAATGGCGGATCGGGATGGTTCGGCACCTTCGTGAACGGCACGATGACGGCCGGGTAGCCGGCTTTGTTCAGGATGTTCTCGGAACGCCACGACGGGAACAGCAGCGCGTCGAGATTGTGTTGTTTCAATGCGGCGTCGATGCCCTCGCTGCGGCTCAGCCGGATATCCTTGTCGCGATCCCTGCGCCAGCGAGCCTCGTCGCCCTCTGCGCTCATCTCGTCCGAGATGTCGAGTTCGGCCTGGCCGTAACGGATCGCGTTGCGGTCACGGTTAGCCAGATTGAACTCGCGCAGCGCGGTCAGCGACTTCACCGGCGCCGTATCGCCGAGCGAATCCAGCCATTTATTGAAATCCCGTTTCATCCCGTATTTGAGTATTACCGAGCAATTGTCATCGCCGCCCTTGCCCTGCGGATAGTCGTAGCAGTTGCCGAACAGCAGCTGATTGTCGTCCGGATCGGTGGCAATCACGCTCGGAATGTTGGCCGGTTCGACAATGGTAGCGCCGTGGGCGCGCAGCACACTGATTGCCTCTTTCATCGCAGCGGCTTCCGCCGGGCTTAGCCCGCCGACCGGCCCCTTCGCGCCGGGCGGCGTGAACGGCTCGTAGAAAAACGCGACCGGTATACCAATCCGTGCGCCGTTGAGCGCCCCGGCTTTCAGGTGCGATGAGTAATCGCCGCCCGCCGCCGCACAGACCCCGGAGGCCGGATCGCGAGAGTCATTGCTTTCCATTGCCCCGAGCAAAGCGGCCGCGTCGGCAACGTATTTCGCCATCGGCCCGGCCGTGTCCTGGTCGGCCGTGATCGGGATGATGCCGTGGCGGCTGATCCGGCCTACCGTCGGCTTGATCGCGACGAGCATCGTATTGTTGGCCGGGATCTGGATCGAGCCAGAGGTTTCGGTGCCGACGTTCGCTGCCCACAGGTTGGCCGTGGTACCGATGCCGGAACTGGATCCGCCGGTGTCCATCACCCCACGCCCGTCATTGACACCCGGCCGCGGATCCGGGCGCGGGTCGTACGGGTTGTAGCCGTAGCCGGCGATTGCGTTGTAACTGTTCGGCATGCCGGTGGCGACCCAGTTGGCCAGCTCGGTCAACGTCGTCTTGGCGATGATGATCGCGCCCGCCTCGCGCAGGTTGGTCACCAGCGTGGCCTCGTATGGCGGCACGTAGTTCTCGAACGCCAGGGCACCCCCGGTAGTCGGCATATCAGTAGTGTGAATATTGTCCTTCAGCGCGACCGGGATGCCGTGCAGCGGCCCGCGGATCTTGCCGGCTCCGCGCTCGGCATCGAGCCGGTCGGCATCAATGACCGCATCGAGATTGACCGACAATGTCGCGTGGAGGTTTTCGTCATAGGTAACGATGCGCGCGAGGTACTGCTCGACGATCTGCCGCGCCGTTACTTTGCCGGCCGCCATTGCCGCTTGCAGATCTTCGAAACTCGCCTCGACCACCGAGAACTCGCTTGCCGCCATCTCCTGCTCCGGTGCGGATGCCGCAGGGGCGACACTGGCAATCGCCATCCCGGCCGCCAATGCAAAAAACCATCTCATCATAATTCCCCTTATCTGTGGCCTTTGCCCAGGTCTCATCGGCCACCCGAAAATTTGTGTTTCAGCGTGAACTGGGTGCGGTAATCGCGGCCGGTGCGGCCGGCAACGTCCTCGAGTTCGCCAAACAGCGCCTCCAGCCCGAACAGCAGGTTCGGGTGCGGCGTAAACAGCAGGTTGGCGCTGGCATAGGTACCCTTGTCAAACTCGAAATCAGCCTGCTGGTTCAAGGTGTCCTCGTCATGCACCGAGAATCCGAACGACGAACTCCAGCGATCCGACCAGTAGCGGTCATAGTAAGCGGTGACGCCGAGCACCTCTACCGCTTTCGCCTCGAAATCCTCCGGGGCGAGATTGACGCCGCCGTCGTTCATAAAGCTCGCGATACCCTCGCCGTAGACGACACCGAGCTTGATCTGGTCGCTGCCGAAACTGTTGATGACGCTGGTCAGGTTCAGGCCCCAGCCGGTCTCGCTGCCGTCGGGGTCATTGCCGGGCGTGCCGCGGGTTTCGAACTCGAGTTTGCGCAATACCCCGGCGAGCTGCACATGCCCCCAGTCATGGACGCTGCGGTAATGTGCGGTCAGGTCAGGCAATGGCGTCGTGGCATTGGCAGCATCGCCGAACTCGGGTGACACTTCGCCAAATATGCCAGCGTTGAAACTGCCGTTGGGCTTCTCGAGCGCTATCGCGAAACTCGAATCGCCGACCGGGTAAGTGAACCGCAGTTGCGGGTTGCGGTTGAACACCATTCCGGACGGCCCCCACCAGTCGACCACGTTGGGGAAGATGGAGATGTCCATGAAGTTGCTGTTGGTCTGGCCAAATCCCAACCCACCGAGTTCCACCCATGCATGACGGATACTGAACGTCGTTTTGCCGGCATCCGAGCCGGTACCGAAGAGATCGAACTCGAACCATGACGTCACCTGCCCCAGCGGCGTCGCCAGCTCGCCTTTGAAACCGAGCTGGGTCTGCTTGACGCTGATGATGGTCTCACCGTTATCGCCGAATTCACCGCTCTGGGTCGGGATCGTCGATGGTCGCAGCGTTGAATTGTAGTCAGGTTCGACGCGTTTGAAATCGTAGATATTGTCAATCTGGATGTGGCCGTAGTAGTTGACTGAAAACGCATCGGTATCCCAGTCCGGTTCCATTCCGTCTCCCGATTCCTCGATGTCGTCGGGTGGCGGCGGCTGCATCTTCGCGGCCGGTGGCGGAGCACCGGTTTTCAGCGCCTGCAACTCGTTTGCCATCGACCGCAGAGTCTGCTGTTGTTGCTCCATCATTGCCTGCTGGCGCGCGAGCTGTTCCTCGAGCATGCGGATTCTTGCGTCGTCGGTTTGTGCGCTCGCCGTCATCACCGGCGCGGTTGTACAGAGAACGAACATCAGAAATTTCGATGCATAACGATTCATTGCGTCTCCCATCCCTATGAAATGTTTGCCCGACCAATCGGCACAACGCCAATGGATGTCCCGATTCGACCTTAGGCAGCGGTCAGGTCATTGTCAAAAAGGCCCGCGAGAGATACGCAGCAACGCAAACGGTACGTCGAATTCGTTACGCATGCGGCAATGCGCCGCAACAAAATCAGATCAGGGAACCCTGCTGCGGAACCTGCCAGGCCGGCAACGGCGGCACCGCGGCCTGGCGAATCCGCAACGCCTCGTTGAACTGCAGCGCGAACGGCGGGCAATGCAGGTTGTTCGGGCAATGGATCGTCATGAACGTTTCGTGACCCGCCTCGAGCCAGGCAGCAACCCGCTTTGCCCATTCAGCGATGTAGAGATCGTTGAACTCCGGGTTCGGGTGCAGCACCAGGCGCACGAATGCGAGGCTGTTGTGCACCTCCGGCAGCAACGGAAGATCGGGTTTCTCGTGCAGTGCCGCCGCAACTTCCGGGTGCGAAATGTCACCGCGATAAAGCGGGCGCGAGTCGAGCATGGCGCGACCGAAGCCGTAACGCTCGAGCAATGTCGCGAGCGGTTCCGGGTCGTCGAAAAACCCACGGTGGCGGACCTCCACAACACCGCGCCAGTCGCCCGGGATCCGCGAAAACAGCGTGTCCAGCAATGCCAGCTGCTGCGGTCCGACCGACGCCGGGAACTGCAGCAACAACGGCCCGAGGTGTTGCCCCATCGGCGCAATCGCTTTCAGGAAGCGGTCCAGTTCCGCGAGATCGGGAGTGCGTTCGTGGGTAACCGTACGCGGGAGCTTGAAACAGAAACGGAAATCGGTTGCGGTCACCGCCTCGCGCCAGCGCGTGACCGTGGCAACATCGGGCGTGCGATAGAACGTCGTGTTGCCCTCGACCGCGTTGAACACCCGCGCATAGCTCGCCAGCTGCGACGGCCGGTCTGTGAAATAACGGCCGCGCCAGCCGGCAAAAGCCCAGGCGGGCAATCCGAGACGATACGGTAGCGAGTGCGACATGCTGTAATTTTGCGCCAAACGCGGTGTTTCCTGAAATGAGGGTTACAATCCGACGGCCCGGGCACGCCGCGCGACGACCGGTCTGTCATTGGCCCGCGGGGCGTTGGAAATCCATGATCGAGCTGACGCTTAACAGGCCGATAATCGACATTTACTCATAGGATCAATTCGAGATGAGAGCCCTTTTCTTTGTCAACATCGTTCTTCTATGTTTCTCCTCAACCGTAATGGGTGGCGAGCATGCGACCATTGCAGCAGAGATAGTCGAGAAGGCCAAAAGCGAATGTGAAAGTTTCGAGGGCGGTAGATTCGATGCGACGGAACGGGCGATCACATTTCACGACTTCACGGGCGATGGCAGACCGGAAGAGATTGTGGACGCATCCCAGTTCTCATGCTCAACATCGGTGTCCATGTGGGGCGGCTCCGGTGGAACGTTGTTATGGGTACTGGTTGATGGGAAGAAATACGAGTACCTGGCACACAAGTGGCGAGTTGTCGATGTAGATGGGCAGAAAGTGCTCTTGCTCGCAGTACACTCCTCTGAGTGTGCCGATACCATTGGACCTTGCTACCGGGCACTGGTTTGGAGCAATGGCTTCAGGACAACAAGGTGAAGCTACGCCGGAAA
>Ga0102958_1000353_pt1 | contig 11014 bp, 11 predicted proteins | sample SalPonF2_B_D1_MG_FD_84513 | JGI IMG/M metagenome (GOLD analysis project Ga0102958, IMG submission 84513) | Salt pond soil microbial communities from South San Francisco under conditions of wetland restoration - Salt Pond MetaG SF2_B_D1_MG ...
AAGAAGCCGCTGTAGATTCCACCGAGCACGACAATCGGCAGTGGCAACTCCCAGCGCGCGGCCCACAGCGCACGCCCTACTTCGGCCGCGGAGAATTGATCGAACGGCACGCGGATCGAACGATTTCGCCAAAGACTCCAGCCGCCGAGCATTGCGAGCATCAGAATTCCAGGGAGCAATCCGGCCCGAAACAACTGATCGATCGAGACCTCGGCAACGACTCCATAGAGAATCAGCGGTAGCGAAGGCGCAAAAAGCAGACCGAGGCTTCCGGAAGATGTCACCAGCCCCAGATTGAAATTGTCCGGATATCCGGCATGTTTCAAAGCCGGATAAAGCAAAGCCCCCAGCGCAATAATGGTAACGCCCGATGCACCCGTAAAGGCAGTGAACAGCGCGCAGGCGACAAGCGAGATCATCGCCAGCCCGCCGGGCATCCAGCCAAGCAGGGCTTCGGACAAATGCACCAGGCGTCGCGGCGCTCCGCTTTCGCTCAGGAGATAGCCGGCAAAGGTAAACATCGGGATCGCCATCAGGAGCGGCAGATCGGTCAGCCCGAAAACACTGATGGCAACGATCGAGAGCGGATCGCCCTGCTGGTTAAATCCATTCAGCGCACTTGCGCCGATAACCGCGAATAGTGGCGCACCCAGCAACGCCAGAAGAATCAGCACCAGGGCAGCTATCATGATTGCGCCGCCCCACCGTCGAAGAACCCAAGCACTTCGCGAATCATCAATACAAGATAGCGATAGGCAATAAGAGCAAAGCCGCCGGGCACAACTGACTGGAAATACCACGCCGGAAGACCGAGGAACTCGTCTCCGATCTCGCGCGAGGCGGAGAGTAACTCAAGACCGTACCAGGCGATGATCAGGCACACGGCAACAGTAAAAAGATGGAGCACGATTCTAACCAGCCGCTGCAGGACCGACGGCAACAAACGGGTAATGACATCGATATTGATCTGCTTGCCATCGCGACTTGCGGCCAGCGCCCCGAACATCGCAATCCACAGCACCATCTGGTCGAGCACGCTGTCTGCCCACAGCCAGCTGGTTTCCAGCACGTTACGCAGAAAGATCTGGGCGGTAGCCAGAAAAATCATGCCGCCCAGCAGCGCCACGAGGATGAACGTCTCTACGTGGCGGCCTATGCGGTCAAGCCGTTCCAGAAAACTGCGGTAGGCCGGCTCAGCCACGAACTATTGCGCTCGCGCCTGCCGCGCGCCGGTCCGGTATTCCTCAACATACCCGAGCATTTTGTCCAGCATCTCTTCCGAGTACATGCCCTGCTGAGCCAGGGCGCGGTTGGTCTTTTCGATGTCGGCGCGCCACTTGGCGATTTCCCCGTCAGCGGGTTTGACGAACTCCAGTCCGGAGGAAACCAGCGCCGTCTTTGCCTTTATATTGTCAGCGCGATTCTGGACGTTGAAGTCGGCATACACACGTCCGAGCACCTCGCGCACCACCGCTTGATCAGCTGGCTGAAGGCGGTCGAAATAGCGCTTCTCAATCACCATGTAACCGATCGTGTAAAGCACCGGAAAATCTGTCACATACTTCACTTTGGTGTGCCACTGCAGCACTACCGCGCCAACCGGCGGGGTTGCCACGATATCGAGAAGACCGGTCTGTAGCCCTGTCAGCACATCGGTCAACGGCAGGGGAACCGGTGCAAGCCCGAGACTTTTCATGGTTTCCGCCAGAACGGGATCGCCGTCCGGAATCCACACTTTCTGACCCTTCAGATCGGCAAGCGTGGTCACCGGTTTGTTCGACATGATCAGTGCAAATCCGCCACCGGCCAGGCCAAAACTCACCATGCCGGCTTCTTCCATGCCTTTGATCAGGTCTACGTCCATCTTCTGGCGGACATAGTCGACCTCTTCGAGATCGTTGAAAACCAACGGCAAGGTGTACAGCTGAATATCGTTATAGATGTTCGTGAGACTGCTCGGCGTAAACACACTGCCGTGCAACTGGCCCGTTCGCATCTTGAGCAGTACCTGGCGGTCGGTGCCCATCACGCCGCCGCCATAAAATTTAAGCTGCACCCTGCCCTCTGTACGCTCCTTGATCTCAGCGGCTCCGGCGCGCATGTCCTTCATCCAGACCGTACCTTCCGGCGCGATACTGGCAATTTTCAACGTAATCGCGGCCGCCGGTGTCATCCAGCCCAAAACAAGCAAAAACACCGTCATGGAAATTGCACGAATCATGGAATCTCTCTCCTTGGAGCAGACCAGGGCTCAGAAATAATCGTCTGCCGACGCAAGCAGAATTTCTGCCTGTCGTTGCGCCAGCACATTGAACAGGGTCAGACCCGGTACATCCGGATCCGCAGCGAGAACCTCGCCCAGCAATCGGTCATGCAGCTCGCGATCATAGACGAGTCGTGCATACGTCCGGGCAAACTCCACCTTGACCGAAAGATCCCGACCGCCTGTAAGCTCGATCGCGCGCTCGAAGTACTGCCGACCGACCTCCGGATTGCCTCCCAGCGCGGGCGGACGAATGCTGTTCAGAATGCCGAGGTAAAGATCGATATTGCCACCGTCGAAATCCTGATCCAGCTCGTAAAGCCGGTTCAGTACGGCCTCGACTTTCGGCAAATCGGCAAGAACCTCCCAATCGTCGGTATGGGCCCGGGTAAAAGCCAGCCAGCTGACTGAATAGGCGTACAGCGCTTCGATATCCCGCTCGCCAACCTTGGTCAGCGCCGCATCGAATTCGTCGAATGACAGCTCCGACCAGCCGCAGGCGGGCTCATGCTGCACGCATATTGCGCGCGACCCGTAATCGAAACTGCGCTGGGTCAGACGTTTGGCGCGCGCGTCGTCGTCCACGAAAACAGAGCCATAGGCAGCGTAAAGATTCGCGGCCCCGGACAGCGTACCGACGCTTTCAGGATTGCCCTCGACAAGGCTGTCCATCAGCAGCAGATAGGCCGGCGCACCATCACGAACAGTTTCCGGATCGTTCTGGTTCAGAATCGCGTTGGACAAATTGTCGGACATTCGATCGGTGGCACGCTCCACCAACACGCTGCAAGCACCGAGCGTCAGGGTCGACGCCAGTACCAACAATCGCAGTCTTGCGTTAGCCAAAGTCATACCGGGATTTTTTGCATCCGCGCTCTCAGCCATACCCGGTGTTTTGATCGCGCAGCTCCGGATTGGTTCGACTACCGTCGCATACGGCACCGAAATTGGCGGATGCCATATGCGACGACCGCGGATTCCGCTATATCTTCTCTTTGATTCGGGCCGCTTTACCGGTCCGATCACGAAGATAGTAGAGCTTGGCCCGTCTTACGTCGCCACGACGTTTGACCTTGATGCCCTGTATGGCCGGACTGTAGGTCTGGAAGACCCGCTCCACACCCTCGCCATGCGACATCTTGCGAACCGTAAAAGAGGAGTTGAGTCCACGATTCCGTTTCGCGATCACGACGCCTTCATAAGCCTGCAATCGCTCACGGCTGCCCTCAGTTACCTTGACCTGCACGATCACAGTGTCACCAGGACCGAATTCGGGGACATCCCGCTGCATCTGTTCCTTTTCCAACTCGTCGATGATATTGCTCATAGTCCTCACCTGCCTGCAGGTCGTCGTTTTTCAAACTCAACCGCCGTTGCGGTCCCCGTCGCCCTCTTCGGCGATGAATTCATCCAAAAGGTCAATCTGTTCCTGCGTCAACCGCAAATTATCCAACAAGTCCGGGCGCCTCAGCCAGGTCCGCCCCAAAGCCTGCTTCAGTCGCCAGCGGCGTATTTCCTCGTGGTTGCCGCCAAGCAAAACCGGCGGTACCGCCATCCCGTCGACAACCTCCGGCCGGGTGTAATGCGGGCAGTCGAGCAAACCCGAAAAAAACGAGTCTTGTTGTGCCGACTCGGAGTCGCCCAGTACACCGGGCAACAACCGCAAGACCGCATCGATCACCACCGCCGCGGCGAGTTCGCCGCCGCTTAGCACGTAGTCTCCGATCGATAATTCCTCGTCGACCTCCGAGGCGATCAGCCGCTCGTCTACGCCTTCATACCGACCCGCCACCAGTATCATGCCTGGCAGCTCGGACAATTCGCTCACAACCGCATGATTCATCACGCGCCCCTGAGCACTCAAATATATCGTTTTACTGCCTTGCGGTGCCGCCGCGCGCGCGGCTCTGAGCGCGCTGCGCAGGGGTTCCACACCCATCACCATGCCCGGTCCGCCGCCGTACGGCCGATCATCGATACTGCGATGACGATCGTTCGCATACTCGCGCGGATCCCACGTGGCGATGCTGGCAACACCGCGATTGATGGCCCGTCCAGTAACGCCGTATCCGGTCGCGGCCGCAATCAGATCCGGAAAAACCGTGACTACATCAATACGCATCCTCACCAACTCCAGGCTACGTCGCGTGTCAGAATTCCGGGTCCCAGTCGACCTCCATCCGCCCTTGTTCAAGATCGATTCCGCGAACGACATCGGGCCGCACAAACGGAATCAGATGTTTCCTGTCACCGACGACAACAAGTACATCGTTGGCGCCGGTCTCGATCATCGAGGCGATTCGCCCTAGCGAAACGCCGTCCTTGGTGACGACGTCCATGCCCAGCAAATCGGCCCAGTAGTACTCACCTTCCGCACACCGCGGCATTTCGGCCCGGTCCACGCATATCTCGCTATCTATAAGCGCCAGTGCAGCGTCCCGATCCTCGATTCCGCTGAGTTTTGCCACCAGGCCACGACCCTGCTCGCGCCCTTCGGTCATCTCATGAGTCGCGCTTCTACCGTTTTTTCGCAGCATCCATCGCGGATAGTTCAAAATGTTGCCCATCGGCCTGGTGTAGGAAAAAACCTTCACCCATCCGCGGACACCATGCGCCCCACTCACGCGCCCAAGTACGACGGTAGAATCGGCGAAAGCCATGCTGCGACCCGGTGCGGCCACTGACCAGCGATCAGGCCTGCGCCGTTTTCCGGAACTGCTTAATCAGGCTGGCGACTCGCTCCGACGGCTGCGCGCCCTGTCCGAGCCAGTGTTCCGCGCGCTCGAGGTCGATCCGCAGCCTCTCCTCACCGCCGGTGGCGATTGGATTGAAAAAGCCAAGCCGCTCTATTGAACGACCATCCCGACGCTTCCTGCTGTCGGACACAACAATGTGGTAGAACGGGCGCTTCTTTGCCCCGCCGCGGCTAAGCCGAATGCTAACCATCTGAATATAAAACCTCAGCTAACGCTAGAAATGATCAGGCCCGTCGTAGCGCAAGCTCTTTCGACGGGCCCTGCTAAACCCTCTATTTTAATCGATTCCCGCCAAAAGGGAAGGGTCCAGGAAGACTAGCGGCCAAACCCTCTTGGCATGCCCGGCATTCCTTGCATCATGCGCTTGAGTCCGCCCTTGGACGCCTTTTTCATTACCTTCTGCATTTGCGTGAATTGTTTGAGCAGTCGGTTGACATCCTGAGCCTGCACCCCCGATCCCGCGGCAATACGACGTTTTCTCGAAGAATCGATAATCTTCGGGAATCGCCTTTCCTTGGGGGTCATCGAGTTAATGATCGCGATTTGGCGCCGGATCTGACGATCATCGAACCCGCCGGGCAGCCCGCCTGGCGGTGCCATGTTTCCGGGCAGCTTGTCGAGAATTGCCTCCAGCCCGCCCATCTCGAGCATCTGACTCAGTTGCTCGCGCAAATCGGCCATATCGAGGCCTTTGCCTTTGCGCAGTTTTTTCGCGAGCCGTTCGGCCTTGTCTTTGTCGACCTGTTCCTCGACCTGCTCGACCAGCGACACGACATCGCCCATGCCGAGAATTCGGGACGCGATGCGCTCCGGGTGGAACACTTCGAGCGCGTCGGATTTCTCGCCAACGCCGACAAACTTCACCGGTTGACCGGTAACCTGGCGAACCGACAGTGCCGCACCGCCACGCGCGTCACCGTCGGCCTTTGTCAGCACAATGCCGGTAAGCGGCAACGCTGCGGCAAAGGCCTCCGCCGCGCGCACCGCATCCTGCCCCGTCATTGCATCCACCACAAACAGCGTCTCGACCGGTTCGCAAGCCTCGTGGACGGCTTTGGCCTCGGCCATCATCTCGTCGTCGACGTGAAGCCTGCCGGCAGTATCAACAATCAAAACATCGACCAGCCGTTTGCGCGCTTGCTCGCGCGCATCTGCCGCTATCTTCGCAGCCGGAGTCTTGGGGTCGGTCGGGAAAAATTCAGCGCCAACCTGTCCGGCGAGCTGCTCCAGCTGCTGAATGGCCGCGGGCCGGTAGATGTCCGCGCTGGCAAGCATGACTTTTTTCTTGTCGCGCTCAATCAGGCGGCGCGCGAGCTTCGCGCTGCTGGTGGTTTTGCCTGAGCCCTGAAGCCCCGCCATCATGATTACTGCTGGGGGTTGAGCCCGAAGGTTCAGCGAACCGGCATCGCCGCCCATCACCGCGACGAGTTCGCTATGGACAATTTTGATGAAAGTCTGGCCGGGAGTAAGGCTTCGCTTCACCTCTTCGCCGAGCGCGCGTGCGCGCACTCCATCGATAAACGTCTTGACCACCGGAACCGCAACATCCGCTTCCAGCAGCGCCATCCTTACCTGGCGCAGCGCGTCCTTGATATTGTCGTCGCTCAACCGGCCCTTGCCGCGCAATCGCGCTGCGGCCTGGCCGAGACGTTCGCTCAGATTCTCAAACATCGATAAACCCGGGTGCGGCCTGGCCGCAAGCAGAGGATTTCAGCGCGCACATAATATCGCCTGGCGCCGGCGAGCGACAGTCGGACCGGAGTCAGAGCTGCAGTACTGAACCGGCCTCGAGGCGACGGATTCGCCGCTCCGGCAGTGCGGCGAGGACCTCATCCATGATCTCCTCCTCCTCACCTGGTTTCATTGCCGTGAGCCAGATATCCGGCGAATGCGACAATTTGCCGAGGTCACTGGCGAGCGTGCGCGGGCAATAATGCCCCGATTGCTCCGCGAGCTCATGCTGGCGGTTCGGAAAAGATACCTCAATGACCAGCACATGCACGTCCGGGTATGCGTTCAGAACCGGCCACAGAGTCCGGTTGGTGGTTGTGTCGCCGCTGAATGCAAGAACTTTATCGCCGGCCTCGACACAGTAGCCAAGCGTCGGAACCGCATGCTTGACGTCGACCGCGCGAACGACCCTGCCGCCACAATCGACGACAGCACCCGACTCAATCGGCCGGTACTTTATTGCCGCTGCCTCGACAGAAGGGATTCGGGAAAAATCGGGCCACATCACGTCATTGAAAAGATGACTCTGGAGCGCCGCGATAGTCGCCGGATGGGCATAAATTTCCAGCGGGCGGCGGCGAAATGTCTCGAATACGGCATCCACGAACAGTGGCAGGCCGACAGTATGGTCAAGGTGTGAATGGGTTAGAAACAGGCGCTTCACGCAGCGCAATTCGTCCAGAGTCAGGTCGCCGACACCAGTACCGGCGTCGATAAGAATGTCGTCGTCAATGAGGATCGCAGTCGTACGCAAGCCAGCGGCAATGCCGCCACTGCAACCCAGAATTCTTACCTGCATGGAGCCCTTTTCTCCGGGTGTCGGCTCAGCTTCGACAACGCTCGCCGAAACCGATATCTGCAAGCCTTCTCATGCAAGCAGCCATGTGCGAAGATTTACTGTCCTGCAACGCTAGATCCTCAGGGTACCTCTTTCTGTGCTTCAAATCACAGTTCCAATTCTATACGCCGCTGCGGCACTTGTACTGCTGAGATCGGCCAAGCCTGATCAGGCCTCGGCCTGGTCCTCGCCACCGCTAGGCATGGCGTTGGGGGTAAGCGCGTTATTGCTACACAGCAGTCTTTTGGCGGGCGCTATCTTTATCGATGGGACCCTCGCGCTGGGGCTCGGCAACGTAATCGGACTGATCGGTTGGCTGACTGCGATTCTGGCGCTTGCCGGGAGCGCCAAACCCGATATGCGGGGGCTTGCCGGCATCCTCCTGTGCGTTGCGGCGGCCATGTCGATTGGTACGGCCTTGCCGTTGGCCAGCAGCTTTACTCGCGCGATGACGTGGCAATTGCAGGCTCATGTGATGATGTCCATGCTGGCCTACTCCATGCTCGGTATCGGGGCGGCGCTGGCATTGTTGATAGCGGCCCAGGACAGGCGTCTTCGACAACGTCGTCCGACCGGTTGGCTGCGTATCCTGCCGCCAATGGAAACGCTTGAACAGTCGTTATTCGCTGCTTTAACTATTGGTTTTCTGCTGTTGAGCCTCGCGGTTTTCAGCGGTTTGATTTTCGTAGAAGACCTGTTTGCCCAGCATCTCGTTCACAAGTCAGTGTTGTCGATTCTGGCCTGGCTCATTTTTGCGGTGCTGTTGGCGGGACGGTGGCGCTATGGCTGGCGTGGCAAGCGTGCCGTCCACTGGACGCTGGTCGGATTCGCCGTACTCGCGTTGGCATATTTCGGTAGCAAGCTGGTACTGGAAGCATTGCTCGGACGGCAATGGGGATAACTCGCCGCGACCGGTTTCCTTGACACGGTACCCGCCAGAGCCCCAACATTTAACCGCAATCAGCCGACCAGAAATAATTTCTTGAACGAAGACGTTCCTTTATCCCTGCTTTTTTCCCTGCTTGTTTTTTTGCTGCTGTTGTCTGCGTTTTTCTCCAGCAGCGAAACTGCGCTAATGACGCTGAACCGGTATCGTCTGCGCCATCAGGCTCGCGCAGGCAACCGGTCGGCCAAACTGATCGAAACGTTGCTATCGCGACCGGACCGACTTATCGGGCTGATCCTGCTCGGCAACAACCTTGTCAACATCTTCGCTGCATCGCTGACGACTATCATCGCGATTCGGATCGGCGGCGACTCCGCGATCGCGGCTGGCGCTTTGATCCTGACCGTCGTCATTCTGATTTTTGCCGAAGTAACGCCGAAGACGCTCGCCGCCTTGCAACCCGAGCGCGTTGCAAAGCCGGCTGCTTATGTCTACTACCCCCTGTTAAAACTGACCTACCCAGTGGTGTGGCTGCTCAACGCGATCAGCAACGGCATACTGCTGCTTCTGGGAGTCTCGCCCAAGAAGCTGAGCGGAGATGCGTTGAGCCAGGAGGAATTGCGGACCGTCGTCATGGAGGCGAGTTCGCTGATCCCGCGCCGGCACAAACGAATGCTGCTGTCTATTCTCGATCTTGAAAACGTGGCAGTCGATGATGTCATGGTGCCGCGCAACGAGATAGTCGGCCTGGATCTGGACAACAGCATCGACGAAATTCTGAGCCAGTTGCAGAGCTCGCCGCACACCCGTCTGCCGCTATACCGGGAAAACCTCGACAACATTCTCGGCATTGTCCATATCCGCAAGCTCGCCCGACTTTTGACCTCCGGCCGACTGGACCGCGACAGCCTGTGCGATCTCGCGCGCGAGCCTTATTTTGTACCGGAAGGCACACCGCTGCACGTACAACTGGTCAATTTTCAGGCTTCCAAGCGCAGGTATGCACTGGTAGTGGACGAGTACGGAGACATTCAGGGGCTGGTGACCCTGGAAGATATCCTCGAGGAAATCGTCGGCGAGTTTACCGCGATGCCGATTACTTTGTACCAGGAAGCAGACCGCCAACCCGATGGCAGCTACGTTGTCAGCGGAACAGCAAATATTCGCGACCTCAACCGGTCGCTGAACTGGGACCTTCCCACTGACGGGGCCAAGACCGTCAACGGGCTGATCCTCGAGGAACTAGAGACCATCCCCAGCCCCGGCACAACGCTCGACATAGACGGGTTTTCCATCGCAATCATGCAAACCGCCGACAAGGCAGTTAAGACTGTCAGAATTCGAAGCACCGATTCATGATCGAATTGCGCTCAGAACAACACGTCCAGGGCCTGTTTTAGTCGGCTGACGGCGATCACTTCAATATCTGCCGGAATTACCCGGGGCCGATTGGCCGTAGGGACAATCGCCCGGTCAAAGCCGTGTTTTGCCGCTTCCAGCACCCGCTCCTCGCCAAACGGAACGGGCCGCACTTCGCCCGCCAGACCGAGTTCGCCGAGAATAACGGTGCGGTCGCGCAGCGGATGATCGCGATAGCTGGACAGGATCGCGGCCACCAGCGCGAGGTCCGCGGCAGTCTCACTGATGCGAATACCGCCGACCACGTTGACGAATACGTCGCGGTCATGACTCGCGATGCCCCCATGGCGATGGAGTACCGCCAGCAGTAACGACAGGCGGCTCTGATCCAATCCGGCCGCAACCCTGCGCGGATTGCCGGCGCGGCTCTCATCCACCAACGCCTGTAACTCGAGCAACAGCGGCCGACTCCCCTCGCGCGTCACAGTTGTCACGCTACCTGCCACGGGCGCGTCATGCGCGGAGAGAAAAATAGCCGATGGGTTGCGCACTTCCTTCAGGCCTACGCTGCTCATCGCGAAAACACCCATTTCATTGGCTGCACCGAAGCGGTTCTTAATCGCCCGCACGATCCGAAACCGGCTGCCGGCCTCGCTTTCGAAATACAGCACGGTATCAACCATGTGCTCGAGCACCCGCGGCCCTGCGATAGTGCCGTCCTTGGTAACGTGACCGACAAGAAACACGATGCAGCCAGACTGCTTTGCGTATCGCACCAGCCGCGCGGTAGCCTCGCGCAGTTGGCTGACGGAGCCCGGGGCGGAATTCAACTCTTCCGAGAACATGGTCTGAATCGAATCCACGACCATGACGGCGGGACGGGCGGCGACGGTCTCGTCGATGACCCTCTCGACCTGGGTCTCGGCAAGCAACTCGATTGCGTCGCTGTCCAGCCCAAGTCGCCGCGCTCGCAATGCCACCTGGCGCAACGATTCCTCGCCGGTGACGTACATCACAGGCATGGATTCAGATAACCGGGCTGCCGCCTGCAACAGCAGTGTGGACTTGCCGATACCGGGATCCCCGCCCAGTAGTACGACCGAACCGGCTACGAGCCCTCCCCCGACAACCCGGTCGAGCTCACCGATTTGCGTCCCGGTACGCCGCTGTTGTGCGTCGTC
>Ga0102958_1000359_pt1:2500-10959 | contig 10959 bp, 8 predicted proteins | sample SalPonF2_B_D1_MG_FD_84513 | JGI IMG/M metagenome (GOLD analysis project Ga0102958, IMG submission 84513) | Salt pond soil microbial communities from South San Francisco under conditions of wetland restoration - Salt Pond MetaG SF2_B_D1_MG ...
TCCCAACGATTGGGTCGAAATTCTTGAATATGAATTTTGAAAATTTGTTCTCGCTCTTGCTTTTGCGGTAAATCTAAAAAAAAAATTTCGTCGAATCGACCTTTTCGAATAATTTCTAATGGCAAAAGATCTACATTATTTGCTGTTGCAACTACAAAAACTGGCTTTGTTTTTTCTGATAACCAACTTATAAACGTTGCTAATACACGATTACTAGTACCGCTATCTCCTGTACTAGTAGTATTACTAAAAGCTTTATCAATTTCATCAATCCACAAAATACAGGGCGAAATTGTTTCTGCTACTTCAATCATTTGTCGAAGACGGGATTCAGATTCACCAACAATTCCTCCAAAAAGTTTTCCAACATCTAATTTTAATAAGGGCAATTGCCATTCAGTAGCAATAGCTTTAGCAGTTAAAGATTTTCCAGTTCCTTGAATTCCGACAAGTAATAATCCACGTGGAGTTGGCAATCCGTAATTTGATGCTTGAATACCGAAAGAGGTTTTTCGTTTTTTTAACCAATTTTTTAAATTATCAACCCCACCAATTTTAGAAATTGTTTCATTTGCTGACCAATATTCTAAAATTTCTGTTTGACTGATAATCTGTTTTTTTTCATTTAATAAAAGTTTTATGCTATTTTCATCAATTGTTTTATAAGTTGCAATAATTTTTGATAACACACGTCTAATACGTTCAAGAGATAAACCTTGGCATGCTCTTGTTAAACTTTCTAAGACTTGTTGATCAATTTCAATATTTAATGACTCAATCAATCGTTTTAATTCATAATTAATTTCACTTTCAATGGGCAATTGAAATTGTAAAATTGTAATTAAATCATATAATTCTTTTGGAATATTTAATTCTGATCCAATAATAATTATTGTTTTTGGTTGAAGTTTTAGAATTCTACTTATATTTTTTAATTTTCTTGAAATGGAAACATCTGTTAAAAATCTATTAAAATCTTTTAATAAAAATACAGCAGGTGTTTGGGCGGTTAACCGTTCAACAAGTTCAAGTGCTTGTACTGGATTTCGTTTTGCAAACCCTTCGTTATTTGGGTTATTTGTATAGCCATCTATAAAATCCCAACTATAAATACTTCGATTTAAATTTGTTTTAACATTTTTCCGAATAACGTATTCTACTCGATCTTCTTCAATTGTATTAATATAAATTATTGGATACCTAGCTTTTAATAAGAGTGTTAATTCATCGGTAAATTTCATAAAATCGTTCGATCAAAATTCTATTTAATAAATTACTATTATATTAATTTTACATAAAAAAATTGTTTATTATTAGAGTAAACAAAACTGATTAACTCTAATAATTTATTAAATTAACTTGGAATAGCTAAATTTTTTCGACCTTTTTTTCTTCGATTTCGTATTATTTTTCTTCCTTGAGCTGTTGCCATACGAGCACGAAAGCCCGACACTTTTAAAATAGAAGTACGAGTTTTATTTGATAGAGTACGTTTTGTCATAAATATGTTTATTTTTTTTTAATAAAAACGAATTTAACCTTTATAAAATAAAGGAATGTAAAAAATCACGAATTAATAAATGTCTTATTGTTATGTTTCGATTTTGAAATAAATTATACGCCTCTTCTTTAAATTCAAATAATGGATTGCGTTGTCCATAACTTCTCCATCCTACCGCATCGCGTAACAATGCAATTTTTTGTAGATGTTCTTTCCAAGCAATATCTGTATAATAAAGAATAATTGTACGTTCAAAAGATCCAATTAAACCAATTTGACATATTTCAAATTCTAGGACTTTTGCTTCATAGGATAACCAAAATTCTTGAAATAAGTAAGTTTTTAATTCAAATGGGTCTAAGGTATTTAAATTATCATTTAAACTTACGAATCTTGTTTTAAACAACTCTTCAATTAGAGAACTATTTTTTGTAACCTTAGGATCTTTCAATAAATTTATAATATCTTTAATAACTTGCTCGCCATAAGCTAAAATTGTTTCCCGAAAAGATTGACTTTCTAAAAGTTTTCTTCGTTCATAATAGACTATATTACGTTGTTTATTTAATATATCATCATAATCGAATAAGTATTTTCTTCCATCATAATCTCTTTCTTCTACTCGTTTCTGAGCAGCATCTAAACTTTTAGTTAGTAAATTTGATTCTAAGGGTAGATCATCTAAAAGTTGATTTTGCATAAAGTTTTGAAGTTTTGAACTTCCAAAATTTCGAAATAAAGAATCTTCTAAACTTAAAAAAAATCTAGAGGTTCCTGGATCCCCTTGACGTCCACATCTCCCACGCAATTGATTATCTATGCGACGAGAATTATTTCGCTCGGTACCAATAATATAAAGTCCACCTAAATTTTTAACAATTTTATTGTTAATATTTTGATTTTTTTTCTCAAATTTTTCTAGTTCACTGAGTAAAAATTTAATTGAACATTGATAAGGGATCTTAGGAATTCGAATTTGATCAATTTCATTTAGCAATTTTAGAATTCCAGTTGATGATAAACTTAAGAATTTAGAATCGTTAAGTAATGAATTTAAAACACTTAAAAATTTTTGTGAAGTAAACTTAATACCTTTTGTTAAAGGGAAAGTATTATTTAAATTTGTTGAATTACTTTGGTTTTTATAAGAAACTAAAATATTATAAAGTTGTTTTCGAACTTTAAATGTAATATTTCCACCTAAAATAATATCTGTTCCACGACCTGCCATATTTGTTGCGATTGTAATACTTCCGATTTCTCCTGCTTGTGCAACAATTTCTGATTCTCGTTTTACATTTTCTGGTTTTGCATTTAATAATTGGTATGATAGTTGATATTCTTTTAATAAATCTGCTAACATTTCAGAATTTTCAACAGTTGTTGTTCCAATTAAAATCGGTTGTTTTGTTTTTGCAATAGATTTACATTCCCGTGCAATAGCTGTCCATTTTGTTAAACTATCTTTATAAACAAAATCAGGTAAATCTTTCCGAAGGTTTGGTCGAGCTGTTGGTATTTCTTCTACAGGTAAGTTATAAATCTTTTCAAACTCTACTTCAGAAGTTTTAGCCGTTCCCGTCATACCTGATAGTTTAGGATATAATAAGAAAAAATTTTGATAAGTAATTGATGCCGCTGTTTCTGTATTTTGTCTAATCGGAACTCCTTCTTTTGCCTCAACAGCTTGATGTAAACCTTCATTCCATCTTCTATCTGGCATAATCCGGCCCGTAAATTCATCAACAATAATAATTTGATTGTTTTGAACAATATAATGGACATTTCGGAAAAATAAAGCAGTTGCTTTAATAGCACTTAAAATATACGGAATCCACGGATCATTAGGATTATATAAATCTTCAACTTGTAAAATTTTTTCAATTTGAGCTGTTCCTTGCTCAGTTAAAATTATATTTCTATTTTTTTCATCTACTTTAAAATGAACATTAACCTCTAAATATTCAGCAACTTCTGCAGCAACAATGTATTTATCAATACAAGTTTCTACCGCTTGGGAAATAATTAATGGAACTTGTGCTTCATCAATAAAGATTGAATCAACTTCATCTACAATACAATAATTAAATGGTGGTAGAACAACTTGATTCAAATTTGATGCCATATTATCACGTAGATAATCAAAAGCTAATTCATTATTTGTTACATAAGTAATATCAGCTTTATAATTTTGTTGTCGTTCTAAAAAGGCCATATCTTCTTGAATTAAACCTGTGTCTAACCCTAAAAATCGATAGATTTGTCCCATTGAAATTTGGTCACGACTTGCTAAATAATCATTTACCGTAACAATATGAACACCTTTATTTGTTAAAGCATTTAAATAAGCCGGTAAAGTTGCAACTAATGTTTTTCCTTCACCAGTTCGCATTTCACTAATTTTTCCACTATTTAAAACTAAGCCTCCAATTAATTGAACATCGAAATGACGAAGACCTAAAGTTCGTAAACTTGCTTCTCTTGTAATTGCAAAAGACTCGGCAATTAATGAGTTTAAATCTTCTTCTTCTTGGTACTGTTTTTTTAATTGAAATGTTTTATTTCTTAGTTCTGTATCAGTTAATATTTTTAAATTATTTTCTAGAGCATTAATTTGATTAATTAATGCTTGATATTGATTTGTGACTGAATTTTTAATAAATGGATTTTTTAGCATTTTGAAAAATTTATAAAGTTCTACTAAGTAATAATATTTACTCGTTTATGTTGAGCATCTTTATAATCAAATTTTACAGTCCCATCAACTAATGCAAATAGAGTAAAATCTTTTCCATATCCAACATTAGAACCAGGCCTAAATTTCATTCCTCTTTGACGGATTAAAATACTCCCCGCTTTTACTCTTTCACCTCCAAATCTTTTAACACCTAAGCGTTTTGCATTTGAATCACGACCATTCTTTGTACTCCCTGCACCTTTTTTATGTGCCATTTTTGTATTCCTTAAGTATTAATTAATATTTATTTCTTCAATAAGAACTCGAGTTAAATCTTGGCGATGTCCTTGTTTTTTACGAGTTTTTTTCTTAGGACGCATTTTATAAACAATAGTTTTACGACTGCGTAAATGTTCTAAAATTTTTCCTTTAACTTTTACACTTTCTAAATAAGGTTTTCCGATTAAAAGTTCTCCATCATTATTAACTAGTAAAACCCTGTTTAATGTAATTTCTTTTCCAAGTTCTGTTGGAATACGATTTAAATCGTAATATTTTCCTGTTTCAATCCAAAATTGTCTTCCACTAATTTCTACAATTGCGTATTTCATAATTTAGAAGATTTTCTCTTTTTATAAGATAATATTACAAAATAAATTTTACTTAAGTCAACTTAAATTAGAACAGGATAAATTTATAAATTTTTAAGTAACCACAGTTCGTTATAAAAAAAGTCAAAAGCTTTAGATCGATGAGAATCGGTATTTGTAATAATTGATAATGTTCGGGTTATTTTAATATTTTCAATTGTTATAATTTCAACTGTTTTTAATTCAATTTCTTTTTCTATTGCTGATGATGAGACAAAAGCAGCTCCTAAGCCAAGACTTACGGCTGTCTTTATAGCTTCAATGGAATTTAGTTCCATAATTACATTAAATTGTTTAGTTTGAATATTATTTTGAATCAAAATATTATCAATAAATTTATGGATTGTAGAATTCGAATTTAATGTTATAAAATTTAAATGATAAAGATCTTTTTTACTAATTTTCTTTCTTTTCTTTTTTGCAAATGGATGTGACTTGGGAATTATCAAAATTAGTTCGTCTTCAACAAAATCTTCAATTTCTAAATTTTTTTTTAAACCATTAGGAATATCGCCGCCTACAATAGCAATATCAATAATTCGATCGGCAACTTTTTTTGCAATAATTCTAGTTGAATCAATATCAATATTTAAAGTAATTTGTGGGTAACTTTGAGCAAATAAAGTTAAAACACGAGGCATTAAATATGCCCCTATAGTTTGACTTGCACCAACTTTTAAATTTCCTCGTTCACCATCTTTTAAATCATTTAAAGCTCGACAACTTTCTTCACATAAGGCAAGTATTCGTTCAGAATATTGAAGAAAAACATTACCCGCTTCAGTTAAAGATATTTTATTACCAGTTCGATTTAATAACAAAATTCCTAAACGATTTTCTAAAGTTTTAATTTGTTTACTTAATGAAGGTTGGGAAACAAATAAAATTTCAGCGGCTTGCGTAAAACTTTTTTCCGAAGCAATAGCTTTAAAAATACGTAATTGTTGTAGAGTAAATGGAAGAACCATATAACAAATATTCAAGAAGTTAATTAGAGAATTTTTTAAATGCGGATGGAGAGACTCGAACTCTCAAAACAAAAGTTACTAGGACCTAAATCTAGCGCGTCTACCAATTTCGCCACATCCGCTAATCTTATTTTATTAATAACTACATAGATATAGTTTAAATGACGAATTAAGTTTGAAATATTATCCAGAAATTAAAATTTATTTATCATTAATACTAAGAAAATTTCAAATTTTCTTAATATATTTTTAAATTTATACCAAGAAAATTTCAAAGTTATTCATCAACGTAAAGACGATATACAAAACTAGTAGTTTTACCTCGTAATATTGATTTCGCTAATGATAAAGACTTTTGTGCGGATTTTGCTGCTTTTCTTTTCCAATTAGCTTTACGACTATTCTTTTTTGCTTTTGATGTCCGTTTTTTAGGTACAGCCATGATTTTTGTTTATCTTTATTTAAGATAGCTTTTTAATTTAAATTTATTGTACAAAATAGAGTTTAATTTGTCCAGATTTGTTAATATTAGGTTTAAGAAATCTATTAAAAATTAAATGTAATGAAAATAACTTTAAAATGAGCTAAAAAAATTTGTAAATCTTTTAAAAAAATAATTACAAGACTATTTTTGTTTTTTCTAGCCTTGTAATTATTTTTTAACGTGATAAACGTTGAAGTTGTTGAATTGCTAAACGACCAATATTAAATAAAGCCCATGATGCTGCTACTAAAACAGGCGCAGCAATTACTAGTAAACGAGTATCCATAACTGATAATCCTCTAGAAATGTTAAAAATTTAAATACAGAAAATAATGTTAATGACTAGTATTATACCTAATATTATATATAAAACTTAAAATATTTTTTAAGAATAATTTTTTTACATTGAATAAAAAATTCCGTGAAATAACTACTATATCAATTATTTTGATATTATTATTTTTTTAAAACTTTGGCATTGAACTATCTTCCCAGGAGGTCCCCCCCCAAGTATTGTCGTCGATTTATAACGTTTCACAACTGAGTTCGAGATGGATCAGTGTGGTTCCGCTCAGTACACTAAAAACACCAAAGCAAAAAATCTTTAAGATATTTTTTATACCTTAAAGATTTTTAAAATTCAAGTCCTCGGTCTATTAGGACATCTCAGCACATACATTACTGTACTTACACTTAATGCCTATCAAACGGTTAGTCTTACCGTGACCTTACTCACTTACGTGATGAGAATACTTATCTTGAGGTGGGCTTCCCACTTAGATGCTTTCAGCGGTTATCCACTCCATACATAGCTACCCAGCGTTTACCGTTGGCACGATAACTGGTACACCAGAGGTATGTCCTTCTCGGTCCTCTCGTACTAAAGAAGGCTCCTCTCAATATTCTAACGCCTACACCGGATATGGACCGAACTGTCTCACGACGTTCTGAACCCAGCTCGCGTACCGCTTTCATGGGCGAACAGCCCAACCCTTGGGACGTACTACCGCCCCAGGATGCGATGAGCCGACATCGAGGTGCCAAACCTCCCCGTCGATGTGAACTCTTGGGGGAGATCAGCCTGTTATCCCTAGAGTAACTTTTATCCGTTGAGTGACGGCCTTTCCACTCAGTACCGTCAGATCACTAAGACCGACTTTCGTCCCTGCTCGACTTGTAGGTCTCACAGTCAAGCTTCCTTATGCCTTTACACTCTAGATACGATTTCTAACCGTTCAGAGGAAACCTTTGTACGCCTCCGTTACCGTTTAGGAGGCGACCGCCCCAGTCAAACTGCCCGCCTGAAACTGTTCTTTGACCAGATAATGATTCAAAGTTAGAAATCTAACATTACAAGAGTGGTATCTCACTGATGGCTCCAATAATCCCACAAGATTATAATCAACGCCTCCCACCTATACTGCGCGAATAAAGTCCAATTTCAATTTCAAGTTACAGTAAAGCTTCATAGGGTCTTTCTGTCCTGGTGCAGGTAGTCCGCATCTTCACAGACAAGTCTATTTCACCGAGCCCCTCTCCGAGACAGTATCCAAATCATTACGCCTTTCGTGCGGGTCGGAACTTACCCGACAAGGAATTTCGCTACCTTAGGACCGTTATAGTTACGGCCGCCGTTCACCAGGGCTTCAGTTATCAGCTTCGCCGAAACTAACCAACTTCTTTAACCTTCTGGCACTGGGCAGGCGTCAGCCCCCATACATCGTCTTACGACTTAGCGGAGACCTGTGTTTTTGGTAAACAGTTGCTTGGATCTTGTTATTGCAACCTTATAAATAAGGCACTCCTTCTCCCGAAGTTACGGAGTCATTTTGCCGAGTTCCTTAGAGAGAGTTATCTCGCGCCCCTTAGTATACTCTACCTACCCACCTGTGTCGGTTATGGTACAGGCATTATTTATTTATGACATTGCGAGCTTTTCTTGGAAGTCTGACATAGACTGCTTCAATGCCGTAGCATTTCGTCATCACGCCTCAACTCAAAACGTTTTCTCCGTTTCTCATCACCTCGAACGCTTAAACCGGTAACCAACATCCGGCCAGCTTAGCCTTCTCCGTCCCTCGATATCAACAAATAATGGTACGGGAATATTAACCCGTTGTCCATCGACTACGCTTTTCAGCCTCGCCTTAGGTCCTGACTTACCCTCCGCGGACGAGCC
>Ga0102958_1000361_pt1 | contig 10954 bp, 10 predicted proteins | sample SalPonF2_B_D1_MG_FD_84513 | JGI IMG/M metagenome (GOLD analysis project Ga0102958, IMG submission 84513) | Salt pond soil microbial communities from South San Francisco under conditions of wetland restoration - Salt Pond MetaG SF2_B_D1_MG ...
ATAATGCCAAAACTCGATTTATGATGAAACTTTCCAGTATTACTTTCAGATTGTTTTTCTATTAATTCTGAATTATTTTTTGTCATACCTTTTGCCCACGTATGTTTTCCATAATTTCCACTTCTTTCACCTTTTACTGGATTAGTATGCCAATTATTATTAATAAGTTGACTCATTCTAAGAGCTGCTTTATTTGATATAGACATTAATCCTGAATGATCATATTTAGTAAGCCCTTTATTCCAAGAAGATTTTCCTTTTCTTTTATCTGACATCAATTTCTTTGTTTTTTCTGAATGTTTTCCTTTAAATCCTACTTTTTTTCGTAAAGCCGAACAAGTTAAAGAATATTTGCCGAATTCTCTTTTATATTCTTGCGAATTATATCCATGATGTTTTATATGTTTAGATAATCTTACTTCTGGCCAATTACAAATTTCTCCATTTTCTAATTTACACTTACAACGAACATAATCTATATTTTCAATTAAATTTTGAAATTTTTGTTCTTGGTTTTTTCTTGCCCCTTTCATTTTACATGAAGCGCAAATAAGATTTTTATTTGTAATAATATTTTTACACCCTTCTATTTTACATTCATGTTTATAAATTCTAGAATCAATAGATTTTATTGCTTGTCTCCCATTGGCTCTTATTTTTTCTTTATATTCTTCACTAAGCAATGCATTTCCATATTTTTTTATATATTCTTCTTTTGAAAATCCATGAGCAATTTTTACATGTTTCGTAAGTTTATGGGCTTCATAATTACATCCTTCAACTTTACATTTAATTTTTGGCATACATTTTCCTTTATTAACTAAAAATATGTTATATAGAATATAATATATAAAAAAATGATAGGATGATACTGTTTTTAATAAATAAGCATAAAAAAAGTGGTTGAGATTTCTCTCAACCACCTTAAAAAGATTAAAAACTCAATTTAATGAGTTATATTAACGAGTAATAGTTATAGTAGCAACGCCACGTGGATTCCATACACCGATTCCGATATTCTCAAAAATACTCCAACCAATTAACCTATTATCAGGATCGTCGGCAGGAAGAACAGTAATATCAATTCTCTGAGGCATAATAGCCAAGAATTTTTCATCGGTAAGTACATAAACAGTACCAATAGGAACAACACGTGAAACAATAATGTCTGCGCCCCAAAGATTAGCCATCAAACCAGTAGCAAGAAGACTCTTTTGAGTTACAGGATCAAGTTGATCACGTCCCCATTTACGGATATCACTATAATCACGAGCGTTCATGAACATACGAGCAACACGAAGGTCATGCTTTTCAATTTCAGCAAAAGCGTCAGCAAGAACATCTCTATCGAGACTTCCAGCAGCAGCTAATGGAGTATTGAAAGGAGCACCAGTATTCGGATTGACCTGTGCAGCAGCAACGCCAAGAGCAGAAAAGCCAAGATCATCTTCAACGGCTTGAATATCTTGTTTTGCTTTATCTTGTGCACGATCGATAAGATTATAACGACGTTCTTTTACTTGGGTAAAAGAAATTTTAGGATTTGCGCCAACTTCAAAAAGAGGAACAAGAATTCTTTTACCTTTAACGATAGTTTCAGGAGTGCCACCTTCTTCTGCGATAACGATAGCAGGAACATCTACATCGCGATCATAGTAAGGAAGAGCACCTTGAGGTAGAGGATCAACTACAGCAGCTCTACGGAATACACCCTCGTAATCAAGTCTTTCACGAAGAGGATTCTGCATAGAGGCAGCAAGTTTCATGCGACCCTCAGGAGAACTGAGCAGCTGTTCAATACGCTGTTCTTTTTCTTGAGCAGATAATGGCATGTTAGCCTCCTATTAGAGCTTACTGTTGAATCCCAAGAAAGGATCGTTGGCTGATGGGGCTTTTGCAACAACACCGACAACTTCAGTAGAAGTAGAGCTGTCTTTAGTGATGAGCCCGTTTTTACTGCAGTAAAGTTTATCATTTACTGCGTATGTAAGATCTGCGGAGTCAGCTTCATTACGAGTTTCGTAAACGTCAGTTTCGCATGAGCCTTGAGTAGTCATAAGAGCGACTTTACCAGAAGCTACTGCAGGAGTATTTTCGAATGGATTACCAGCGGCGTCATTAAGAAAGAAACCAACAGATGCAGTACTACCATCGGAAATATCGATTTCGTAGTTGTCACTGTAGGTTGCAATCATTCCGCCCAGAGCACCATCCGGAGTATCCTCAGTAATTCTTGAGGAAGTCATTCCGCTGAGGCCATAATTTTGACGAGTGAAGGCCGCAGTTGCCAAAGTTGATAGAGAGTTTCTATCACCTGGGTAGAGAATGCGTAAAGACATTAGTATGCCTCCCCGTTTTTGTTTAAGAGTTATGCTATAACATAAAGTTATAGCTGTTAATTCAACTATAATATTATTATAAAAACTTTAGAAAATTTGAATGAAAAATTATGAAGTATAATGCAGTTAAATTTATTTTAATTCATATCCTATTAATGAGCCCGTAATTTTGGTATTTTCCTTTATAAAAAAAGGGCAACCAATTAAGATTGCCCATAATTTTATATCAATAAGAATTAATCCTGATCTTTTGCGCCGCGGCTCCACATTTTTGAAAGAGTATCAACTTCAGGATCACTTGAAGCTTCTTGAAGCGTTGCAGATTTATCGAATCCAAAACCTTCAATAGAACCAAGATCTCCACGAGAAGCTTCTTCAGTGCTTTTCTTTTTGTAATGAACTCCGGGAAGCATCTTTTCTTCAACTTCTTCCTCAGCTTGGCATTCTTCGCCTTCTTTCGCTTCTTTCATTTCACTATCATCTTTTACATAACCTGCCTGTTCAAGATAATCTTCAATTTCAGCTGCTTTTGCAAGAAGTTCATCAGCTTCTGCATCAGCTTTATCAGCAGCTTCATGATTACCAGCAGCTTCATGTTTTGTAGCTTCTTTACGATGAGCAGAAGCTAATCTTTTATATGAACGAACCATTGCCATTTTCTCTTCCATTTCACTCATTTTCTCTTCCATGTCTTCCATCTTTTCTTCCATATCTTCTATTTTTTCTTCCATATCTTCCATTTTTGCTGCATCATCACTTAAATCTTCTGGCTCTCCATCATCATCATCTTCATCACTTAAATCTTCTGGCTCCCCATCATCATCGTTATCTTCCTGTTTTTCTTCACCATCTGGCGCAACACCCATAGCTTCATCATTTGCTTCGTCTGCTGCAGGAGTTTCAAGTTTCTTTTCAATTTCTTCATCAGAAAGATTTGAAAGATCTTCTACTTTTTCTTCATATTCTTCACCATTTTCTTCTTCCATTTTTTCTTCTACTTTTTCCATTTTTTCTTCCATATCATCCATCGTCTCTTCTAAATTATCCATTTTTTCTTCCATCTCTTGCATATCCATTGCAGCTTTTTCACAAGCAGTTGCTTTTTCTTCAGCAATGACTGCTTCAGCATCATGATAATCAGCTTTCTTTTCATTACCATCTTCTTGAGCCTCTTCAGCATAAGTTTTAGCTATACGAGCAATACGACGATAACGACGTGCTTCTCTTTTTGCTTCATCTACAGTTTCAAACTCTGATTCACCAGCAACTTTTCTTTCAAGTCTAGTAATTTCTTTATCTTCCATTGTAGTAACTTCAGCAATCTTATTGCGAATTGCTTCTTCAGTATTTTCAAGATTACCAGAAGCAACAAGTTCTTTAGCAATAGCAAGACCACGACGTGCCTTACGTTCTTTAGCAAATTTCATTCTTTCTTCATTAAGAGCAGTTTTCAAACGTGCGTTTTCTTCTTGAAGAGCAGCTACATTAACTTTTTCGCCTTCTACTGATTCGCCAGTAGCTTCATCAGTAATTTCTTTTTTAACTTTATCATGAGTTTCATTAATATCATCAACTGAAGGTTCTTCTTCTGAATCTTCCATTTGCGCTGCAGATTTGTCTTTAAGTTTTTCAACTATTTCTGTAGCAAATTCTCTTGCTTCGTATGGAGCAAAAGTATCATCACTAGCTTCAATAGTTCTAAGAACTGAATCACCATCTAAAATCTGGATTTTTGTTGCAGATTTATTAATTTTAGCTCTCCAATTATGCATATAAATGCCTCCTTAAAAATTTATTATCCCAAAGAGTTTACAACTTTATGAGATCGTTACAATTTGAACAAACTACAAAATTTGAATCGTATTTTGCTTGTTTATTTTCATCCACTAAATCATCTATAGTATAATTATCTTTATTTCCGCATGATGTACAATTTATTTCAACAAAGCTATTTTCCAAAACATGAGCATTTAGTTTTGTTGCAACTTTTTTAAGCCCCATTTTCTTTATTTCATCAATAATTTCAGTAGCGAATGAAGCGCTACAAAATTCAATTTTCTTTTCAAGATCTTTTTCAGATTCAATTTTAAAATAGGGATACCTTTCATTAAATGATAATGTCATTTTTGGTTCACTATTCTCATACCATACCCATCGTTCTTCTTCTTTTCTAAATCCACAAGTCCAAATGCTAGCTTTCCTCATATTTGACTCTTTTGTATGAAGATTTAAATAATTAAAGCTAGCATGAATATTTAATTTTTTCTGTAATTGAAGAACTGTTCTTGCAGCATTACTTGGAAAAGTGTCTCTAAACTTTTCAACAATTTTCTTTTTATTTAAATCTAAAATATGAACTTCTCCATCAACTCTAATAGCTTCAAGATCTTCACTTATTGGCAAAACATCACTAGCTTTTTCTTTTAAATTTCTTATGTTTGAGTTAAAAGCCTGAATTAAATCAGCTATAAATTTCATATTATTCCTCAATTAAATTCTTTACTGGCGAAATATCTAAACTTGGTTGTTGATGTTTAGAATCTTGAGCCGGTCTATGAGCTTCATCCCTTTTATCTTTAAATTTATGTTTTTGACTATCTTGAAGTCCCCACATTACATCTTTATTTCTATGAAAAACTGATGGTCCATTACCTTTTTCAAGTTCTCTATGATATTCATTTGGGCGTTTTATTAACCCAAATTGTTTTTTTTAAATCCTTGTTTATTTGCTAAAGACATTGGCATATAAAACTCTTCACCAAATTGAGTTTTAAATAAACCATATTCTCCATTTTGAACTACAGCAACGAAAGTAAGGCGTTCGTTTTTAGTAATTACTGAAGCGCCATGTTCATCATAATGAAAAATTCCTTCATCTTCCTCTTCGTAAGGAATATCTGAAGAAGCAATTATTTGATTTCCCTTTTTAAGTTCATCATGTATTTTTTTCATTTTATCTTGTTGATCTTCTTCATTTAGACCACGTTGAATATTATGAACTGTTTCACTTTTTCTAAGCATCATAGGATCTCTTTCAAATTCCTTTTTAGTATATTCTTTTCTAAGTATAATTTGAATTTGATCTCCAGAAAGTTCTTTAATATCTTTATCATTAAAACCAAGTTCTTTAAGTTGCATAATATCAACTCGCGTTGGTTTATATGATTTAGCAGCATATTTAATTTCAGCTTCAACTTTAAAATTGCAACCCGGACATGTTAAAATATCACAATTACCATAAGAATCTATACTAGCAGCTTTTACTTGCCATAATTCTTGTTTATATCCACAATTGTAACATTCAAATTCACTTATTCTTGAAGTTTTATTAAGAGGCGTTTTTGAAGAAGATAAAAATTCTAATTCTACTACATCTTGTTTTATAAAATCATCTTTTACATTGTGAGGGTCTCTATAAGGAATTGGATCATAATTTTCTCTGTCAATAGTATAATCATCACCGTAAGAATCATCTACGATAGGATGACCATAGCTTGATCCTTTGCTAAAATATTTATCAACTATTGATCCAAGAAATTTCGTTTTTGCATTTTCATTCTTAAAAATAGCATTAAAAGCTGTTGCTTCATCTTCTGGAATATTTCCAGAAACAATTTCATTCGAATTTTCTTTAACGTGTAATTCTCCAGAATTTGAAAGATGAATTTCTATATCACCATCTTTTATAGATGCTGCTTTAAGAAGAGTCCCTTTTTCTGATTTTTGTTTTTCTATTTTTCTATTTAACAAATTAGCAAGAATTTTTCTACTTGCTTCTTCGGTAGATAATATTTTTCTAAAAATTGCGCCAACAAATGCTGGATTTGCTACTAAAGAAACATCAAAAAATGTATTATTTTTACAAATTTCAGCTACACGACGAATATTTCCATCTTTACATTTTATAGCTGCGCCTTTTTGATTTCTAATATGGTCACAATATTCGGTAGGGTTTGTTGCTTTATTTCCACAAATAGAACAAAGTGTATATTCAGTTGAACATCCCATTGATACAGCATTTATAATACCGTTCTGGATATTCGCTACAAGATCTTTATGTCTTTTATCAACAGAAAACAAAACATCAATAAGTATTGTATCCTTATTGGGCACATTACGAGCAATTGCATCAATGCATTTGCCTTTAGCCAATTCTAAATGCTGCTGATGTTCTACAAAAGTTGTAGCCGTTCTGAAAGATTGATAATCTTTCAATAAATCATCACAAGTCCATGAATCATTATTATCATTGATAAATTTTTCAGTTTCTGGAATAATCCAATAGCCATTATCAGCAGTTTTTACACCAGCCATAATAGTCGTATGAATATAAATAAAATTATCAGGATCAATAGAAGCAACAACTTCTAAATCATCTGATTTAACACTTTTATCTAATTCTGCGACTTGTTCTTGTGAAGCGCTTTTTGTTGAAGCTTTGAATTCTTTCCACTGAGAAAAATCAACTGTTTGTGAACTTGCGATCTTGAATATCCCACCTACCTTCGGGAATGCCATAGATCCTACCCTTTCACCAAAAAAGTTGCAACATTTTACTAGATTTCAAATTATAAAAACTTTAGAAAACTTTTCATTTATTGTTTTGTTGAAATTCTTCAAGAATTTTCTTATCATAAAGCACATTATCTTGCGGAATTTCATAATTACAATTAGTGCAAACATACACTTTTTTAATTATACGATTCCTTGGCATATGAAGAATTGCTTTACATTTAGGACAAGTAAATTCTTTAACTGTTAATTCATTAAAATTAGGCCTAAAAATACTTGGGCTTCTATAATAATAAATTGCTTCTTTAAAAATTTCGTTTGCTATTTTTTTTGCTGTATCTTTGTTCATAAATTAATCCTTAGGCTTCTTAAGTTCAACAAAAATTTTACCACTGAGACTTTTTAAATCTTTTATAAGTTTATCCATTTGCCCTCTGTCTTTTTCTCTAGAAAGAACTGCAACAAGTTGTGAAAATAATTCTGTTGGATTAAACTTATTAAATGATTCTTTATAAATTTCATCCGTTATTTTATCTGTATGTTTCATCGTTTAAATTTCCTTGGAATAATAAAATCTTTTAATATTGGAACACATGCTGCAACATGTTTACAAACTAAATATGTTCCTTTTGGATCTCTTTCATTTGGTGATTCACCATTACTATATTGTCTTTCACTATAATTTTTAGTCAAAGCATGATAATCAGCGCCATTATATTGCCATGCATCACAATTACATGACATTTCAATTTGTTTATCTATAACTTTTTTTCCCTTACTTTTTATTAATTTAAATCTAACATCATAAGGTCCTTCGCTCCATTTTTCAGTGCATTTTACTGAAAAAGTCCATCTTCCAAGTTTTGGCATACTTCTTTTTAATTTTGCAGTGCAACCGGGTTTATATTTGATACTTCTCTCTGACGTTCTATTCATTAATTCTGAAAGAGTCATAGCTTTTTTGACTATATCATTATTTAATAATTCTTCAACAGACATAAGTTTAAAACTATTAAAAATTTCGTTCGCTATTTTTTCTATATTTTTCATTATTAAACTCTATTTTTCATTATTAAACTCTAAATTATATTTTTAAAGAATATTTTAAATTTCCACTATTATAAATTCTATAAATTTTTCTTTCTAACATTATTTCATGCTCTGTTTTATTTTTATCGAAGCCCTGCTTAATTAAAACATCTTTTCTAAAATTAAATCTATGTTTTCTTACATTATTAAAAATATAATAATAATTCGGTTGAGTTTTTTCTTTAAATTTAAAATTTAACTTTGAATATAAATTTTTATCAAGCATAGTCCATGAACGATCAGCGTAAGATATGATTTGTTTATATTCATAATTTTTTATAAAATAATTGAATAATTTACTAGCGCCGCCAATAACGCTAAAATTAATTTTATTACAAAATCTTAATAATTCAAAACACAAATCTTTCTTTTTAGCGCCTAATGCTTTTCTCATATTTCCAAAAGTCATTACGCTTACTAACTCATTTTTATAAAATAATCCAATATTTATTTTAGAATTAATATTCCCTTGCAAATGATTTTCTTCTAAAAATTTTTTCTTTTCTGAAGATTCTATTATCTTAATTTCGCATTTTCTAGCATAAATTTTTTCATTTTTTCCTAAAAGATTCAAAATTCTTGATTTTACTATATTTTGTTTTAACTCCCAATCATCTCCATAAATTTGAATTAAATGTATTTTTTTCTTTTCAGCGTATTCAGTTTTTAGAAAATGATAATTTTTATCTTTATTAATTTCTGAATGCCAATATAAACCATTATATTCAAACGCTAATTTTAATTCTGGCAAATAAATATCTAATTCTAATCCTATAATTTTTCTATTTCTTAAAACAATTTTTCCATCATAATTATCTTTTATAAATTGTGCTATTTCATTTTCTCGCTCTGAAATTGAATTAGAACATTTCGGACATTTTCTTCCTTTAGAATGATAACTAAGAGATTGTTTAAATATTCCATGCTTTGGACAAATTATTTTGCCATTAGGAAAATCTTTTTTATCAATTAATTTATAATCGTATTCATCATTATGAATCTTTTTAGATTTTTGAATATATTCTTCAATTTTATTATTTAAATAACATTCAGGGCATCCACTTCCTAATAAAAAATACTTTTCAAGCTGCTGAAATTTGCCATGAATTGAGCAAATTATATTTAATTGTTCATGAAAAACTGTATCTTTATTAATTAAGTCATACCTGTATTTATCACCATGATTTTTTTTAGCTTGATTTATAAATTTTTCAAATCTTTCTATTTTTCTTTTATTTTTTCTGCATTCTACACAACCAAATTTTAAATGTCTTTTGATACTTTGTTCAAATATTCCATGCTCTGGGCAAATAATTTTTACTTTTTCATCAAAACTTTTATATTTTACTAAAGAATAATCATATTTATTATTATAGATTTTTTTTGCTTTTTTTATTTGTTTTTCTTTTTCATTTAATATTTGCTTTTTTCTAATTTCAATCATATTCTTTTCATGAATATCTTTTTTACATTCTGGGCATATTTTGCCATTTAAATGTAATTTAAAATCAATAAAAAATTTCCCATGTTTTAAGCAAATCACTTCTATTTTTTTATTTTTTTCAAATTTAACTAACGAATAATCATATTTTTTCTTATTATGCTTCTTCAAATATTCTATGCCATTCTCGAATGTTAAAATATCTTTTTTTTCTTTTTTACATTTAAAACAACCATATTTTAAATGTTTATGCGGCGTAATTTCAAATATGCCATGTTTTTTGCATATTATTTTTATTTTTGAACTAGACGTTTTATATTCAGAAATTGAATAATCGTATTGATCATTATATATCTTTTTTGCTTTTTCTATAAATTTGTTATTTTTTAAACATTGAAAACAACCATAACCTTTTAAATGTTCTGCTTTCTTTATTTCAAATACCCCATGTTTTGGGCATATTACTTTAATTATTTTTGATTTTGAAATATCAGTTACTAACGAATAATTGTATTTATAATTATGAATTTTATTTAATTTATTTATAAAATCATTTATTTTTTTTTCTTTTTCACATTCTGGACATTTCATTCCATTTAAATGATAAAATGTTGTTGTTTTAAATACTCCGTGCTTTTTACATATTATTTTTATTTTGCCTGAAATATTATCAACTAAAGAATAATCATAAAATTTATTATAAATATTATTTGCTTTTTTTATAAAGTTTTCAATAAAATCTTCTTCTTTACATTTAGGGCATCCAGCTCCATTTAAAAAATACCTTGCCGTCTTTTCAAAAACGCCATGTTTTCTACAAATAATTTTTATTTTTGAATTTCTATTAACATAATTAATTAAAGAATAATCATATTTATCACCATGAACTTTTTTAACTTGATTTATATAATCTTCTGTTTTTTTTCTTTTCATAAATTTAAATTTAATTAATCTTTTTTTTATTATTTTTCTTTTAAAATTTGTTCTAAACAATTACGAATAATTATGGGCTTTTCATTTTCATTTGCTTTTGAAATTCTAAAATCAACAAATACACTTAAATCTTGTATTTTTTCTCCATATCTCTCTTTTACAAGTTTAGTTTTTTCTTGAAAAGTTTTTTTGCCCTGTATTTTAGAAGTAAATAATTGAGGTAAATATTTTTCTTTAAGAAGTTTGATTCTTTCTTGAGAATTTCCATTAGCTTTTATAAGATTATCTTCCATTGCTAAAATAATTCTTTTACTGTTATTGTCTAATCCCATTTTTACGAGTTTTTCTTCCCATTTTTCTTTTTCTTTTTCAGCTAATGCAACGTTTTCTTTTATTTCAGCAGTTTTTTCCGTATCTGTTATTGGAATATCATCATAACCAGCGTCATTACTACCTTCAAAAAGTTTAGGCTTCTTCATATCCTTTCTTTCAGGTTTTAAACGTGGTTTTAAATCTATTTCCAATTCATCATTTTTCTTTTCAGTTTCTCTATGGACTCTATTTATACTTCTTTCATGTTCTCTTTCTTCTCTTGTTTCAGCCTTTTTAATCATTTTATCTTTTGACGCAAACATCATAT
>Ga0102958_1000362_pt1 | contig 10939 bp, 11 predicted proteins | sample SalPonF2_B_D1_MG_FD_84513 | JGI IMG/M metagenome (GOLD analysis project Ga0102958, IMG submission 84513) | Salt pond soil microbial communities from South San Francisco under conditions of wetland restoration - Salt Pond MetaG SF2_B_D1_MG ...
ACGCCTTGAATGGTTCCTTTGGTAACGGCATCCATTGCGCTGAGTGCCGGTTCGGCTGGTGTTAATTCTCCGGATGTAAGTTCACCGGATTCAGGTATCATGATTTTTGAAATCGTTATGGCGGCAGGGACACTGATAATGGATGCGGTCAGAATGTGCCCCATGATATCGGGAATGGTCTTACTCAAAATACTGGCGTACAGAACCATGACCGTGCCGGCGATGGTGGCCATCCCGGTGGTCATCAGGGTAAATATTTCGCTCCGGGTCATAAACTTCAAATACGGACGTATAAACAGCGGGGATTCCACCATCCCCACAAATATGTTGGCGGAAACACCGAGCCCTTCCGCCCCGCCCAACCCCATGGTTTTCCGCAACGCCCAGGAAAATGCCCTCACCACCAGCGGCAAGATTTTCCAGTAAAACAAAAGTGATGATAGGGCACTTATTACCAGAATCAGGGGGAGGGCCTGGAAGGCTAAAATAAACCCGGAACCCGGAATTTTTTCAGCAAACGGCAGACTGCCGCCGCCAAGGTATCCGAATACCATGGATGTTCCGGCTTTCGTCGATTCTTCAAGTGACAAAACCAGGCGATTCAACGATATAAAAAAACTTCTGAAAACCGGTGATTTCAGCAAGATGATTCCAATGGTCAGTTGGATGACAATCCCGGCAATTGCCCGTTTAACGTTGACCTTTGTACGGTTTTCGCTGATCAACCAGGCAATACCTGAAAAAATCAAAAGCCCGGCCGCACTTTGGATGATCATGGATTGGACCTCTATTGCCATTGAATTTCAGTGGTTGAAGTGGACCGTCCAACCATATCATATTCCGCAAAAAATAAGAATTTTTAATATATTTAAACCTCGGTTGAGAAATTTTTGGGGAAGAGATGTGCCAACATCTTGATCTATCAAGATTTGCGGAATTTCAATGGTCTCTGATGCACGAGTCCAGGATCCCGCCAAAGCGGGGAGCTGGGTGCAGATCGAATCAAAAATCGCTCAATTTAGGTTAAGATTTGACACGATCATTTTTTTTATATTATAAAAATTAATACCCTTAAGGAGATGCCGTTGGTTCTCTAATTCATCTTGTTTCAAGCTGCATCGATTCTCTCTTCGGCCGGATATTCTTTCTCGGTTTTCTCAACTGCCAACCCTGTTCCTTTAGATTTGATTCCTGATCATTTGCCATCAGAAACGAAACCATTTTCCGGTTATCGATCTCCAATGATTTCATGGGGTTTATTTTTAATTACGAATGTTTTACTTTATTTTTAAAATTGTTTGCCGGCGTAACGGAAGGAGGTCATTATGGCAGTCAAAGTTTTCATCAAAAGAAAAATAAAACACGGGAAGTTGAATGAGGCCTCTAAGCTCCTTATCAAGGCCCGGTACAATGCCATGGATCAAGAAGGTTACATTTCATCGGAAACATTGAGCGACTGCGATCGTCCAAATCATGTGATGGTGATATCCATGTGGCAGAAAATAGGGCATTGGAAGCAATGGAAAGACAGTGACCTCAGGGCCCAAAACGAGGCCGGGTTTGCAGCGTTGCTGGATGGACCCACCGAATACGAAACCTACAATTTGGGACTGCAGCCATAAGGCGGGTTTGACTGCAACACATCGCCCGGCCCAATGGCCCTTTACGAACCCTTCGGGGCTTGAACCTTCCCACCGGGTCCGTCCCACTAACGTTCGGTTTTGTCGTCGATTCGTTCCACATAAAAAAGGGTGGCCCCCACCGGGGCAAAAGACAGAAAAAGGATATTCAGTCCCGGAATCAGAAACCACAGCCCAAAACCGAGGTGAAAGTTAAAGTTTCTGAGCAAAAATTTAAACCGGCTGCCAAAGGGTTCGAGTCTTCTTGCAGGCACCAGATCTGTATTGTCCCAGGCCAGGAATATTCCCGTCAAAAGGGACGAAATGACGGTGAGCACCGGAGACAACGGTGTGAACCAGCCAACGATCATGAGGAGCAGCAAAATCAGCACCGGAATAACAGTCCGGGGGATTTCCTGTCTGAGGAGGTAGAAAAAATACTTGAACCATGGCACGTGCAGGGACGCTTTTTCCCGACCGGTTATCCGCTGTTCGGTGATTCTGGACATGGCGTCCATGATGAAAACGCTGAACAAAAACTGGGAAATGAGAAAGGAAAGCACGGTCGAAAGCCCCACGAGGAGCAACGCCACGAGCCATGAGACCAGACGCCACAGCCAGACGAGCCATGGGCTCTCCGGTCGCCCCCATATTAAATTCAGAATTTCTTGATGGTACTCGAGAATAAGGGCCGCGGTGACCAGGGTAATCACCACGATGATCACGAGCCGGACCAGTCCCAAAACCAGCAGCCCCGGCGTTTTCACCCCGAGTTTGAGCCCCCTGAAATTGTAAGCGATGCCGCTGAACAGATTCATGGTTTTCACCTCGATACTTACGGATTTATCTTACACAGCCGGTGGAGAACGGCCTGAAACGCATGGTATTCGCGGGTTGCTTCCTTCTGGGCCGTGTCCCGCGTTTCGTTCATGGCTTCATAATGCTTAAAAACCAAATCCACCAGGTTTTTATCCAATTCGTCCGCATCCACCATGGCTTGTAAAACCGCTGTGGTGCTTTCCGGGTTCATCCCTTGCCGATAGGGTCGATCTTCGGTCAAGGCCGTAAAGACATCGGCCACGGCCATGATTCTGGAGCCCAGGGGCAGATCGTCCGCCATAAGCCCGAAAGGATACCCCGTACCGTTGAGCCGTTCTTGATGTAAGGATCCCCAGGAACTTACGGCCTTGAGCATATCAAAGGGTTCAAGGGCTTGAAACGTATGATACACATGGGATCGCATAATGAACCACTCTTCTTCGGTAAGGGCATTCTGTTTCTCGATAATTTCAGATGGAATGGCAAGCTTTCCGAGATCGTGAAGGTAAGCGGCGATTTCGATAAGGCTCCGTTCATAGCTTGAGAAACCCGTCAACTTGGCCAGTTGAACGGCTGTGGCGGCAACCCCGTTGGAATGTGACGCCGTAAATTCGCTTCTAAAATCGATCAAGCGGCATATCAACCGGGAAAAATCCACCAGTTCTTCGATGGAGAGTTCCCTTTTCTGATGCAAAACATTTCGCCTTAAAATCACCTCGATGGAGTCCGATACGGCATCCAGCCAGATATACTCTCGTGTTGCTATTGTTAACAGTGCGTCGACATGTTCAGGAACGAATATTTCGCCCCTTTGCGCTGAGATTGCATCGCAAATTCCCCGAACTTGGCCCAGGATCGGTGCTTTTCTCGATATTTGGACCGCCACACGATCCGCCAGGTGGATGATATGACTTCCCATGGGCACGGATTCATCCCCCTGGGTCGCTCCCCGTCCATTTTTCCAGGGTACATGATGAAACTTTACCAGTCGGGCCATGGGCGAAAACGGTTTGAACGTGTCGAGAATCAGGCTCCCGGCAATGGAATGCTCTCCGGATGCTGTATCCTCAAATTCCAGCAAATCGAGTCGATCCTGCAGGGAAAATGCGCCGATATCATGCAACGCACCGGCAATTAACAGCTCGAACCTTTCGTCGTCCGACAATTTTAATTTTTCACCCAATCGATCCGCCAAATAGGCGACCTGCATGTGATGACTTCCCACGGCCGGGCTCATCATATCGACGATCCTGGCGATGGCGGCCACCAGATCGAACATATCTACGCGAAGTTTATGTGAAGCCATGATTCTATCTTCCTAAAAACCGCCGGACCGACCGCTGCCGACATGATCTCGTCAGGCCCAAAACCAGCCAATGAAAAAAATTCAAAACATGCGACCGATCCTAACAGGCTCGATTTTCTGGGGGTATTACCCTTTCATTAACACATCCGACACCCGATCACAATATTCCTGACTTTCTGGATCCACCGGAAACATTTCGATGTCCGAAGGCGAGGCGGCACCGAGTCCCAACTCGACGGCCCTGGCAATTTGTTCCTGCTGGAAAATCTTCGGATTCATGATATCCGGATTGCTTCCCAAAATCTTGAGAACCGCAACCCCCGCCGCATCCACGGCAACCCGGTCCCGGGAACTCAGAAAAACATTTCCTCTTTTCCTTTTTCCGGTCATCGGCCCTCCGTCTACAAAAGCATCGATGCCGTCCAAGACCACAAGGTCCGGAGAGAAAACCTGGTTGATTTCTGCGATCATTTTCTGCTGGTTCGGCGATTGATGGAGGTCTTCCATATATCGGTAACCCTGCCGGAAAGTGGGAACAACCCCCACGTGAAGTTTGAGGGACATGGTAAAAACTCCGCCGAATTGATGTGTTTTTAAACAGCATGTGGAGACCAAGCATTCTGCTTCAAGAATGGGCCTGGCGACCCGAAACCCGTTTGGCCAGTGGCTGTTCTCCGGCCTGAACTCGATCCAGTCTCTCTCTTTTAGATCATCAAAATAGATAATTTGAACATCCCGCTGTTTTAAGAGGGGAACAACGCCCTTTTTATCCATCACTTCTCGAGTGGGCGGATAACTCCTTTCCCCGAGGCTGATGGATGTTGCGCCCATGGCCCAGATTTCATCGATAAGTGCCGTCAATGTGTCGTTGTGAGTCGAACCGGGCACGGGATCGGCCGTGTTGAAGTTCGGTTTGATCAGCACGTTTTTGCCCTTGGCAGGATTATCGGCCAAATTTGCCAGACTCTCTCTCACGCCTTTTTTGCGATCTTCGGTTTTAACGAATGTAACCCGGATCATTTGGGCTCCTTTCAATGAGGGTGTTCCTAATTTTTACCATGGCCAGGGTATCATGGGAACAATACTTGAGAAGTTCTTTTCTGATTCTCTGTTTTTCCTCGGTTTCCGTTTCAGGCGCGATCATTCTTAGATATTCGAAGGCTGCCAGGGTCCCCTCCTGGATGGCCAGTGTTCCATAGTCCATATCCGGGACAAGGGCCGGGAGGACCGACTTCAAGGAAAAAGAACCGTGAAATCGAGGATGGTAGAAATATTTTTTTATGAGCGCGCACAAATCCTCACAACGATCTATAATCTTCAGCAGGACACTCCGGTGTTGAGGCAGATATTCGGCAAGGGCTTTTATAATTCTTATTTCATAGGTCGTGTATATAAAAATAGTTCCGCGATCTCCCAGGGAGTCGAGGAGTGTCAGGGCAAATTCTTTCCTGGGATCCGCGTCATCATGACAAAGATATTCTTTGTGGGTCAGGGTACCGTTCTCGAAAAGGATGTGATCAGACCATTGAAACGGAACGGTCTGATACGGTCGGGTGCCGGCATACCGGGGGACGGCAGGACTCACCGTTTCAAAATCAAGAAAATGGACCGGGTATTCAACATCTTTCAATTCATCGTATATTTTCTCGGACAGGAACGCCTGGTCGTTCACCACACAGGCCCGGATGCGCTTCTGGAGTTCGGTCAACGGGTAAGTGCCGGGGATATCTTTGATGTCCACGATGTTTTCGACGCTCAAGTCATCCAGCTTTTTTTGCGTAATTCCGGAAAGTTCCAGCACCCAATGTTTGGGCATGTGTCGGGTGCAATATCCCCAGAATTCACACGGATATGGATCGCTACAATGCCGGGACGGCTGGATCCGGGGAAATTCAGGGGCGTTGAGCATTTTTTTAAGTTCAAAAAGCCTTGCAGGAATCTTTTCTTGGCCCGAGCGGACTTCGTCGGTGACGTCGGACGATGAAAAAAAACCTTCAGGGTCGAGACGGTCCCCATCATAAACATACCGGGGGTTAATGTGTAACAGAAAGGCTTTGTCGAGGTTCAGGCCGGATCCGACGAGGACATAATACTGAATGGCAATGTCCGGCAGATGAATTTCCTTGACCGATGTTGAGGATTTTACTTCCACAAGATTCCATCTGCCGGGGTCTGTCCGCTCCAAAATGTCAACCCGTACCCGAACCCCGTCATAAATAAACGCGGCTTCATAAATCGATTTCACCGCTGGGTCTTCCATGGCCGTTAGGGTGGACCGAACCGCTTTTTCATGATGCCGATAGTCTTCCTGAATAAAAACACCGCCGGGATACCGTCGGGTGGCAAGTTCCCCCACGGCATGTCCGGTATCGAAGATGGCCTGCTGGGCCGGCGATATTTCAGCGGCAAGGTCACGGTTGAAGCAGGCGTGCCACAATCGAAGCGGGCACTGCAACCCTGCCAAAAACCGCGACTTTGACAGGAGCGGGAGCGTTTGGGGATTGGAGGCGGAGGGTGCGTTCACTTTAAAATTCTCAACCGGTGAGTTTCTTTTAATTTCTCCCAGAGTTTTTCTATGATCACCCGGGTCGCATCCATCTCATGGAGGGTGTGGCTTCCCGAAGCCGTCATACAAGATTCGAGCAATCGTATATTGACGCCGTTTCCCAACAACTGGTCTTTGATATATCGACCCAAAGACCCATCGAGTTGGGCCAATTCGTCTTTTGTTAAATTGGCCAATTTCACCCGATCGTGCAAGGGCATTTCTGATATTAATTTTACCACGGCTTCATCAACGGTTCCGGGAGAGATACGGTCTTTGTCTAAATAATCCGATGCATCGTCATCACGGAAAAGATCGCCGGGTTTTGCCTTGATCATCCCCAGCAATATGGCACCTTCGACAATGTCCAGGGTGTCCTTGTAAATGGTGGAATCTTCACTGACCCGTGACCCCGTCACGTTCAAAACTTCGATGCTGTTTTCCAATACCCACGTGTTTATCTTGGACGCGATGACAAACGTCGAGTTTACTTTTAAATCCACGCGCAGGCACGGGCGGTGATGTTTTTCTGTCATTTTCCGGCTGTAATCAGCGCCGCCGGTGGGCTCTCCATGGGAGATGATCACCGTTCCGTCGGAATCGATAACATTCTGTTCGATCCGTTGTTTAAAGCCGGCGGTGGACAATTCTTTCAGTTGATATTTTTCAGGCAGTATCCCGCTCTGGGTTTTACGGCCTTTCTGAATCCACCCGCCATGGGGGAATCCCAATTTTATGGCCACATCCAAAGCTGCCTGGTCCGCACCGATTTGCCCCCCTGAAATGATTTTTCTAATCACGGGTTCCCTCCATTATCCGGATCTTCATCCCCGGCTTAAGGGGAATGTACGTTCCATTCCGGGCAATAATCCCTATTTCATGATGCCCGCAGGCATCACATTTGCGTGGGGTTACGATCCCTTCAACCGGTTCTTTAGGGGTCGGGTTCTCATCTAAACATTTTGTGTTCATTGGGGTTGGATCCTTTTCACCCGGAAATGCCCTAACTGCCCGATACCCAGTAAGGATAGACAATAAAATTTATGTGAAGTCTCGGGTGTTGTCCGAACATGAGGTTGGGTTCAGGGAGCAAGTGGACATTTTTAGAAGATTCTCGACGAAAAATTGAAGATCGATCAAAAGGAATTGAACTTCAAACAGAACAGTAAAATCCTGGTTCATAGGGCCCGGCTTTGGTTTCACCCCATAGGGGTGTGATTAACATCTCATTGCACATGGCCGGAATACTGGAATATCGGGTCGAAAATCGGATCGTTGCCCAATTTGAGAATATCAAAATGCCCAGGTATCTTATGCGGTGGGTGGCAGTCCGTAACCCATCATTCCATTATTGCCGTCGAATAATTTACTGGCATAGCCCAATATCTATGACCTGGCCCTGAAGACCAGGTTTTTCAAGATTAAATAAATATTAAATTTACGCGGTGCCGCCATACAACGTTTTTATTTTTTCCCGGTCCGGCGAACCGTCTTCGAGGGTCGGCATATCGGCGACAAACTCCACGTATTGGGGCTTTTTATAACTGGCGATACGCCCGCCGACAAACTGTATAAGATCTTGGGGTTCCATTCTTTCATCACCTTTTAACCGGCAGACGGCTTTGATTCCCTCTTTCCATTTGGGATCGGGAACCCCGAAGACCACCACTTTGTCAACGGCGGGATGCTGTAGAATCACTTTTTCGACTTCTGCAGGATAGACGTTTTCTCCCCCCGGCTTTATCAGTTCCTTCTCCGCCTTACGGCCCGAATACCAGAGAAAGCCCTCTTCATCAAAGCGGCCCAAATCTCCGGTGTGGTGCCACCCTTCTCGGAACGTGTAGGCGGTATCTTCCGGAAGATTCCAGTATCCCTTAAAGACCAAAGGTCCCTTCAGGGTGATTTCACCCACCTGTCCGTTGGGAACCGGACGATCATACGCATCCACAAGCCTCACATTTCCAAGGGATATCGTTTTCCCGGCCGCTCCCGGCCTGTCGTTGTACCGCCCCATGGTGGCCAAGCCGGTGGTCTCTGTTTGTCCGTAGATGGAATAAAACGTGCCGCCGGTGAGGCGTTGATATTTCTCGATGGTCTCCGGGGTATCCAGCCCCATCACCGCCCTGAGGCTTTTGATATCTTTACCGGTCTTTTCGTGGGCATCGAGGATGGAAGCGAGGATGGGCGAAAAATCGAAAAGGATGGAAACCTTTTTATCTTCGATGAGCTCAACCGCCTTTTCAGCATCAAATTTACGCATGTTCACGTTTAGAGCACCGGCTTGAAAGCTTTTTAGGGCCATAAAAAGACTGCCCACATGGAACATGGGCAGAAGATTTAAATGAACGTCTTCGGGGGTCAGATGAAAGCAATGGTTCAAAAGGAGACCGGCACACATGAGATTGCCGTGGCTCAGCAAGGCACCCCTGGGATTTCCCGCCACTGCAGCGGTATGAATCAGAACCAGACCGTCATCGCCGGAAACATCCACTGTTTCAAAGTCCCCCGGATGGTTCATTAAAGAATCAAAGGCGATAAAGTCTCCGCTTTTGGGTTGGAGATTATAGTATTTTTTTATCGTAGGCAGACGGTCTTTCAACCCCTGGGTCAGTGCCTGGAACTCAGCATCGACAAACAGCGCTTCGGGCGCACCATCGTTCAGGTTAAAATGGATTTCATCGGCCGAGAGTCGCCAGTTAATGGGCAAAACTATGGCCCCCAACGCAGCCGCGGCTCCATAAAGGAGAAAGTATTCACGACTGTTTTTCCCCAGAACCCCGATACGATCGCCTTTTTTAATATGGGATCTTTGCAGGCCGCAGGCCAGGCGATCGACCATCTCTTTGTACTCAACGAATGTCATGGTCCGGTGGTCGTCTTCGTCGAACCATGCATCGCTGCCACCAAAACATAGGGCGTTTCTATCGATAAGATCATAAAACGTAAAATCGTATAGTCCCATCAAAGACCTCGGAAATTTTCGCTGTTGAACGAAAACAGGGTACGCACGCCAGCCGGTATGTGACCGGCGTGCGTAACCTTTGCAGGATTAAGGGAATGTGGCCTTGAAAGTGACCACCTGGGTCAGGCTGTCTGCTTTGAAAAGCGCAGAACCGGCGTTTACATGAACCGGAACCGTATATTCCGGAATTCCGGTCCACCATTTTTCAAGTTGATCCCAAGCATTGGTTCCTTTGGCTTTCAACTGAAAGCCGCCGGTGACCAGAAGGCTCAACAAGGACTGTCTCACATCAAAGTGAGCATGTACCCGGACTTGGTTGGTCTTGCCCGCCGGGATCCACATGGTATCGGTGGAAGCCACCGTATTGAGATCGAACTCTTCAAAGGCGACGGTGAACTTTAAATTTTCCATTTTTACAGCATATTCATTGGGATTTTCAATGTTAAAGATAAACGCAAGGTCGAGGGGTGCGCCCACGTTATCCGGTTTCCCTTTGGTGGGTGCGACTTTATTTGAAAAATACCAGTATCCAAAAGCATGGGCGACTTCCATCGAGTCGAGGGTAACCACCGGCGCTTTAAAATTCTGCGATGTGGGTGTTACCATCATTCCTGCGCAACCCGACAGCATGGCAGCGACGACGACAACACTCAGACATGTAAGTATAAATGATCTTTTATGCATTTTATTCCTCCCTTATTTTATATAAAGGGTTAGGTGAGCCATCGTTTTCTTCGTTTGTAGTGTTTTACATCCCGAAAACTTTTTCGGCCCCCAACATCGGTCAGCCCCAGATAGAAATCTTTGATATCTGGATTCTCTCGGAGTTTTTCGGCAGTGTCGTCCATGACGATGCGCCCGTTCTCCATCACATAGGCATACGGGGCAACACTAAGGGCAAGTTTGGCATTCTGTTCCACCAGAAGAATCGATATCTCTTCTTCTTGGTTGAGTTTTTGTATAATATTGAAAATTTCATGGATAAGAAGCGGGGCCAGACCCATGGAGGGTTCATCCAAAAGGATCAGTTTGGGGCTGGTCATCAGGGCCCTCCCCACCACCGTCATCTGTTGCTCTCCACCGCTGATAAACCCGGCGGTCTCGTGACGTTTTTCCTTAAGACGCGGGAAATAGTGATACACCATCTCGAGCCCGTCCCGAATGGATCGACCGTATTTTCTCATATGGGCACCCACTTTCAGGTTCTGCTCCACGGTGAGGTGCTCAAATACCCGTCGTCCCTCGATGACCTGGACGATGCCCATCTTGGCAATCTTTTCAGCGGCTGTTTTATCGATCCGCTGTCCCATGAATTCAATCGACCCATCGGTGACCTCGCCGTCCTCATGTCGCAAGAGCCCGGAGATGGCCTTTAGGGTCGTACTCTTACCGGCCCCATTGGCGCCCAGAAGGGCCACAATGGCACCTTTGGGGATTTCAATGGAGACACCCTTTATAACCAGAATGACCTCGTGATACTTGACCTCAATATTGTTGATCTTTAATATCATCTCTTTGTTCGACAAAGCCTTAAGACCTCCTTACCATCCGAGCCACTCGTTGGCCCATTTTTCAGGCCAACGACTTTTCAAATCGACTTTTTCAACGATTTGGAATTTGCCGTCTTTGATTTCATAAATCGGCACAGTTCCGGAGACACGATGATCTGTTGCCGTAAAGTTAACCGG
>Ga0102958_1000363_pt1 | contig 10925 bp, 9 predicted proteins | sample SalPonF2_B_D1_MG_FD_84513 | JGI IMG/M metagenome (GOLD analysis project Ga0102958, IMG submission 84513) | Salt pond soil microbial communities from South San Francisco under conditions of wetland restoration - Salt Pond MetaG SF2_B_D1_MG ...
ATCTCGGACACCCGCAACAGACTCGCGGGATACCGCAACGACGTCGGCAACAACCAGCCGCTGCCGTCGCCGTGGGACGAGTACGAGTTCGACTCTCCCGAGGTCATCGCCGCCTTCACCAACTTCTGTCTGGACATGATAGAGCAGTTCTCTCCCAACTACTTCGCCTACGCCATCGAGGCGAACATGCTGGCTCGCTTCTCGCCCGACGACTGGGACGCGTTCGTCTATCTCTGCGCGAACGTCTACACCAATCTGAAGAACAGCCACCCGGGTCTGCCCGTCTTCATAACGCTGCAGGTCGAGAGCTACTACTGGAACACGTGGGAGCAGGAGGACGCGATACGGGACATCGTCCCCTACACGGACGTGATGGCCCTGAGCGCGTACCCCTTCACCAGGTACCCGTACGACCCGGCGGCGCTCGAGTACGACTACTTCTCGCGCGTGTCGGACCTTGCTCCGGGGCTCCCGTTCGCCATAGCGGAGACCGTCTGGCCCGCCGAGGACGTGGACCTGCCGTATCCCACGCTGATACCCGCGGACGAGGCGTTGCAGCAAGCGTACGTCGAGTTCCTGATCGCGGAGTGCGAGTTCCGCAACGCATCCTTCCTGTGCTGGTTCTTCACCCGTGACTACGACGACTTCTGGGAGACCGACCTTCAGGACCAGCCGAACGCAGCCACACTGAGGCTCTGGCGGGACACCGGCCTGTACGATGGTGACGGGTTTGAGCGGCCCGGCCTGGGGGTCTGGCGACAGGCACTGCTGGACTCACGGTAGGCGAAGTGATGCGTTGCTGAAGTGACGGCCGCCGGCGTCATCTGAGAGCCACCAGCTTGCGTGTGGTCGCACCCGACAGCGTCGATGTCGAGCGCCCGGGCCCTCCTGACCACTCCACCTGCGAAGCCGCGCACGGAGAAGGCTCCCAGGCGACCTCCTCAAGGACCTTCTACTGTCATACGTAGTGTTCATTCTAGCATGGACACGCTCCTGGGCCAAAAATGCGCCGAACGGGCGCTCATATGGCCTCGGAAGCGGATTCATGGCATACAGGTTGCTTGACAGTACATCCTGAACGTGGTATTCTGAGCAAGAATCAAGCAGTTTCGAGAGTTCACAGAGAGGGCGGCAACAGGGAAGCCGGCACGGTCTCCCTATGGCGCGGAGGTATGCAATGAACAGGAGTGCTAGGGCGATCCTGCTCTGCCTGGTGCTGGCGGTCTCACTCGGTCTGTCGTCCGCTGCTCTTGCAAATGCGGTCTGGGGCACGGGTCTCGTGTTCGAGAACTCGACCGCACCGGGCTACGAGGGCTACTGGGAGTACTGCTACCACATCTACTGGGACACCACCGAGTACGGCGGCCACGGTCTCAGCCACTCGACGGTCTTCATGGCGCTGTTCGGCTGCGAGTGCGCGTGCGACCCGATCTACTTCGGCCACCGCATCCCGGCGGGGCTTGCCTACGGTGAAGAGAGCTGCGAGATCGACATGTACAGCGGCTTCGACTGCATCGGCGATCCCCACTTCCCCGGCAGCGACGGCCCGACCATGAAGTTCGAACCCGACGAGACCCTCTGTGAACTCGGGGTGACGGGATGGATGCACGTCTGCTACCTCTCTCTCTTCCCTCCGACAGAGGCCCAGGTCTTCGAGGACCACCTCGCCATCAAGTTCGGTCAGAACGTGGAGACCGGAGATCTCGAGGGTGTGCTTCCGTTCTGTGAGTGCGTCAACCCCACAGAGAGCGGCACCTGGGGAGTGATCAAGGCGCTGTACCAGTAGACGAGGCGCCGCTCCTGACGGAGCGGCGCAGAGATTTCGGCTGCGAGGGCCGGGCGCGAACCTGAGCGGAGTCGCAACCTGCCGCCCGACCTGACCAGCAAAGAAGCGGGCTGCCCTCAGTGAGGACAGCCCGCTCTCTCGTTCCACGCGGCCTCACCCTGCAGGCAGTCTGCTTCCCCATATCGGTGTCCTTCCATACTGAACCACCTTTCATATGGCAAAGTGTACAAATACCGCTTGACACATACGCGGCACCCGTGAATACTGACCATCGGTCAGGGAGAGAAACCTGCAGTGCCAAAGAGGAGACCTGGCCCAAGAGAAGAGGAGGTGCGCCATGACCACAGCTACGCGCTTCGCCGCAATCGTGGCCGCAGCAGCGATGCTCGCCTCGATCAGCCCCTGCACTGCTCTCGCTGACGCCGTCTGGGGAACGGGCTTGTGCTTCCCCGCGGCAGCGGCCGGCTACGAGGGATACTGGGCGTACTGCTACCACCTCTACTGGGACACGACCGAGTACGGCGGCAGCGGACTCAGTCACAGCACGGTCTATCTCGCTCTCGCTGCGTGCGAATGCGCCTGTGACCCGATCTACTTCGGTCACCGCTTCCCGGCTGGCGTCGGCATTGGAGTGGACGACTGCGACGTCGAGTTCCTGAGCGAGTTCGATTGCCTCGGTGACCCTCACTTCCCGGAGGCCGGGCCAACCATGAAGTTCGAGCCCGCGGAGGGTGACTGCCAGCCCGATGCAACGGGCTGGATGCACGTCTGCTACTACTCGCTCTTCCCCCCGACCGAGCCCGGGGTGTTCACGGACCACCTGGCCATCAAGTTCGGGACGAACGTGGAGCTTGGCACTCTCGAGGGCGTACTCCCCTACTGCGAGTGCGACGTGACACCCATCGAGCACTGGAGCTGGGGAACCATCAAGGCGCTGTTCCGCTAGCGCGCGCGGAGTCTCGCTGCGGCATGCGTCGTGCGGCGGACCCACGGGTGCGAGGGTGAGCACAAGAGAAGCGGGCTGCCACACACGTGGCAGCGCGCTCTCGTTCAACTGCGCTGGTCGCTGCTCCACCGGACGCGGTCTCCCGCCGTCCCGGTGCAGGACCCTGCTAGTACATCTCCCCGCCCGGGACCGCCGGCGGCTTGTCCTCCTCCGGCATGTCGGTCAATATCGCCTCGGTGGTCAGAAGCAGGCTCGCCACGCTCGCAGCGTTCTGCAGAGCCGTTCTCACCACCTTGGCCGGGTCGACAACGCCCGCCTTCACCAGGTCGGTGTACTCGTGCGTCGCGGCGTTGTAGCCCTGAGACTTCGTCTTCTGTCCCCTGACCTTCTCCACGACGATCGAACCTTCGGCGCCCGCGTTCAACGCGATCTGACGGATCGGCGCCTCGAGCGCCTTCGCGACGATCTCGATGCCGGTCTGCGCGTCCGCGTCGCCTTCCTTCAGACCCTTCAGGACCTCGCTGACTCGAAGAAGCGCGACACCTCCACCCACAACGATCCCCTCCTCGACGGCCGCTCTGGTCGCGTGGAGCGCGTCGTCAACTCGCGCCTTCTTCTCCTTCATCGCTATCTCGGTTGCGGCGCCGACGTTGACCACCGCCACGCCACCCGCGATGCGAGCCCGACGCTCCTGCAGCTTCTCCTTGTCGTAGTCCGACGTGGAGCGCTCGATCTCAGCTGCGATCTGCTCGAGCCTGGCCTTGATGTCGGCCTTGGTGCCCGCACCCTCGACGATGGTCGTCGAGTCCTTGTCGATGACGATGCGCTTGGCCTGGCCCAGGTCATCGAGCGTCGCGGCCTCAAGCTTCAGGCCCTTCTCCTCGGAGATGACCTGACCTCCCGTCAGGACCGCCATGTCCTCCAGCATCGCCTTGCGGCGGTCGCCGAAGCCCGGCGCCTTGACCGCTGCGCCCTGGATGGTCCCGCGGAGCTTGTTGACGACGAGCGTCGCCAGCGCCTCTCCGTCGATGTCCTCTGCAACGATGAGGAAAGGACGGCCCGTCTGGGCGATCTTCTCAAGGACAGGGACCAGGTCCCGCATAGCGGAGATCTTCTTGTCGTGGAGCAGGATGTAGGCGTGCTCCAGGACCGTCTCCATTCGCTCGGCGTCCGTCACGAAGTAGGGCGACAGGTAGCCGCGGTCGAACTGCATGCCCTCGACGACCTCCAGCGAGGTCTCGATGCTCTTCGCCTCTTCGATGGTGATGACGCCGTCCCTGCCGACCTTCTCCATCGCGTCGGCGAGAAGCTCGCCGATCTCGGTGTCGTTGTTCGAGGAGATGGTCGCGACCTGCGCGATCTCCTCACGTCCCTTCACCTTGTGACTGAGCTTCTTGAGCTCCGCGATGGCCACTTCGACGGCCCTCTCGATGCCTCTCTTCAGATGCAGAGGGTTGGCACCGGCCGTCACGTTGCGAAGGCCGGACGCCACCATCGACTGCGCCAGCACGATGGCCGTCGTCGTTCCGTCGCCGGCAATGTCTGCGGTCTTGGTCGCCACTTCCTTGAGCATCTGGGCGCCCATGTTCTCGTAGGGCTCCTCGAGCTCTATCTCGCGAGCGATCGTGACACCGTCGTTGGTGATGACCGGTGATCCGTACTTCTTCTCCAGAACGACGTTGCGACCTCTCGGACCGAGCGTGACCTTCACGGCGTTGGCCATCTTGTCAACGCCCCGCTTGAGGTGGTCCCTCGCTGCGGAGTCGAACTCCACCTGCTTCGCCATGCTGCTGCTCCTCGTGTGTCTTGGACCCCGCGCTTAGAGAATCGCGAGAATGTCGTCGTCCTTCATGAAGAGATACTCTTCGCCGTCGACCGTGATCTCACTGCCCGACCACTTCCCGAAGAGAATCTCGTCCCCGACCTTGACCTCGACCTCGATGCGCTCGCCGTCGTCGGTGAGCCTGCCGGGTCCTGCCGCCACGACCTTGCCCCTCTGCGGCTTCTCCTTGGCCGTGTCCGGCACGATGATGCCGCCCGCGGTCTTCTGTATCTCTTCCTCGAGCCTCTTGACCAGAACGCGGTTGGACAGGGGCTTGATGTTGAGCTTCTTGCCTGCCATCTCATCCCTCCTTACAGGGGAAAGTGCCTGTACCACCTTCAGACTGCCTGTAACATCATCTAGCACTCGTATTACCAGACTGCTAATCTATGCGAAACCGGGCCGCCGTGCAAGGGCTTTCTGCCCCGCACGCGCCGCCCGGTCCTTGACATCTGCCAACTAAGATGTGAATTGCCGGCATCCGACCAGATGCCCGAGCCTGAGCCCGCTGTGTGTCCTCCCGCGGGTGCCCGAGTCCGCCCCCTGAACCCGCTCCCGCGCCCGCTATCCCACCGAGACCCTCTTGTGTATCGCGGCGAGCCCCCTGAGCGTCAGGTCCGGCTCCACCGTCTCTATGGTCTTAGAGAATGCCGCTATCGTCGCGGCCAGCCCGCCCGTTGCGATGACCGTCGGGCTCTCGCCCCACTCCTCGATGATACGCCTGACGATCTCGTCCACCTGGCCCACGGCGCCGAACAAGATGCCGGACCGCATGGCCTCCTCGGTGGACTTCCCCATCACGTTGGGCGGCGCGTCGAGCGCCACTCTCGGAAGGAGCGCACCGCGCCTGAACAGGTTCTCTGCTGAGGTGACCACCCCCGGCGCTATCGAGCCACCGAGGTAGTGCCCCTCTCCCGTCACGGCATCGAAGGTCGTCGCGGTCCCGAAGTCGACGACGATAGCGGGGCCGCGTACGGTCTCGTGCACCGCCACCGCGTTCGCCAGCCGGTCCGGTCCAACCTCCTTCGGGTCGAAGTAGTCGATGGTGATACCGAGGTCCAGGTCCGGCCCCACCACGACAGGATCGACCCCCAGCAGGCGCTCCGACATCCGGCAGAACGCGGACGTCAGCGCGGGGACGACCGAGCACACGACGACCGCCCGGATGTCTCCGAACTCCACACCCGACTGCGTGCACAGTTCCCTGACCAGAATCCCGAACTCGTCGGCCGTACGCTGCGCATCGCTCGCGAGCCTCCAGCGGAAGCGCAGTTCGTCCGCCTCGAACAACCCGACCACGGTGTGAGTGTTGCCAATGTCTATCGCGAGTAGCATGTTGTCCTTTCGCTGGGGCGTCCCTGTCGCGTCCTATCGCCCCCAGAGCACCGTGAGGCCCACGACGATCCCGGAGGCCAGTGCCACCAGCACGCTCGTCAGCGTCCCGATGAGATAGTATTCGGCGAAGTCCTTGTGCCTGCGCCCGGTGAACTCGGGGAACCTCGCGATCGATTTCGCCGCTATGATGAAGCCCAGCGCGGCCCACTGGTTGAAGAGCGCGAGGGTCAGGGTCAGATACCGCTCGAGGTTCCCTATCATCCGCCCCATCTCGTACGCGTCCTCCGGGTCGGACGCCTCCGAGGGGACCGCCTTCGGGAAGCGCTCGAGCACCCCCCGGACAATCCGGGTGCCGCCCTTTCCGTTGAACACGTAGGCCGCACCGACCAGCGACCACCGGGCGTACCAGGCGAGCCAGGCCGCCGAGGGGGACCAAGAGGCCGGAGCGCCGCCGCTCCATCCAATGAGCAGCCTCCAGAGGACGAACAGCGAACAGAGATGCAGCGCCTGGTCCGTGAAGAACGCGGCCAGAGACGCGCCCCACTTCCCGACCACCCGCGAGCGCACTGCATCCAGGATGAGGTGCAGGACCGACAGGCCGAGCACCCCGAGGACCAGGTGGAAGCTCAGAAAGGGCCACAGCACCACGCAGTGGGCAGCGAAGACCAGCGCCGCGTGCGCGAACATCGCTCCCCACAGCCGCTCCTTCTCCCTCGCCATCCGCTGCGTCTGGAGGAGGAAGTCACCGAAGAAGTGCCCCGCCACCAGGAGGATCAGTAGAGCGGCGGATTCCCCGCCCATGTCCGACAGCCACTGAGCTATCATGTCGTCACCTCGCCTGTGTCTTCGTTCGAGCCACTCCGGTCACCGTGGCGCTCGAGCAGCACCTCTGCGGAGCGCTCCGCCGCGAGCACGGGCTCGTGCAGAGCGGCCTTCAGCGCCTGGCTCACGCTCGACTCATGCACCCCGCGCGCCGCGGCCACCTCGCGCTGCGTTCGCGCTGCCCTCACCTGCTCGACCGTCTGCCTCTGAACGGCGGTCCACCGCGCCCTGGCGGCCCCGACCAGCCACAGGACTCCGTTCAGGATCTCATCGTCCGCTCCGAACCCGGATGCCGTAGCCCATCGGTCTGCCCGCTTGCTTGCGGCCACGGCCTCGCGCGCGTTGTGGAAGCACGGCCCGTCCATGCCCAGCGCGAACTCACGCAGTTCGGTGGACACCGGGCCCCATCCGAGGCCGTACCTGATGGCCACCTCCCCGCCGACTGCCGAGTCCAGTGCGGCCATTACTCCGACGACCTCCTCGGGCCTTGAGAGAAGTCCCTGAAACTCGTCCCCCAGTGTGATGACGAACCCGGCCGCGATGACGTTCCTGAAGTTCTCGTTGACCGCTGACAGACCCTCTTCAAGCCGCTTCTGGAGCTCGGCCCTCTGCGGGGCCGACCTCGAGCGGCGGATGTCCCCGATGATCGCGAGGTAGTTCGTTGCCCTCTTCGACGCGTCCATACCGGCCTCCAGGCGTGAGCGCAGTGTCTTGGGTCTCGTGGCCTAAGTTGCCTGCCTTGGCCTTATACAACCAAGTTCAACAACTTAAGCGCCAACACTGCAGATGCATACCCTTGGCCAAAATAACTTAAGGTCACTTCCCCGTCAAGCCCAATCCCTCATCTCCCCACAGACAGCGTCACATCGCCCGTTGGGAGCAGTTTCCGGTGTCCGCCGCCTGCGAGCCGAAGGACCAGACCGCAGTCCTCCTCCATGTCGAAGACCGTACCCTGCACGGTCTCATCACCGATCGTCGCGGTCACCCATTCGCCCACCACGAGAGACAACTCTCTCCACTCCCGCAGGAGCTCGGCGTGGTCGGGTCCCCGATAGGCGAAGTACCGGCTCTCGAACTCGGCCAGGATCCGAGCCAGCAGCGCCGCGCGGTCGTACCTGACACCGGTCTCACTCAGAAGAGACGTGGCCTCGTACCACTCGGGCTTCGGCAGGCCGCCACCCTCCATGTTGACATTGACACCGACGCCGATGACCAGCGCGCCCTGCCCGGCCGAAAGCACCATGCTGCCCGACAGCTTCCGCCCCCCGACAAACACGTCGTTCGGCCACTTGATCCGCGCGCCGACACCCGCGACGTCTATGACACTGCGCGCGACCACGACCGCGGCGACGACGGACAATCCGCTCGCGCGCTCCGGCGGCAGATGGGGTCTCACAACGAACGAGAACCACAGTCCGCCCGGAGGAGACTCCCACACCCTGCCCCTCCGTCCGAACCCGCCCGTCTGCGTCTCGGCAACGACAAGCGTGCCCTCGGGAGCGCCGCTCCCCGCCATTCTCTTCGCGGTAGCGTTGGTGGAGACTATGGAGCCGTAGGCGTGCACCTGCCAGTCGAGTCTGAGGTCGCGGACCAGCGGCATGATGGCGTCTTCGGTCAGGGTGTTGCGGATCACCGTACTGCCTCTATGTCGAGGGAGATGTCCAGAGCGGTCACGGAGTGAGTGAGCGCCCCGACGGACACGAAGTCCGGCTCGAGTTCCGCTATCGCCCTCAGCCGGTCGCCGGTTATCCCGCCCGAGACCTCGATCTCCGGCGGCCCGTCGACGGATCGCGCGAGTGCGATCGCGTCCCTCATCTGCTCCGTGGTCATGTTGTCCAGCATTATCCTGTCGGCACCCGCACTCAGGGCCGACGCGACCTCGTCGATGGACCGCGCCTCGACCTCGACCGCGAGGTCGGGGTGACTGGCCCTGGCCGCGGCCACGGCAGTGGCTATGCTGCCCGCGGCCTCTATGTGGTTGTCCTTGATCAGCACCATGTCCCAGAGGCCCATGCGGTGGTTCTCGCCGCCTCCGACCGTCACGGCGTACTTCTCCAGCGACCTGAGGCCCGGCGTGGTCTTCCGCGTGTCGAGGACGCGCGTCCGGCTGCCCTCGAGCGCGGCCACGCAGTCCGCGGTCGCCGTGGCTATGCCCGACATCCGCTGCAGGAAGTTCAGCGCCACCCGCTCGCCCGTCAGCATGCCGCGGGTCTTGCCTTCGACCACGGCGAGCACCGTTCCTGCGCTCACCCTGTCCCCGTCCGCGACCCGCCCCTGGAAGGACAGCCCGGGGTCGCACTCGGCGAAGACGGCGGCCGCTACGGCGAGCCCGGCGACCACGCCGTCGGCCTTGGCCGTGACGGTCCCGAGCGACACGTGGTCGGCGGGTATCGTGGACTCGGTGGTCGCGTCACCCGCGCCCACGTCCTCGTCTATGGCGCGCCGAACGAGATCGAGTGTCTTGTCGTCTAGCTTCATTTGCCAGGCCCCCGCTTGTCCTTCCCGTAGACTACTCCTCCGCGCTGCTTCCGGCCCCCGCCCTTCGACCGCCGGCGCCGCGCGCCCTTGGGCATGGGTCTCCCGGCCGACGGCTCGACGTCGCCGCGCGGGTCCTCCCCGGCGGCGGACGCGCTTCCGCCTCGGGCCTTCGTCCCGGCGGTCCGCTTCCCGGTGGAATCGTCCAGAGCGTCGGCCATCTTCAGTTCGTCTATCCGGTCACGGAGCGACGCCGCCTTCTCGAACTCCAGCCGCGCGGCGGCGTTCAGCATCTGTTCCTCCAGTATCGCTATCATCTGAGCGCGGTCGAGGCCCGGCTCCATATGCAGCATCTCGATGTCGTGCTCGGCGTCGGCCTTGGAGTCTGCGACGGCCGTCGCCCTCATGATCTCGTCGACCGATTTGACGATGCTCCTGGGCTCTATGCCGTACTTCTTGTTGTACGCGAGCTGTATGTCGCGCCGCCTCGACATCTCCGCCAGGGCACGCTCCATCGAACCGGTCACCTTGTCGGCGTAGAACACGACGCGCCCTCCCAGGTTCCGCGCGGCGCGTCCCGAGGTCTGAATGAGCGAGGTATCGGACCTCAGGAATCCCTCCTTGTCCGCGTCCAGGACGGCCACCAGTGAGACCTCGGGGAGATCGAGCCCTTCTCTCAGCAGGTTGATGCCGACGAGCACATCGAACTCTCCGAGCCTGAGCCCCCTGATGATCTCGACGCGCTCGAGCGCGTCAATGTCGGAGTGCAGGTAGCGCACGCGCACTCCCAGCCCGCCAAGGTAGTCGGTCAGATCCTCGGACATGCGCTTCGTCAGTGTCGTCACCAGCACCCGTCCGCCATCGGCGACCCGCGCCCGTATTTCCTCGAGCAGGTCGTCGACCTGCCCCTCGACCGGCCGCACGATGATCTCCGGGTCGACGAGGCCGGTCGGCCGGATGATCTGCTCGACGATGACACCCTCGGATTTCCCTAACTCGTAGGGGCCGGGCGTCGCCGAGACGAAGACGACCTGGTGCATGAACTGCTCGAACTCGTCGAATATGAGCGGTCTATTGTCCAGCGCCGAGGGCAGCCTGAACCCGTACTTGACCAGCGTCTCCTTGCGGGAGCGGTCGCCCTTGTACATGCCGCGCAGCTGGGGGACAGAGACGTGTGACTCGTCGATGAACATCAGAAAGTCGTCGGGGAAGTAGTCCAGAAGGACGTCCGGCCTGGACCCCGGACCGCGCGCCGAGAGGTGGCGCGAGTAGTTCTCGATGCCGCTGCAGTAGCCCATCTCGCGCATCATCTCGATGTCGAACGACGTCCGCTGCTCGAGGCGCTGCGCCTCCAGCAGCTTCCCCTCTGCCTTGAATCCCTTCAGCTGATGTTCGAGCTCGGCCTCGATGCCCTTGATGGCGAGTTCCACGTTCTCCTGCGTGGTCACCCAGTGCTTCGCCGGGTAGACCGATATCTCTTCCAGCTCGTCGGTCACCTTGCGGGTCACGAGGTCGATGACGGAGAGCTTCTCGACGATGTCGCCGAAGAGCTCGACCCGTATTGCCCACTCCTCGTACGACGGGCGAATCTCGATGATGTCGCCGCGCACCCTGAACGACCCTCTCACGAACTCGACGTCGTTCCTGTCGTACTGCATGTCGACCAGGTCGCGGAGCATCTTGTCGCGGTCGACCTCGGCCCCGACCGACAGTGCGAGCTGCATCGACCGGTAGACCTC
>Ga0102958_1000364_pt1 | contig 10911 bp, 14 predicted proteins | sample SalPonF2_B_D1_MG_FD_84513 | JGI IMG/M metagenome (GOLD analysis project Ga0102958, IMG submission 84513) | Salt pond soil microbial communities from South San Francisco under conditions of wetland restoration - Salt Pond MetaG SF2_B_D1_MG ...
ATGTTACTCGTGTAATTGACGCGTCTAATATTCATGTAGATTATTGGAATGGAAAAAGTGGTATTCATTCTCAAATAGTTCATAAAAAGAAAATAAAAGTAGCTGAATATGATGTCGAAATTGATATGTATAATCCGATAATGCTTTTAAAACCAATTGAAAAACAGAAAAGTAAAATTTCTACTGTTAGTTTAGGCGCAACTAAAAAATATCTTAAAGGCGGAAGGGATTATGGAGAATTTTGTACTGATCAAATAGAACAAAACGCTTATGAATTATTTTTAGAAGGAAAATTAAATGATAAATTTTCTGAATTAAAAGAAAAAATTGAAGCTAGAAATCCAAACACAAAAATTTTTACTAATGGCATAATAAAATCTGCTTCTATCAATCCTTTAAAAGAAAAAAGAGATTACGAAAAGAAAGATCAATTAGAACAATTGGCTGAAGAATTAAAAGAAGAAGGAAAACCAACTAAAAAAGAATTATTGAAACGAAGAACAGAAAAAATAGCTAGTGAAATATATTTTAATTTTTTTTGAAAAATAATATATTATCTAATAATGGCCAAAGATAAAGAAAACATTCATATTGATTTATCAAAAGATAAACCATCTGTTATAGTTCCAGATAAATCTTTTCTTATTGGATCTATTCAAGGTTTTAATGCTGGGCGTAGAGAAATTCAAGGTCAAAATATTGAGCCCATGGTAACCCAAGCTGATTCAGAAAAACCGGAAACTAATACTAATATGGTTGTTAGTTCTTATTTAGATATTCATTGCGCTAAATGCGGAGCTTTTTATCCTATAAATTCAATTGATGAAATTCCTTCTAAAACAATGTTTTGCTCACATAAACAATGCAAAAACCCTTTAATCGTTTATTGTGGATGGGCATTTCCAGAATTTTGGCATCTTGGTGGCATAAAACTTTGAATATTTGAAATTGATTAAAGTTATTTTTAAAGGCTTCTTATTTTAAGAGGCCTTTTTTTGTCTAAAAGTTTTTAAATTTTATATATATTAAGAATATGCTTAATTGGGTAGGAAACAAACAAAAATATTTTTCAATAATTGAATTGTTTGTAAAAGATTTTCAAACAGTTGTAGATCCAATGATGGGTTCCGGAAATGTTTTGATTCAATTATCATCTAAACATAATATTATAGGATGTGATATAGTGAAATTATTACCTATAATTTATCAAAAAATTAATTGCTTTGATATAAGTTTAAAAATGATGAATTCTATTATAAAAACGAATAATGATTTTAAAAATAAAAATGATTATTACAATTTTAGGGATCATTGGAATGAAAAATATATTAATGACATTTTTGATGATAAATTTCTTATAGAAACTTTTTTACTTTTAAAAATGTGTTCAAATAGCATGGTTAGATTTAATAAAAAAGGCTACTTTAATCAAGGTTTTCGTGGAACGAATAATGAAGGCTTTTTTTATAAAAGTAATTTGAGAAAATTTATTGATCAATTGAAATTCATCAAATATAATTTATCATTGAATAAAAATTTATTTTTAGTAATGGATGTTATAGATTTTTTAGAAAATTATGATTTTGAAAAAGAACATATATTTATATTCGATCCGCCATATTTACTTACTGATGGATTTTATTCGCAAGAATATAATTTTGAAAAAGAACAAAAATTATTTAATTTTATTAATAATAGTGGGATAAAATTTTTGTTGTTTAATTTTATTGAGAGAAATGAAATAATGCATGATAATTTAAAAGATTTTATTAAAGCTAACAATTTTAACATATCATTTTTAAATGATAAGTCTATGACAGGGCAAAATAGAAAAGGAAAATCTGAAGTAAAAGAGGTCTTGATAACAAATTTAAAAGGTTTATAGTACAATATAGTAATTTTTTTAACATTTTTAATAAAAATCATAATATAATGCAAAACGTATTTTTCATATCAGATCAACATTTTTATCATAAAAATGTGATAAAGTATTGTGATAGACCTTTTTTTGACGTAGACGAAATGAATGAAGTAATGATAAAAAGATGGAATGCAAAGGTTACTAATAAAGATATCGTGTATAATCTTGGAGATTTTTCTTTTTACAAAACTGGTGAAATTCTTGATAGATTAAATGGGCAAAAAATTCTTATTAGAGGCGATCATGATAAAGATTGTGTAAAAGAAAGTTATAAATCTAAATGGCGAGCAATTCATCATTCAGGGCAATTTCATTTAAAACTTCAACAATTTAATAACGCTGAAATATTTCTCAATCATTATTGCATGCGTTCTTGGAAAAAATCTCATTGGAATGTCTGGCATCTTTACGGGCATCATCATGGCAGACTCGATCCAATTGGGAAATCTTGGGATGTTGGAGTAGATGTTAATAATTTTGAACCTCTTTCTTTTGATGAAATAAAAAAAATAATGAATGATAGACCAAATAATCCTGCGTATGATGCTATCAGATTGAGAAAGGAAAAAGATGAATGAATATTATTTATTTTGACCCTTATGATTACAATGAATTAACTGAAGAAGAACAACAATATTTTTGGGATAATGGCATATCTTTAGACGATTGGAACTACATGATGTTGTTTCCTCCAGAAATTTTAAAAGAAGATGGAGGTATATTTTATTGTGATAATCATCATTTTGAAAGAATGATTGAGTCAACTTATGGAGAAGTTGAATGGTATAAAATTGAATTCCGTGGAAAAGAATACGCTTTAGGAATATCATATCATTAAAATGTCTTTTCTACTAAATTTTACAGATATATTATAGTAGAAAAGGAGAATAAAATGATTCAAGGAAAGAAAAATACTTACAGAATAAAAGAATTAAAAGAAACAATTCTTAAAGCTGCAGATTCTTATTATAATAAAGAGATTTCAATAATTTCTGATGAAGAATATGATAAGCTTTATGATGAACTTCAAAATTTAGCGCCAAATGATATATTTTTTAAAACAATAGGCGCCCCCGTTGATAAAACTTCTGCATGGGAAAAAGCTGAACACAAGATTTCAATGAATAGCCAAAGTAAAATAAACACTGAAGCTGATTTTAAAAAATGGGTTAATGATATTCATTGTAATGAATTTGTGATTGAAGATAAGCTTGATGGAATCTCAATTAATCTAGAATATCAAAATGATAAACTTGTAAAAGCTATTACAAGAGGAGATGGCTCTCAGGGTGAAAATATTTATGCAAATGTAAGTAGAATGCAAAATGTTAAAACTGAAATTCCAGGATTTGGAAATGGATGTCTTAGAGCAGAAATTTTTCTTTTTATGAAAGATTTTGAAAAACTAAATTCTATTTGCAAAGCAAGAGGAGAAAATGAATTAAAAAACCCCCGCAATGGGGCTGCAGGAATTGCTAAAAGACTTGATGGAAAATATAGTGAATATGATAGCCTTCTTTATTATGATGTAGATAATAATAAAACTTTTATAACTGAACTTCAAAAAATGGAATATATTGAAAGTCTTGGATTAAAAGTTTGTTTTTATAAAAAAGTCAATATTGAAGAAGCAATTCAGGTTTATAATGATTATGAAGAAACTTTGAGAGTAAAAACCCCTTACGATATAGACGGATTAGTTTTAAAAGCTAATGATTTGAATTTGCAAAAGAAATTAGGTTTAAGAGATAAAAGACCTATCGCTCAAAGAGCATGGAAATTTACTAATATGAAGGCTGAAAGCGAAATTCAAGGAATTGAATGGAGCAATGGAAAAAATAGAAGAATCACTCCTATAGCTATTCTTAAATCTACGCCAATTGGTGGAGTTACTGTAGGAAGAGCATCACTTCATAATTTAGAAATTTTTAAGAAGTTTAAACCCGGAAAAGGAGATAAAGTCTTAATATCTAGACGAAATGATGTCATTCCTGCTGTTGAAGAAATTCTTGAACCAACAAAAAATTATTTTGAAATTCCTACAAAATGCCCTACTTGTAATTATGATTTGATAGAAGATGGAAGGTTTTTAATTTGCCCAAATGATGTTTGTCCAGCTCTTGAAATTGGAAATTTACATAAATGGGTTAGTGGATTAGAAATAAAAAATATTTCTATAGCTATAATAACTGCTCTTTACAACGTTGAAAAATTAAAAGAACCTGCAGATTTTTATGAACTTTCAATTTCTGATATAGCAAATTTGGAGCACATGGGAGAAAAATCTGCTAAAAAGATTATTTCTCATCTGCGAGAAAAGATGGAATTGACGATTCCAGAATTTCTTGGCAATCTTAATATGGATCAATTTTCAACTTCAAGAGTTGAATCTCTTGTAGAAGCAGGTTACGATGATTTAACAAAAATAATGAGTTTGACTAAAGAACAAATTTGCAATATTCAAGGCTTTCAAGAAACAACAGCAGAAAAAATAATTAATGGATTAAAATTTAAAACATCTATAATTAAAAGACTTCTTGAAGTTGGAATTACTTTAAAATCTATAGATAAAATTCAAACTTCATCAAATAAATTTCAAGGATTAAGTTTTTGTTTTACGGGGGCTATTCAAACTGTAAATCTTGAAACTGGCAAAAGATATAAACGCGCAGAAATGGAAAATCTCGTAAAAGAAAATGGCGGAAATATTTCTTCAGTTCAAAAAGGTCTTTCTTATCTTGTGATGGTAGACCCAAATTCAAATTCTTCAAAAGCTGTAAAAGCTCGCCAACTTGGAATTAATATTCTTTCCGAAGAAGAATTCTTCAAAAAAATAGCATAAACAAAGTATAAAATAAGTAATAAGTAAAAATAGTTTATTTTTTAAAAGGGGCTTGTTTATGTTTATTAAAGAAGTTTTAGAACTTTCTGACGGAGTAGAATTTTCTGGTTCATATATTATATCTGAAATTAATTTAAAACCTTTCAAAAATAAAGATGCATATTATTTAAGTTTTGTTTTACAAGATAAAACGGGACGAATTTTTGGAAAAATTTGGGATAATGCTGATAAAATTGATTTAAAAAAATCTCAAATAGTTTTCATAGAAGGAAAAATTAATCAATTTAAAGGGACAAATCAAGCTGTTGTAGAATCATTCAAAGTTTTAGATGAAGATAAAATTGATCGTTCAGATTTTATTCGTTCTGCAATTGAAGACACAAATAAAATGTATGCGGAAATGATTTCTATTATTGCTGAATATATAACAGATAAAGATATATTAAAAGTAACACAAATTTTTATAGATGATGAGAATTTTAAAGAAATGTTTAAAGAATGTCCGGGTGGAAAAGGAGACGTTCATCATGCATATCTTGGGGGATTATTAGAACATATTCTTGGTGTTATGAGAATATGCGTTGATTTATCAAAAAGATATAATATTAATACTTCAATTTTAATTGCTGGTGCATTTTTACATGATATTGGAAAATTAGTATCTTATAATTATGAAGGTTTAGCAATTGAAATGACAGATTTGGGAAGATTACACGGGCATATAGCTTTAGGATATAATTATTTTTTAAAAATTATTGACGATGTAGAAATTGATGAAAATAAAAAACATGAATTAAAAACAATTTTAGGTCATTTAATCCTCAGTCATCATGGATCTATAGAACAACAAGCAGTTCAACTTCCGATGACGTTAGAAGCAATGTTATTAGCCCACGCTGATGCTATAGATGCTGATATTAATCATATAACTAATATTTGCGAAAAGTATGATTATGGATGGACAAGTTATGATAATTTACGTGGTAGAATGTATTATTTAGGGCAAAAAAAGTAGTTTTTCTAAAGCTTTTATAAAAAACTACTAATAAAAGCATTATAGCATTTCAAAATTAATATCAATGAGATAAAAATGGGTGAAATGACTGAAAAAGAACAACTCATTCAGGTAACACAGAAATTAGATGACAGTGTTAATAATCAAAAGTTAATGTTATCTGAAATAAAAAGTATTTTTGATAAATTAGAAGATAATTCTAAATCTATTTCAAAATTAGAAGGCGAACTTAGAATTCATATTGAGACTTCTAAAATAATGAATTCTGAAATTGATAAAGATATAAAAAATCTTAAAAGTGATGGTAAAGAAAGAAATCAATCAATAAATATTGAAATTAAAGAACGTGAGAAGATGGAAGAAAGATTTAAGGCAAAGGATAAAGTATTAAAAATAGTTCTTTCATTATTAACTACTTTTGGAACTCTTGCTGGTTTTTTTGCTTTAATTATGCAATTTATTGATTGATTGCTGAAAGGAAAAAGAAAAGATGAAAATAGCGATAATAGAATATAATTTAAAATTAAAAGAAAAATTTCAAAAATTATTTAATGATACAGATTGGGATGTAGATTTTTATTCTAATATGAACGAAATTTTTACTTTTTTAAAAAGATATGATGTTATTATTGCTGATATTGAAATTCATGGAATCATTAAAATTATGAAATTTTTTGCAGATAAAACATCTGCTCAATTATTTCTTATGGGAGAATATCTAAATGGGTATTCAGAAGAATTTATGAATAGTAAACATATTGTGGGATTTATTGAAAAAGATAAATTTGAAAATTTTGTTTCTGAAATGAAATTTGTAGATAGCAAATTAAAAATTAAAAAAGCAGTATATAAAGAAGAACGAAATTGTGAATTTTTAGGTTCTTATGCAAATGAAATAAGATTAAAAACAATTTAAGATTAAATAGGAGAACCCATGCCTACTTATAATTATCAATGCACTTCTTGCAATTATGTTCAAGAAGAATTTCATGGAATATTAGAAAATCCAAAAGTTAAATGTAAAAAATGTAATTCATTCAGTGAAAAAATTTTTACTGCAAATGGAAATTTTATTTTAAAAGGTAATCATTGGCCTTCAAAAGATTTTAAATTTAAAAAAGATATGACTAATAAAAATAGAAAAGCTGAAAAAAAGCAAAAAGAACGTGAATTGGCTGGAGAAGCTGTTACTAGCGTAAAAGATTTAGAAAAAAAGAAATCTTAAAGGAAAAATAAATGATATATTCAAGACAAACTTGTCCAAGTTGTAATTGTAAAAAAGAACATTTTGCTAGAATTAGAATAGATATTTTAGATAAAAAAACTAGAGAAATAAAAGAACAAATTTATGGGGAAATTATTTGTGTTGAGTGTCTTCATAAAAGATATAAAGGTAAAAATATTTTAAGACATTATGTATAAAGGATTTTAAAATGCCTATTTATGAATTTGCTTGTAATATTTGTGAAGCAAAATTTGAAGAATTCTTTATTTCATATAAACATGATATTCCAAATTGTCCCAGTTGTAATAAAAATAATGTTAGAAAGTTAATTTCACGAGTTTCTTGTGATGTAAAAGGGACCGAGAATAAAACGTTAGATCAAGTAGTTGGGGCAGATGCAGAAAAACGATGGGAAAAAATTCATAAAAGAAAAGAAAAATTAGATAAAAAACGAAAAAATATAAACAAGAGAAAAGGGAAATAAAATGTTTGATCTTATAGCTAGAAAAATTAAAGATGATGAACTTTTGGAAACAGTTAAAAATTTGAGGGGAACTGATAGACGTTTGAAAAATCAAGCATTTGTAGATTTAAGAGAAACTTATGCGCCTTTAATTCTTAAACAATATAATTTTGTAAAAAATCTTGCAGATAATCAACGAGAAAGAAATGAATTAAGAGATTGGATAGAAACAGTATTTATTGAAATTCTTCTTGATAGAGGACTCAGACTTAATAACATTCCTGAACTTAAATCTTATATTAAAAAAATGCTTGGGTTTAGGGTAAATAAAGCTACAGCAAGAGATGCATTAGGGAAAACTCCAATGATTAAAGATATTGAAAATTGGCAAGCAAAATTTAGAAATGCTCTTAAACGCTATCATAAAAAATATAGAAAACGTCCTGATTTAAAAGATAATCCCAGAGACATAAAAGATTTTGCAGAGATTTTAGATGTAAAACCTCAAAAAATTCCTGAAATTTTAAAAATGGTTGGAGAAAATCAAATTAGAAGCATATTTGAAGAAATAACTGGAAGTGATAAAGGGGATGCTGAACTTCTTATTGATACATTACAAAGTGATGAACCACTTCCAGATGAAGCATTAATGAATAAAGAATTTATGAATGTTTTTCTTAAAGAAATCAGATCACGTTTAAAACCTGAAGAACAAGCTGCTTTTATGATTTATTATCATCCGCAAGAACCAAGAATGAAAGATCCAACAAAAGAAGATGTTGCTTCAATGCTTTCAGAAAAACTTGGAAGAGAATTCTCTGAAAGACAAGTAAAATATCTTCTTGACACAGCAAAAGGAAAACTTGAAAAATCTCCAGTTTTGAGAAGTTTGGCTCATACTCAAATGATTAATAGATTTAAGAAATACGCTATAAGTAAATATGTTTATTTTTCTTTTTCAGCTAGAACAGAAAAACTTGTGAAGGATATTCTTAATGCCTGATAACAAAAGCGAAGATTTCTTTTCTTTTGAATCTATAGTCAATGAAACAACTAATGAAATTCTTGCTGAAGTAGAAGAAGAAGTTGATATAATAACATTTTGTGAACATCCTTTTTATCTGGATCAACCTCTTCATGGTGTTCAAAGATTTATTCTTAAAGTTTATTATGGATTGACTCTTGATGATGAAGATCCATATCTTCTTATTCGTTCTTTTCCGTTTGATGAAGAAGGAAAAAGATTCACTGAAGTTGAATATACACATTTTCTTATACAACAAGGCAGAACAAATTTATTAGAACCTGGAAATTTTAAACGTTCTGCAGAACTTTTACTTGCTTGTGGAAGACGATCAGGAAAAACATTTATAGCATCTATCATTTCATCATATGAAGCATATAAGTTAATTGTGAAGGGAGATCCTCAAAAATATTATAAATTGCCACAAGGTGAAGAAATTAGAATTATAAATGTAGCGTCTACTGGAGATCAGGCTTTAATATTAGCAAAAGCAACGCAAAATAGAATATTAAATTCTAAGTGGTTTATTCCTTATGTTGAAGGAAAAACGACTTCTGAAATTAGATTGAGAACTAAAAGAGATATAGAATTAATAAAAGAAGAAGTAAAAAATCATGGAAAACCTCTTGACGCTCATACTTCTATAAAAATTGAAGCTATGAGTTGTACTGGAAGAGGTATTCGTGGTGGAACAATTATCGTTGGAATTCTTGATGAGGTAGCTCACTTTGTTGATAATAGCGGTAACCGTTCTGGAAATACAATTTATGAAGCGCTTACTCCATCTATAGCAACATTTGGAATGGATGGAAAAATTCTTTGTTTATCTAGTCCATATACAAAAGGTGGAATTTTTTATGATTTATATCTAGATAGCAAAGGAAAAACTGACGATCCTGATGATAATGGAGACCAAAATAAAAGAATGTTTCAAATTCCCACTTGGGAAATGAATGAAACAATAACATTTGAATATCTCAATTCTGAAAAAAGAAGAAATCCGGAAAGCTTTCCTACTGAATTTGGCGCAGAATTTAGTTCTACTATTCTTGGATTTTTTAAATTTCCAGAAAAAATTGATGTTTGTATTACAAGAGAAAGCGAAAACACTGGACCAACCGGAAAATGGCAGCATTATATAGCAATTGACCCTTCTGCAAATGATAATGGATATGCACTTGCAATGGTTCATGTTGAAATAAGAGAAAAAGTTAAAACAGATCCACAAGGACGAGAATATAAAATAAAACAACCAATCGTTGTTTTAGATCGTTGGAAAGTTTGGAGTATTCATGATCCAGAATTTGTGGGTATGACATTTATAGATGAAGAAATAATTCAAGAATATCTTAATGGAATTTTTGGAAAATTTGTTATTCAAAAAATTGTTTATGATCATTTTGATAGTACACAATGCGTAGTAAAACTTCAAAAAAAAGGATACGATGCGGAAAAAAGAAATTTTACTAGCGCTTATCAAATGAAAATATGGCCTAAATTCAGAAATCTTATTTATGAAGAACGAGTAGATTTGTTTCAACATGATCTTGGCATAGCAGAATTAAAAGCATTGCAAGAAATAAAAACAGGAAAAAGACGATTTAAAGTAGAAGCTCCAAAACAAGGCGAAATAGTAACTGATGACTTAGCAGATGTTTTAGCACATGCATGTTATGTAGCTACAGAAAATGAGATTAATAAAAATACAGCTCAAGTTATTGGAACAAGTAAAGGTTATGCTTATCCTTCTAGTGGAAAATCAAGTGTAACTAGATCAGCTTATAAAATGAAACTTAGAAGAAATAAAACAATGTCTAATTTAGATAAAGCAAGAGCGATGGGAAGACGGGTATGAATAATCAAATTAAAGAAATTCAAAATGAATTGCAAACATTTTTAAATTCAGTAAAAAATTTAACAAATAAAACACATTCACTACAATCAAAAGATTATGCAATCAAAAATTATATAATGAAAATTAATAAATTAATGCTACAGCATTTAGATGTTATTCAAGAAACACAACGTCAATTAAATTTTTTAACTAACGAATATAATAATTCTCTACGACGGGGAACTTTTAATAAACGAAGGAGAAGATAATGCGACAATTTCATCAAGCCGATGCAAAATTAGCTGATTGGATTGAAGAGGCTCTTAATGATAAAATAAATAAAAAAGCTTCAACGCAATCATTAGTTCCCTATGGGGCACAAGAACGAGCTTCACAATTAGGTAGCAGTGTAATAGATAAATTTGCTGAAGATGTTGATCTTGAAGAAAATGAAAAAGAAGTAGAAAAGGATGATGAGTCAAAAGATGATGAGTCAAAAGATGATGAGTCAAAAGATGATGAGTCAAAAGATGATGAGCCAAAAGATGATGAGCCAAAAGATGATGAGCCAAAAGATGATGAGCCAA
>Ga0102958_1000366_pt1 | contig 10888 bp, 7 predicted proteins | sample SalPonF2_B_D1_MG_FD_84513 | JGI IMG/M metagenome (GOLD analysis project Ga0102958, IMG submission 84513) | Salt pond soil microbial communities from South San Francisco under conditions of wetland restoration - Salt Pond MetaG SF2_B_D1_MG ...
GGCCGTTCTATATGCAGACCACCGAGGTTACGTTAAAACAATGGCAATCCCTAATGAAACGGCGGTTGTTGGCGCGCCAAAAAGGTTCTGATAACATGCCGGTTACCCAGGTCTCCTGGTTCGACTGTATGGAATTCCTAAAACGCCTCAACCGGCTGGGCGAAGGAAAATATCGGCTTCCCACAGAGGCGGAATGGGAATACGCCGCCAGGGCCGGTACCCAAAGCGCTTTTTTCTGGGGGGATGCCATCGATTGTGGAAAGGCCATGTATGGAAACAACAGTCTCAAATACAATGTTTGCCAGCTTTATATTCATTCCATCGGCGTAATGAGCGATCAGCCGGCACCGGTAAAAACTTACCCGCCCAACCTGTGGGGGTTGTATGATATGCACGGCAATGTCTGGGAATGGTGCATGGACTGGTATGGAGATCTCGGTAAAAATCCGGTGACCGATCCCAACGGCCCGGATTCAGGAACCATGCGGATCCGACGCGGCGGGAGCTGGTTTAAACACGGTCACGCATGCCGGTCCGCCAACCGGTCTTTTGGACATCCGGCGACCCGGTATAGTACCACCGGCTTCAGACTGGTCAGGGATGTTCCGTAATGCTCAAATTTGTCGGCAAATGGCTAAAGATTTTTGAGGATGAAATCCGCCTGTTCTTGTGGATATTTTTTCTTTTTTTCCTTTTGCGCAGCGCCAACGTCATCCTGAACAATTATGCCGAAACCGCCTTTCTGAAGCGTTTCGGTGTCGAATATCTCCCCATCGTGTATATGCTCAATTCAATCGCCCTCTTTTTTCTAATGGGGGTGCTGACCGGAATCATGGGTAGAGTTCCGGGCGCACGTATTTTATCTTACCTTTTTATATTCTGCGGCGTTTCAGTGGGAGGAATCCGGGCCTTAATCCCTTTTGGCTTTGATCTGATCTATCCGGCCCTATTTATGCTAAAAGCCCAGTATGAGGCCTTACTTGGGCTTTTGTTCTGGAACATGGCCAACGATCTTTTCAATACAAGACAGTCCAAACGACTTTTCCCTCTCATTACGGCCGGGGGCGTCATCGGTACCATGCTGGGAAGTTTCGGCACACCGTTTCTGGCCAAGGCCATTACCCTGGACAACCTTCTGCTCTTCTATATGGGTACCGCCCTGATCGGAGCCGTTGTCGTCAGACAAATGGGAAAAGCGTATCCCACCCTTTTATTTGGTGATGGAAAAACCAAAAAATCGAAGTCCCGGAGCAACATCATAGAGGAATTCAAAAAAATTATCCCTTTATTGAAAGAGTCTTCACTGGTCAAGATTTTAATTTTATTGACCTTTCTTCCCAATGTCATCATTCCCATCATGAACTATCAATTCAACTTTGCGGTGAATGCACAGTATGCCACCGAATCGGGTATGATACATTTTTTCGGCGTGTTCCGGGGGTTTTTAAATGCCATCAGCCTGTTTATTCTTTTCTTTGTCGGCCGCATATACGGTCGTTGGGGGCTGCCGGTGGCATTGATGTTTCATCCCGCCAATTATATTTTGGCGTTTCTGGCCTTTTTGTTCAGGTTCGACATCTTTTCGGCCATGTATGCCCGGATGTCCACCATGATCTTGCGGACAACCATCAATAACCCTGCCCGGGATATCTTGATGGGGCTGATTCCAACAACCCTGCGTTCCATTTTAAGGCCCTTTCTCAGGGGAACGGTGGTGCGCATCGCACTGCTCATGGGATCGGGCATGATATTAGTTTCCGAAAAGCTGTTCCATCCCAAGTATTTGTCCCTGGTTGCCATCCCATTTGCAGCTGCGTGGCTTGCCTCGGTTTTTGCGTTAAAAAGGAAATATTCAAAAATCCTTCTGGACCTCATCTCCAAAGACATGTTCGATTTGAAGGCCTTGGAGGCAACGGACATGGAACAAATTTTCAGTGGGGGGAAAATTGAGTCCCAGCTGGTCCAGGCGTTTCTCGACGCCCGGGGAAATCGTTCCCTTTGGTATGCCCGCCTCCTTAACTCCCTGGGAATAAAAAATATAGATCAACACATTTTGACCGCACTGAAAAATCAGACGGGCAGCGTCCGGGCAGATCTATTGGGATTTCTGTCTCCTAAGGCCGGGAAAGAAGCCGCGGATATGTTGGCGGGCCTGGCAGCATCTGAAAAAAATCCGGATATCATCGCAGCCGCTCTCCAAGCTGTAAACCGGCTCGATTCCGATGCTTCTGCCGTGTTCGATTATGCAACGTTTCTCAACAGTAAACATCCTGAAATTAAAGCCCATGCACTGATCGGACTCTGTCACCGAATACCGGAAAAACACCGTTCCACCATCGCTTCCTGGCTCCGTTCAGAGGATTTGGCCCAGAGAAAGGCAGGCATCATCGCTGCCGGCGGGTCAGGGGACATCTCTTTTTGCGACGGTCTCAAAAAGATGCTGGCGGACACAGAAAATGAGCCGGTTTTGCCGGATATTTTAAATGGGCTTTATGCCCTCGGGGCCACTGAACTCACGGATCGGGCCCTGCCCTATCTGTCGAATAGTTCGAAAAAGGTGCGTCAGGCGGCGCTGGCGGTCATTGACATCGAAAACGATGCGCTCTTAAGAAAAACAATTTCGATGATGGCCGTTTCCGACGAAAATATTTTCGAACTTGCCAAAAAAAAGATTGAAACAGCCCCCCATCAAAATACTCAGCTACTGGTAGAATCGCTGGTCATACCCAACCGAAAGATCAGAAAAGGGATATTCGATTTGCTGGAATCTTTGAATATTAAAGATCTGGATATTTTTCGGTTCGCACAAAGTCAGGTCAAGGAAAGTTATCAATACCTGGCGAATTCCGTGAGTCTCGAAGCTTTCCAAGAAACCCCTTCTCGAAACCTTCTCATCGATCATTTTAACGAAAAAATGCAACTTAGAATCGAAAACATTCTGCGTGTCCTGGCCCTTCAGGACCCATCCGGAGAAATAAAAATTATCTACAGGGGATTATTATCTTCAGATGCCCGTAACCGTTCCAACGCCATCGAAGCCCTGGATGATATGGTGGACAAACGCTTGTTCAAAATAATGTTGCCCCTGATGGAAATTCATTCTCCCCAAGAAAGCCTTAACGCCGGGAAAAAGGACTTTGATCTCATGGAATTGGATTCCGAAGAAAAAAAATTTTTTTCCCACCTGCTCACCGATGGGGACTGGGTAACCACAGCATTGACACTGAATTTAATTCACGATAATAAGTCTGAGCACATCGATCATGACGTCGTGGTAGAATTTATCTCATCTGAGAATAAATTTATACGGGGGATGGCCCAGCGGATCATCGACCAACATGGAGCGGAAGGAGGACAGGATGCGGATGACGTCACAATTTCGGACAAGATTATGCTTTTGAAAGGCATAGAAATATTTGAAAGCCTGTCGGTCAGCGAACTTGCCGCCATCGCATCGGTGGTTGAAGAGATCGATTGCACGCCGGGCGACGTCATTATTCAAGAAGGAACCGTTGGAGACACCATGTACCTTGTGGTCAAGGGAGAAGTGTCGGTAATTAAAGATCTGGGGGAAATTAACGAGATTGAAATCGATCGAATCAAAGCCGGTGATTATTTTGGAGAGATGGCCCTCTTTGAAGATGCGGTTCGATCGGTAAGCATCCGGATTGAAGAAGCATGCAGATTTATGGTGTTACATAAACAGGAATTCAAAGAACTTGTCCGGGAATATCCACAGATAGCCTTGGAAATTTGCAAAGTATTGAGCGGCAGAATCCGTAATCTTCACACAAAAATAGAAAAACGCGAATTTTGTAACGCAGAGATTTGACCATGAAAATAGCTTTTTTAATGGATCGTTTGGAACCCATCGATCCGATGATGGAAACCACCAGTCACCTCATGTACGAGTGCAACCAGCGGGGCCATACGGTCTATTTTCTCGAGCCCCATGATATCTATATCCGGGAATACAAGGTGGTTGCAAGGATGCGCAACATTACCGTACCCACCGACCTTTCCATGAAAAAATATTGGCGATCCGCAATAAAATGCCTGAAAAAGGACGATCTCATATTTGAAACCGTGACCGAACTTGATGCACTGTTTCTGAGAAAAAACCCGCCGCTCAACTATCAGGCCATGGAATTCCTTTCGCCGGTCAATGACCGGGTCTTTATGATCAATTCCACCAATGGACAGATTTTGGCCAACAGTAAACTCTATACGCTCAATTTTCCAAACATCATCCCCATGACACATGTGTCCAGGGACCCGAAACGGTTGAAAAAAATCATCGATGATTTCGGCGGCGCCATGGTGATTAAACCGTTGCAGCGCTACGGCGGAGAGGGGGTTATCAAGGTCAGTACCCGGGACCATGAAAACCTGAATTCACTGATCAACTATTATGTAAAAGGATACGAAGATTACCCGACACGGGAGCCGATCATGGTTCAGGAATTTCTGGAAATCGTAAAAAAAGACGGGGATATTCGGATATTGCTTTTGAATGGAGAGATCCTGGGCGCCATGCGGCGAATACCGATGAACGGAGACTTCAGGACCAACGTCCATGCCGGCGCCAGTGTGTTCAAGCACACCGTTACGGAAAGGGATAAAGAAATCTGTCGGGCCATCAAAGACCGTCTTATAAAAGATGGCCTTTATTTTGTGGGAATCGACGTAATTGGGGATAAACTGGTGGAAATCAACTGTGTCAGCCCCGGGGGAATCCCCCGTATCAACAAGCTGGATGGTGTAAAACTCGAAGTCAATGTCATCGATTTTGTGGAACGGAAAGTTTTAGAGATGAAAGGAACGAACGATTAGTTTGGAATTGACCGATCCTATTAAAAAAATATTATTCGGATCCGCCTGGACAGCCGTTATCGTTGCCGGCTTGCTGCTCTTCGTTCTGGCCTGTGTGGATAAAAAGGAGGCTCGATTTCTCAAAGTCGGACTCCCTGAAGAACCGAAAACCTTCAACATCTGGCTGGCCAGCGATGCCAATTCCAAAAAAATACTGGACCTCATTTACCAGCCGCTGTATCTGCGGGATCCTGAAACCCTGGATCTGATACCGTGGTTGGCCTCCGGCGAACCCCAGTATGATCCGGCAACGATTTCCTATACCGTTCGCCTTAAACCCGCCAAATGGTCTGATGGATCGGACCTGACATCCGCCGATGTAGCCTTCACCGCTTCTTTGATCAAAGAATTTAGAATACCCCGGTACTATTCTTCATGGAAATTTATTAAAAAAATAGAAACTCCGGACAACCACACCGTCCGCTTCTATCTTGAAGAACCGAAAGCCATATTTTTGACCCGAACACTGACGTCATCGATTGTATCCAAAAAAGAATGGGCCGATATTTCCCAGGACGCCAGAACCCGGCAAAAACCACTGAAAGCCCTGATCAATCACAAAATCGAAAAACCCATGGGATGCGGCCCCTTTGTCTTAAAAAAATGGGGCCGGGGCACGTATATTCATCTTCAAAAAAACAGGTATTTTTTCGGCCTTCATCAGGAGATCGGCGGTCGAGTTCTCGGCCCGTATGTGAACGACCTTCTTTTTAAAGTTTACGGAACCGCGGATGTCGCCGTACTGGCCCTGAAAAAGGGGGATATCGATATGTTCTGGTGGGGAATTCAACCCGGATATATCGATGACCTAAAGCAGCAGAAGAACATTAAAATATTTCACTGTAAAAAAAGTGCGCTATATTTCTTGGGCTTTAACCTGAGAACCCTGCCGTTCAGCGATGTCAACCTGAGAAAGGCGGTGGCCGTCCTGGTTGACAAGGAGTTTATCATTTCTCGTATCCTCCAGGAATACGGTACCCGTATGGATTCGATTATCCCGTCGGGGAATCGATACTGGTTCTGTTCGGATGTCTCCTGCTACGGAGACGGCATGGATCGGAACCAACGCATTAAAGAGGCCTACCATATCCTTCACACGGCGGGATATACTTGGGAAGTACCGCCCGTTGACGAGGGCGGCAGGGTCGTCCCCGGCAAAGGGATACGGATGCCCGACGGCCAACCGATGAAAAAAATCACCATCCTAACGCCGCCGGCCGATTATGATCCCCACCGGGCCATGAGCGGCATGATGATACAGGAATGGCTCAAGGTTTTGGGCATCACGGCGGCCTCCCGACCCATGGCCTTTGGAGCGCTGCTCGAGCAGGTTAAAGGGCGTCGTGAATTTGATGCCTTTATCCTGGGGTATGGAAGACTGTCCATGGACCCCGATTATTTGAGGAATTTTTTCCATTCCGCCAACGACAAAGAGCGGGGATGGAATATGAGCGGATACAACAATCCCGAGTTTGACCGTATCGCCGAAAAATCTGCAAGTGAGATGAACCCGGAGCTCCGCCAAAAACTGATTCATGAGATGCAGAAAATCATCATGGCGGATGTTCCGTATCTCCCTATTTACAATCCGGCACTCCTTGAGGCCGTACGCACAGACACCTTCAGCGGCTGGGTGGAAACCTTGGATGGAATTGGAAACATCTGGTCATACTGTCTGGTCAAACAAAATGATGCAACTTCTCCATAAGTTTTGAAAAATTGAATTCTATAATATAAAACACCTGAAACGCCCATGCAGCTGAACGTCATACGGAATTGTTAAATGGAAGTCCGAAAATTTGTCTTAAAAAGATTTGTCGAGATATTCATCATTTTCTTTGTGATCTTAACCGTACTCTTTTTGCTGTTTCGTCTGGCTCCCGGGGATCCGGTGACCCGGATGGTGGACGCCACTTTGACCCCGGAGGATTCACAGCATTTGATCGCCCAATTGGGGCTCGATCAGCCCATGGGACTTCAGTATCTCTATTATATCAAAAACTTCTTTACCGGTAATTTCGGAAATTCTTTTCATTACGGCGAGACGGTGTCCTCGATTATTTGGAGTCGGCTTCCAAACACCATCATCCTCTTTACCACTTCAATCTTGCTTTCCGCCTTCGTGGGCGTTTTTTTGGGCAAAATCGCATCCTGGAAAAAAGGGACAAAAACCGATACCTGGATGACCCTGGGAGCACTGGTCTGCCACACCCTTTTTCTCCCCTGGCTGGCCATGCTGATGATCTGGATATTTGGATTTAAGATCGGATGGTTCCCTTTGAACGGCATGATTTCACCGGAGATATGGATGGACCCGTCGTCCGGAGTCTGGTTGAAAATATTGGATGTGCTTCACCACATGGTTTTGCCTCTGGCCACGTTGTTTTCAATTCATTTTGGAAGTTATTTGCTTCTCATGCGCAGCAGCATGCTGGATACACTTAAAGAAGACTATATCTTAACGGCAAGGGCCAAGGGACTCGAAGAAAAGACCATCCGCAACAAACACGCAGCACCCAATGCCGCACTGCCGGTGGTGACCAGTGTCGGGATCAGCCTGGCATTTTCCCTCAGCGGCGGCGCCCTGACGGAAACCGTATTCAGCTGGCCGGGGATTGGACGGGAGCTGGTCTTTGCCGTGAGCAACAGTGATTATCCCCTGGCCCAGGGCTCCTTTTTATTGATCGCCATCGTGGTTCTGATGGCCAACCTGGTGGTGGATGTTCTTTACGCCTACCTGGATCCCAGGATTAAATACTGACAGGAAAATCGATGACAGCGAACCCATCGACACAACCATCAAATATCCGTGAAAGACCTTCCAAGCGGTTCCCCACCATCGAGCGGTTGGCGGAAGGCTGGGCGGTCTATAAAGAGAACCTCATTGGGAAAATCGGTCTGACCCTGCTGGTCATTTTTGCGCTGATGGCGGTATGCAGTTTTTTCCCCCCATTGATCGATCCCATGTACCATCCCATGACCGGCGTAGATCCGATCATTTCCCATTCCACGGGGCCGAGTTGGCGTCACTGGTTGGGAACGGACTTTATCGGCCGCGACATTCTGTGCCAGCTTTTGGCCGGTGCCCGCATTGCGTTTATGGTGGGGATCTCTGCGGCATTCATGAGCATATTCCTCGGCACGATCATCGGCATGATTGCCGGGTATGCAGGAAAAATTGTGGACACACTCCTCATGCGTCTGGCGGACATGATTATGGTGATGCCGACCCTCCTGGTGGTGCTGATTTTGTCGTCATTGTTCGGACAGTTAAACATTTGGACCATCGTTCTGCTGATCGCCCTGTTTCGCTGGCCGGGAGTTTCCCGGGTGATCCGGGCCCAGACACTCTCTTTGAAGGAACGGTCGTTCATCGAAGCTGCCAAAGTGACCGGGGCTTCCCATTTTCGAATCATTTTCCGTCACATTATGCCCAATGTGCTGCCCCTGTCACTGTTGTACATGACGTTTCGTGTCACTTCGGCCATCATCATAGAGGCTGCCCTTGCATTTCTGGGGTTCGGAGATCCGAGCACCGTCAGCTGGGGGATGATGCTGCAATGGGTATGGAAAACCGGGCATATGTTTCAGGCGCCGTATTGGCTGCTCCCCCCCGGCATCTGTATTTCATTGCTAACCCTTTCATTCTATATGTTGGGCCGCGCCATGGAGGAAGTGTTGGATCCCAGGCTTCGAAAGGAGGTGGCACAAGAATAGAATGGCACTGTTGACGGTAGAAAACTTAAGTATCGGGTACCATACCCGAAAAGGCTTCCTAAAATCGGTACAGGGTGTCTCCTTTTCCCTGGCTGAAGGCGAATCCCTCGGCCTTGTGGGAGAATCGGGCTGCGGCAAAACGACCATTGGCATGTGCTTAATGGGATTGCTCCCGGAAAATGCCGCTGTCACCGGCGGGAGGATTCTGTTTGAAGGCACAGATTTGCTTCAGCTGTCGAAAACGGAGATACGACGGGTTCGCTGGAAAAAGATTGCGATGATTTTTCAAGCGGCCATGAATGCCTTGAATCCGGTCCATCGGGTCGGTGAGCAGATTGCAGAGGCTATTTTGGCGCACCATGCCGATATTTCTGAAGAAACGGCCATGAAACAGGTTGAAAGCCTCTTTCAGGTGGTGGGGATCCCGCCGGACCGTATAAACGACTATCCCCATCAATACAGCGGCGGCATGAAACAGCGTGCCATTATTGCCATGGCCCTCTCCTGCAATCCGCCTTTGATCATTGCAGACGAGCCCACCACCGCCCTGGACGTCATTGTCCAGGATCAGATTTTAAACGCCATCAAGGATTTTCAAAATAAACTGAATGTCAGTCTGATATTCATATCTCACGATATCGCCGTCGTGGCAGATGTCTGTGACAGCATCGGCATTATGTTCGCCGGCCAGCTGGTGGAATATGGCACCGTGAAAGACGTTTTTAATGCGCCGATGCATCCGTATACCCAAACCCTGCTGGCGTCGTACCTGACCTTGGACAAAGATACCGTTCATCTAAACTCCAACCCAGGTGAAACTCCGGACCTGATTAACGCCACAGCCGGATGTCGCTTTTCCGAACGTTGCGCCTTTGCAGACGCCGATTGCAGTCTCAACACCCCGGAATGGATAGAAATTTCGCCGATGCACAAGACCCTTTGCAGTCGGTTCAAATGAGAAAGATTTTGGAATGAAAAACCCGAACACCGTTATCGTACAGCTGGAAAACATCTCTAAAACGTTCCGAACAAGGACCTCTTTCTTAACCGGCGCCTCCAAAGAGGTTGTGGCACTCAACCGGGTGTCTTTTGAGATATTCAAGGGAGAAATCTTTGGCCTGGTGGGCGAAAGCGGCAGCGGCAAAACCACAATCGGCCGTCTCATGGTAAAACTGGAAACACCGGACAGTGGAAAATTGTGGGTGGACGGAAACTACATTGCCCATATCAAAGGTAGAAAGTTGAAAAATTTTCGCAGGAAGGTGCAGATGATTTTTCAGGATCCCTACCAGTCTCTGAATCCTTATCTTTCCGTGTTCGACAGCGTTTCTGAGCCCCTGGTCGTCCACAACGTGGGCGATTCCAAAACCCGTAGGGATAGGGTCCGGCAGAGTCTGCATGCTGTGGGTCTTTCCCCCCCGGACGACCTTTTTTACCGCTACCCGCATCAGATGAGCGGCGGACAGCGTCAGCGGATCGCCATTGCCCGGGCCATGGTCCTGGAACCGGAGTTCGTGGTGGCCGATGAACCCACATCCATGCTCGATGCATCCATCGCGATTCATATTTTTAATATTTTGTCAGACTTGCGGAAAAAGTTTAAGGTCACCTTCCTTTTTATCACCCACAGCCTGGCGGCCGCCCGCTATCTATGTGACCGTATTGCCGTGATATATAAAGGCGAAATCGTGGAGACAGGCCCTGCAGAAGATATTATCCAGAATCCCCAACACCCGTATACCCAGGCACTTATCAAGGCACACCCTCGATTCCGGCATTCGTTAAAGAGGAACATTATACGGTCAAAGGGTACTTGAGCCAGTGGAAAATCCAAATAACAAATCTCAAATAACACACCCCGACACCTGAATTATCAAAACACCGCTATGAAGCATCTTTCATCCATCGATCCAGGATGTTCCTGTCTTTTTGATCGATGGCGGTGATCTGAAGCTGATGGACGACTTTCCCCGCGCGTTCTTCGACGGACAATACCTTGGCATAAATATCTCCAAAACAGTGGGCATCCACACAAAAATCGAAGACCAACTTGATGTCCGTAAAGGGTATCAGCGGCGGTACAATCCATGCGGCAATCGACTTCTCACCCAACATGAGGGTCTCCCCTGACCGGGTCCTGTTGGATATCTTTTTATCGTCCACTGTCCAGCAGCTAAAGGGCAGGTTCATGGGAACGCCCGCTTCAACACCCTCTCTTATGTTTAGTTCAAGATTATAGGGGGGGCCAATTTTTTTCACGGAATAGGCCACCAGAGGTCTTTTGACGCCTTTCATCACA
>Ga0102958_1000367_pt1 | contig 10885 bp, 5 predicted proteins | sample SalPonF2_B_D1_MG_FD_84513 | JGI IMG/M metagenome (GOLD analysis project Ga0102958, IMG submission 84513) | Salt pond soil microbial communities from South San Francisco under conditions of wetland restoration - Salt Pond MetaG SF2_B_D1_MG ...
ATCGGCAGTTTGATTGAGAACTTGATAACTTTTTATTAAAGTGACAAAATCTTCTAGTTTTCTTTTGGTTCCTGAATTCACATTAATTTCTAACGAATTAATATTATCCAATACCTCGAAAATTGATTGTTTATAGCCATTTGCCGCAACAATTAGCTTATCTACAGTTGTTTGGCCAATACCTCTTGGTGGAAAATTTATAATACGTTTTAAAGCCTCTTCATCAGCAGGGTTAATTATTATTCGTAAATAGGATAAAACATCTTTAATTTCTTTCCGTTGATAAAACGATAAACCCCCATAAATACGATATGGAATATCTCTTTTCCGCAAAGCATCTTCTATGGCTCTTGATTGCGCATTCGTTCTATATAATACTGCAAAATCACTATTTTTTAATTGATGTTGCATTTTATTATCCCAAATGGTACTGGCAACATAACGTCCTTCATCGCCATCTGTTAAAGATCTGTTTACGATAATTTTATTACCTTCATCGTTTGCGGTCCAAACTACCTTGTCTAATTTTGTTTGATTCTTATCAATGATGGAGTTTGCTGCATTTACGATGTTTTTAGTAGATCGATAATTCTGCTCCAGTCGATACACTTTTACATCATCATAATCTTTTTGGAAATTTAATATATTATTGATGTTTGCCCCACGAAATGCATAAATACTCTGCGCATCATCTCCTACCACGCAAATATTTTGAAATCTATCCGACAAAGCTCTAACAATTAAATACTGTGAGTGATTGGTATCTTGATACTCATCAACTAGAATGTATTTAAATCGGTTTTGATATTTCATTAAAACATCTGGAAACCTAGTTAGTAGCTCATTCGTTTTCAACAATAAATCATCAAAATCCATAGCACCGGCCTTGAAACAACGCTCTACATATTCATTATAAATGTCTCCTAGTTTAGGCTTTCTTGCCATGGTATCGGCTTCAATCAATTCAGGATTATTAAAATAAGCTCGAACCGTTATCAAACTATTTTTATAAGATGAAATTCTTGACCGTACTTGTTTATATTTATATATGTCTTTATCAAGATTCATCTCTTTAATGATTGAAGCAATTAATCTATCAGAATCTTGTGTGTCATAAATGGTGAAATTACGTGGATATCCTAATTTATCGGCCTCACTACGCAATATTTTAGCAAACACTGAGTGAAAAGTACCCATCCAAAGATTTTTTGCTTCGCTTTGTCCTACAATAGTTGCAATTCGATCTTTCATCTCGCGTGCCGCCTTATTTGTAAAAGTTAAAGCCAAAATATTGAAAGGATCTACCCCTTGACTCATTAAATAAGCAATTCTATAGGTTAATACACGCGTTTTACCTGAACCAGCACCTGCAATAATAATCATGGGTCCATCTTTTTGAATGGTGGGCTCCAACTGTGCTTCGTTTAACTGACTTAAATACTTATCCAAACTTCAAATAATTTATGTTGTGAAATTAACTATTGTTATGGTTTTTAAATAGCAGAATTATTAATAATTATAAACAATCATAATATTTATTTCTATCTTAAGTTCCATATTAGTTAATTATAAAATTAAAAGAATATGTATATTTGAAATGTTACTATTTTAAATAGTTTTTAAACGAATACTTATGGACACCGATAGAATTTTAGATTTATTTTTATATGCCATACCTACCTTGATTACGGGTATGATTGCCTACTATTTTTTTAGAGAACATACTAAAAATGAAGATGGAAGAAGACGCTATTTATTAAAAAAAGACATGCAAGTAAACTCATTACCTTTGAGGCTTCAAGCCTATGAGCGTATGACTATTTTTTTAGAGCGCATTACACCATCAAAATTATTAATTAGAACAAGTCCAAATTCTTCTAATAAAGAAGCTTATGAGTCTTTACTTATACAAACTATTCAACAAGAATTCGAACATAATTTATCTCAACAAATATATGTTACCGATAAATGTTGGAGCATCATTAATGCATCAAAAAATGCCACGATCCAACTTATAAGAAAAGCCAGTTTATTAGAGAAAGTAACTACTGCAGATAAATTACGTGAAGCTGTATTAACAGAAATGATGGATAAACGACCACCAACTGATGCCGCATTATCTTTTATAAAAGATGAAGTTAGTGATTTATGGTAACGTATTAGTTTTTTAATTGGCTCATTATTAAAGTATCTTCGTTTTTCGATTTAGCATAGTCAAAACCCTGCTGCCACCATTCAATCATTAATTGTTTATTAAAGATTAGAGAGTTTTCTGTTAACTTAGTTGGCGTGTAATATAAATTTAAAGTCACATCCTTATGTGCAGCTGCTAGCTTACCCAAAGCGATATCACTTTTCTCTACCTGATCTAATAAATGCCCAAACAAACTAATCAATAAAGAAAATGGATTTTTACCTAATACCTTATTGTATTCTAAATTTTCACTTTCTAGGACAATAGCATCTACTTCGGTTGCACCTCTTAAAATAGCTTCACGGATAGGGATTACACAACCTAAACCACCATCTGCATATTCAAAACCATTACGCGTTGCGAGCGACATAAATGGTATATAATTACACGATATCCAAATCCAATCACAAAATTCCTCATAAGAAAAATCATTAATAGACTTATATTCTACCCTATTTTTCGACAAATTAGAAACAGTAACCACAACATCTTCTCTTAATTCTTTAATCCTATCATATTCTTCCTTTGTGAAGTTTTTAAAGATATTTCTTCTAAGAGCTTTACTTTCACCGAAGGTTCTCTTCTTTTGAATAAATTGAATTAATGAGTTAAAGTAATTTATCGTTACGTATTCACGATTATCCTTTTTTCTTTGAATAAAAGGGTTAATGCTAAATATGGTTTTTTGATTAACGTTGGTAAAAATGTCATATACTTTTGGGATATTATTTACCGCTAAATGAGGGATTAACAGACTTCCTGTTGATGTTCCTAGAAACATTTCATAGGATTTCCCTTGTTCTTCCATTAAATACTGAGCGACGCCACCTGCAAAGGCACCTTTACTCCCGCCACCTGATACTACTAATGCTTTCATTTTATTGTTTATTCATTTTTCAACATGTCTTTTGCGAATTTTGAAAACCTCCAGTTATGATGCTTGCTGGCTTGCTTTAAATTCTCCTTACAGATAGCATCACAGGTCTGCATTAAATTTAAATACTGAAAGGCGTTTATTCGTGTTTCAAAACCGACATTTGAATTGGTATAACCCCGTAATTCCTCGAAATATTTTTGAGTATTTTCTTGTTCAAACTCAGGACTATTAATCGCAAGAACTAACCAGAGACATCTTATATTCTTATCGTTAAACCCTTCAATATGCTTAGTTTTTTCTAAATACAAACTTCTGAATTTCGGAAAATTAACCCAAAGATTATATAACGCATATTCTATTGTAAGGTATGATTTATCATTCAAAAGTGATTCGTAATCTTGTTTTAATTCTAATGGTATTTGCGTTAAATATTTAGCGATTGCCTGCCTGACTTTTAAACTATTATTAAAATCTCCCTTTACAACAATCTCGGGTTTTTGTGAAATAATTTTAATTTTAGCTTCATCCGAAATAGATAAAGACATAGATTCTGAACATTTTGAGCGCTCTTTGTTACAATCAATCGTTAAGTATTCCTGAATAAAATTAGATATTTTTAAGCTTTCTATAGCTTCCTGATAAGGAAAAATATCGCTCTCTAGCCAAAGCCTGGTAAAAGCATTCAAATCCTCTTTACTAGTGCGTTCAATTTCACTTATAAAGCTACTAGTTGTTACATTTTTAAATTGATTCTTTTTTAAATAGTTTCGCACGCCTTCTTTAAAAGCTGTTTCTCCAACTTTTTCGCGAAGCATATGCAAAACCCAAGCTCCTTTTTTATAAAAGGTTGTGCTGCTGGATTTAGGATTTAACAATGAAGTTCCTGCTCCTATTTTCTCCTGTTCTATTAACTCGTTTGCATACTCGTACAATCGCCAATAATAATAATTATATCCAAAAATAGCGCGTTCTGCCAATAACGCATAATAAGTTGCAAATCCTTCTTGAAGCCAATGATGTACTCCAGAGGTTTCAGTTACTAAATCACCAAACCACTGATGTGCCAGCTCATGAGCATTCACATTAACATAATTTTTATCTACGAATGCAATTGAGTCGATTACAAATCCTTCTGAAAATATGGTCGTACTGGTATTTTCCATACCAGCATATAAAAAGTCCTTAACAGGCACTTGCTTATAATTTTGCCATGGATAAGGCACGCCGATTTCTTCTTCTAAAAAGTTGAACATCTGTTTTGTATAACGATAAGTAGATTCGAATTTTAAAGAGTCTTTAGGATAATAATACATTTCTAAAGGAATTCCACTCTTAGCAACTTCAACCTTCTTATTGTATTTACCTATTGCTAGAGCTACTAAATAACTACTCATAGGTTGTTGCATGTCGTAATGCCAAGTTATTAGCGAATCCTTCAGTTGTTTATTTATAATTTTCCCGTTAGAAATCACCTCATAACCTTTATCAAAAGTAATTGTTAAATCAAATTCTATTTTTTCATTCATATCATCAATACTCGGCAACCAATTGCTTGTATATTTTCCTTGTCCTTGAGACCAAATTTGTTTATTACCATTTTGGATGTTCCAATCAATAAAATAAAGAGCCTTTTGAGGATAAGCTTCAAAATTAAAACCTACTTGATAGATTTTATTAGCTTTGAATTTATGTTTAATCCAAATTCTCTTAAAATCATTTCTAAAATCAGTTTTTTTTCCATTTAAATCAACATTATAGAATTTCATATTAATAGCATCTATATAAACCGAATCAATATCCTTTAAAATTTCAAACTCATAAGAAACTGTTCCTACTAATTCTTTTTTAATTAAATCATTAAAATTTATATTTGCTTTAGCCGTTTTAAAGTCTACAAAATCCACTTGTTGTGAATACGATAGAATTGAAATAAATAAAAACAAGTATAAAGAAATAAGCTTCATATTTATAATAGATTCAAAGGTTAGGCCAATTTAATAATAATCCTTATTATTCATAACAAAAGAATTATTTTAGTTTCATGAATACTAATCTTCAAACTCCAATTGATTATTTAAAAGGTGTTGGACCAAACCGAGCTGATTTGCTTCGTAAAGAATTAGGTATTCATACTTATCAAGATCTCATCAATCTTTTCCCAAACCGCTATATTGATAGGACGCACTACTACAAAATAAACCAATTACAGCGAAACTCATCAGATGTTCAAATTATTGGGGTAATAACATCGCTACAAAATGTGGGCGAAGGACGTTCAAAACGCTTAGTAGCTACTTTTAAAGATGATACTGGTATTATAGAGTTAGTTTGGTTTAGAGGCCATAAATGGATTCGAGAAGGCTTAAAACTCAATAAAGCTTATGTGATTTTTGGAAGAATTAATTGGTTTAACAGTAAGTTTAATATGGTGCATCCTGAAATGGAACTTCTTGAAGAACATAAAAAGAATCTTCAAAGCGTCATGCAACCCATTTATCCATCTACAGAAAAATTATCGAACAAAGGAATTACGAATCGTGTAATAATAAAAATAATGCAACAATTGTTTTTAGAGACGAACGGTAAATTTGTTGAAACCCTATCAGAAAACTTAAAACATGAACTAAAACTTATTAATAAAAGTGATGCTCTTTTTAATATTCACTTTCCAAAAAACCAGAAGTTATTAGCTCAGGCTCAATACCGATTAAAATTTGAAGAATTATTCTTTATTCAGCTACAATTAATTATTAAAAATTTACTTCATAAATCAAAAATAAAAGGCTATCCATTTACAAAAGTTGGCAACTTATTTAATAACTTTTACAATAATCACTTACCCTTCGAATTAACGAAAGCACAAAAGCGCGTACTTAAAGAAATTAGAGCCGATTTAGGCAGTAATGCACAAATGAATCGTTTACTACAAGGTGATGTAGGATCTGGAAAGACCATAGTGGCGTTTATGTCAATGCTCATGGCGCTTGACAACGATTTTCAAGCCTGTTTAATGGCGCCAACTGAAATTTTGTCAGTACAACACTATAATGGATTATATGAATTATGCAAACCATTGAATATCAGTATTTCATTGTTAACTGGTTCAACTAAAACTTCAGAAAGAAAAAAAATTCATGAATCTTTAGAAAATGGTGAATTACACATCTTAATAGGTACGCATGCCCTACTCGAAAACAAGGTGAAATTTAAAAATTTAGGACTCGCAATCATTGATGAACAACATCGATTTGGTGTTGCACAACGCAGCAAATTATGGCATAAAAACACATCACCTCCTCACGTTTTAGTCATGACCGCTACTCCTATTCCACGTACCTTAGCTATGTCAGTTTACGGTGACTTGGATATTTCAATAATTGATGAATTACCACCGGGAAGAAAGTCTATAAAAACAGTACACCGATATGATAAAAACCGACTCAATGTTTTTAAGTTTATTCGGGATGAAATAGCAAAAGGTAGGCAAGTGTACATTGTTTATCCGCTTATTAAAGAAAGCGCCGCCATGGATTATAAAGATTTAATGGATGGCTATGAAAGTATTTCACGGGATTTCCCTATTCCAGACTATCAAATATCCATAGTTCATGGTAAAATGAAACCTGCTGATAAGGATTTTGAGATGCAAAGGTTTATAAAAGGGGAAACCCAAATTATGGTAGCTACTACCGTTATTGAGGTTGGTGTAAATGTGCCTAATGCTTCTGTAATGATTATTGAGAGCGCTGAGCGCTTCGGGTTATCTCAATTACATCAATTACGTGGTCGTGTTGGAAGAGGTGCCGAACAAAGCTATTGTATTTTGATGACTAGTCATAAATTAAGTGCAGACAGTAAAACGCGCTTGGAAACCATGGTAAAAACAAACGATGGTTTTGAAATTGCCGAAGTCGATTTAAAATTACGTGGTCCTGGTGATATTATGGGCACGCAACAAAGTGGTGTATTAAACCTAAAAATTGCTGATATTGTTAAGGATACCGATATTTTACAATTATCTAGATTCCATGCTAAACGAATTCTAAGCGCAGACCCAAGTCTATCACAAAAAGAAAATGAAGATATATTAGAAACCTACAAGCAATTAAGTAAGTACAAAAACATCTGGAATTACATAGGATAACAAAAAATTAATCTTAATCGTTAATTACTCCAATAATAAATCATTAACAAACTGATTAAACTCAGCTATAAATTCAGTATACTTTTCACCTGTTGCCGGACCATTAAAACCCGTATGTATCTTTCTTACTTTTCCTGTTTTATCTATATAAATCGTTGTAGGGTAAGATAATACATGATTGAGCATAGGCAATTTTTCTTGTGCTTGCAATTTACTTGAACTGCCGTATTGTGCTAATAATACTGAGTAGGATATACCCGTATTAGCTTTTAACCGTTTAATATTTTTAAAAGCTATTTCTGGAGTTTTAGCATACTCAAAGGCTAAAGCCACTATTTCTATCCCTTTATCGTGATTATTCTTATAAAATTCTGAATAAAATTTACTTTCATCTAAACAATTAGGACACCATGTTCCCATTATCTGTACTAACACAACTTTATTCTGAAATCGAGCATCTTCTAATGAAATCGTCGCACCTGATTCATCAGGAAATGAAAAATTAACGCTATCAAAACCTTCCTTTAAAAAAGTTAAATTATTAGCATCAGGTAATTCAAAATCATCATTACGTTTTGCAGTAAAAGGTTCTTGCCAGTGATTTTCTGAATAGAACATACCTTTCATGGTACTATCGGCTACTTTCGCATTAAATAAAAAGGCATGAGCTCCATCAAAGGTTGAGAGTTTTAAATTTTTTCCATCTAAAACACCTTCAAGAAACCTATAATCACCTGTAGTAGTTCTAAAGGTTCCAATCACTTTTGAACCCATCTGACTAAATGTGCCTTTAGCTATATATGTATCCTCCTTACTATTCGGACTAAACACCGTTTCCCAATTCCCAGAAACATCAACGGCCGTTGATTCTTTGTAAACTTTAAATCGCTCTTTATTATTAAATTCAGCTTTAAAAAACATAGCTCTATTAAGCATTTCTTTTTTGAAAAACCCCTTTAAGTTTTGCTTATTATCAATTTTAGCTGTAATAAAACCCTCAAAAACAGGCAGTTTTATATAAACTGAGTCGTTTTTATATTCAATTTCATCAACTTTAATGATTTCGTCTGCATTATAAATATTTATAGTATTGCTTGACAGGACATCAAAGTTAAAAGGCAATTCTAATGTATCATTAACTTTCAAAACGGCTCTATAGCTACCTTCTTCGAGATGTTGCGTTTCTGTTTTACAAGAATTCAAAACAACTACTACGATTAAAAAAAAGATATTCTTCATATTATTCCATTATTAATCAATGATTAGGCGAAATTATCTAAAAAACTTATAAATAAAAATAATTTACCATTTCTATAACTATTCAGTATTATTATCTTTGTCACCTTATTTAAGGATAAAACATGAAGATTTCATACAATTGGTTAAAGCAATTCATCAAAATTGATTGGACACCAGAACAAACAGCAGAATTACTTACTGATTTAGGACTTGAGGTTGAAGGCATAGAATCCTATCAATCCATAAAAGGTGGATTAGAAGGTGTTGTGGTTGGTAAAGTTTTAACTTGTATAAAGCATCCAAATGCCGATAAATTAAAGTTAACAACAGTTGATATTGGCAAAGAAACACCGGTTCAGATTGTTTGTGGTGCTCCTAATGTTGCTGCTGGACAAAACGTCCCAGTAGCCACTATTGGAACAAACCTTTACTCTGCTGAAGGCGAAGCATGGACGATTAAAAAGGGAAAAATTAGAGGTGAAGAAAGTCATGGGATGATATGTGCTGAAGACGAGCTAGGTTTAGGAAGTTCTCATGACGGTATCATGATTCTTGATGATAGCTTGGAAGTAGGCACATTAGCCTCTTCTGTTTTTGAAGTAGAAAACGATCAAATTTTTGAAATCGGGTTAACACCAAACAGAGCAGATGCCATGAGTCATCTTGGCACCGCAAGAGACTTAAAAGCCGGATTACAACAAAAGGATATTTCAGTTGAACTCATAACACCGTCATTAAGCTCTTTTAGAGTAGATAACAGATTACTGAAAATAGATGTCGATGTTAAAAATAAAGATTTAGCACCTCGTTATTGTGGTGTAACTATTTCTGGAATTAAAGTTGAAAGTTCTCCAGAATGGCTACAACATCGTTTAAAAGCTATTGGTTTAACCCCTATAAATAATATTGTAGATGCTACCAATTATGTTTTACATGATTTAGGGCAGCCACTTCATGCTTTTGACACTGTGAAAATTAAAGGTCAAAAAATAGAAGTTAAAACAGTTAAGGCAGGTACTAAATTTATAACACTTGATGGTATTGAACGCGTGCTTTCGGATGAAGATTTAATGATTTGTGATTCCGAAAAGCCCATGTGTATTGCTGGTATTTTTGGCGGACTGAATTCAGGTGTAACTGAATCTACTACAAGTATATTTTTAGAAAGTGCCTATTTCAATCCAGTAAGTATTCGTAAATCTGCGAAAAGGCACGGACTAAATACAGATGCTTCTTTTAGGTTTGAGCGTGGCATCGACCCTAATATTACAGAATTAGCCTTAAAACGAGCAGCTCTTTTAATTCAAGATATTGCTGGAGGTGAAATATCAAGTGATATTGTTGATATCTACCCAAATAAAATAGAAGACTTTCAAGTAAGATTAAGTTTTGAAAATGCCACAAAGTTAATTGGAGAAGAAATTCCAAAAGATGTTATAAAAAGTATTTTAACTTCATTAGAAATAAAAGTAAACAATGTTACGGAGGCTGGACTAGGGTTAACTGTTCCAGCATATAGAAATGATGTTCAAAGAGAAGCAGACATTATTGAAGAGATTTTAAGAGTTTACGGTTATAATAATATTACAACTACCGAAAAGCTTAATGCGTCAATATCTAGCAACTCAAAATTTGAAGATCATAAAGTTCAAAATGTAGTTGGAAACCAGTTAGCATCACAAGGGTTTTATGAGATTTTAGCAAATTCATTAACAACACCAAGTTATACAGCTTTAAGTGAGCAACTAAAGGAAGAACATAACGTAACAATTTTAAACCCTTTGAGCAATGATTTATCCGTTTTAAGGCAATCACTACTGTTTTCTGGCTTAGAAGCTGTTTCATATAATTTAAACAGAAAAAAACTTGATTTAAAACTGTTTGAGTTTGGTAAAACGTATCATGACTTTAATGGAAATAGAGAAGAACAAAAACATCTAACCATTTTTGTAACGGGCAAACAAAATAATGAGAGTTGGATTTCTGCTAATAAAAAAAGTGATTTCTTTTATTTAAAAGGTATTATCTATGCAATTTTAGATCGTATTGGAATCTCCAAAGTTCAAGAAACACCAACGAATAATGATGTTTTTAGCGAAGGAGTCGACATAGGCTTAGGTAAAAATAGCCTTATTAGTTTTGGTTTGGTTAAAAAAACAGTACTTAAACATTTTGATGTTTCTCAAGAAGTCGTTTATGCTGATTTTAAATGGGATACCATTCTAAATATGGTGAAACGAAATAAAATAACGTTTACACCAATTTCTAAATACCCAGAAGTTCGTAGGGATTTTGCTTTATTAATTGATAATAACGTAAGTTTTAAAGATATTCATGCTATCGCTAACAAAACGGAACGTAATTTATTGAAAGAAGTGAATCTCTTTGATGTATACCAAGGTAAAAATTTGCCAGATGGTAAAAAAAGTTA
>Ga0102958_1000368_pt1 | contig 10884 bp, 7 predicted proteins | sample SalPonF2_B_D1_MG_FD_84513 | JGI IMG/M metagenome (GOLD analysis project Ga0102958, IMG submission 84513) | Salt pond soil microbial communities from South San Francisco under conditions of wetland restoration - Salt Pond MetaG SF2_B_D1_MG ...
ATCCGCGCAGCGAAAGACCGGTCGAACGATTCGGGTCACTGCCGTCCAAGGCGGTGACCCGAATTGCATACAGAGTCGCTGGCTGGATTTTTTCAGGCTATGGGCAGCGGATTACCCGCCCTCGGGTTTGGCAGGCCGTTCCGACAAAGAAGTGCGGAACCTGGAAGTCCGCCGATGACCACAAGCCCGGCACGAAAAAAAACGTGTTCCCACACGTGGACTCGATCATTGCTTTGACCAACCGGGCTGTGCTGGCATCACCGTACGGAGCGCTTCACAATCAAATTGTCCCAGCCGTGCCCGCGGTGGAGCTCGAGCGCCGCAAACCGGCCAAGGTCCCCGGCCAGCCCAAGAGACGCCGCGCGAAGCGCCCAGCCGGCAGGGTTATTGGCGGCCGACAGGAAACGGCACCGGCTAGCCTGATTGCAGGACGGCAAGGGTTCCAGTGCGAGAGTATGTTCGGCCCGGTCCCGCTGTATGCTGTCTACCGGTTTGTTCGCGCCTTCGGACCGAGACTGCCGAGATAACAAAATATGATCACCGAAACCGTCGCCACCTGGGACCAGATTCGCATCCTGCTGACCGATAATGCTGCGCCCGACGTGGTCGAGGCCTTTATCGACACGCTGGAGCCAAATGAGCTGGTCCGTGCCGTTTTTCGCCTCACGTCCGATGAGCAGCGCCAACTGCTGGGTGCGGTGTCACCCGACAAGGCCGCGGAGCTGACCGCATACCTGCCCGATGCGCATGCCGCCGACCTTATCGACGACATGCCGGCCAATGAGGCCGCCGCCATCATCGAGGAAATGGCGAGCGACCAGCGCGCCGACGTGCTCGGTGAGATGGATACCCCCGAATCGGAGGCTATCCTCGAACACCTCGAGGATGAAGACGCTGACGAAGCGCGCCAATTGATCAGTTATCCGGCGAATACCGCCGGCGGGCTGATGATGACCGAGTTCGCGGCCTACCCGATGAACGCGACCGTGCGAGAAGTCGTTGAAGATCTGACCGGCCGTGAAGGCGACTATACGTTTCTTACCGTGCATTACGTTTATGTCGTGGTAAAGAAACGCAAGCTGCGCGGGGTGCTGCGTTTGCGTGACATGGTATTCGCGAACCCGGACGCGCGGATCGGCGAAATTGCTCAACCGGCGACCACGGTCGAAACCGGCGCCACGCTCGGCGAACTCTCGGAGTTTTTCGATGCCAACGACCTCGCCGCAGTGCCGGTCGTCAATGAGCGCGGCAATATCTGCGGCATCGTCCGGCGCAGAGCCGTACTCGAGGCGTTGGCTGACAAGGCCGAAAGCGACAGCCTCAAATCGGCGGGTATCGTCGGCGGCGAGGAATTGCGCAGCATGCCGGTGATGCTGCGGGCCAGGCGGCGGCTGAGCTGGCTCAGCGCGAATATCGTGCTGAACGTGATCGCGGCCAGTGTCATCGCCCTGTACCAGGACACGCTCAGCGCGGTGATTGCGCTGGCGGTATTTTTGCCGATCGTGTCGGATATGAGCGGCTGTTCCGGCAACCAGGCGGTGGCGGTCAGCATGCGCGAGCTTACCCTCGGCGCGATCGTGCCTCGCGATTTGTGGCGGGTGTGGTGGAAGGAAGTTTCTGTTGGCCTGATCAACGGACTGGTACTCGGTGGCCTGCTAGCCGGCGCGGCATGGGCCTGGAAAGGGAGTCCGCTGCTCGGGCTGGTGGTCGGCGCTGCGCTGGCAATCAACACTGTGGTCGCGGTCTCGCTGGGTGGCACGATTCCACTGGCGCTAAAACGGTTTGGCGTCGATCCGGCCGTGGCCTCGGGCCCGCTGCTCACCACGGTGACCGACATGTGCGGCTTCTTCCTGGTGTTGAGTCTCGCCAGCCTTGCCTTGCCATTGTTGTGATCGGGGAATTTTCAGCGATCGCCGCTGCTCGCGCTGGCTGAATGTCGCGTTCGGTGACACCGGGCAGAAATAATGTTTCAGGAGTTTGTGGGGTTGCGGTCTTTGTGCTGATCCGAGCCCGACAGGCGGTCGATTTGCCGCGTTTCTTTGTTGCCGGTGTCGTTGTGGCGCTGCTTCCGGCCTCTGCCACGGATCGCATTGCGCAGGCGCTTTAGCCTGGCGCCAGTGCGCGACCGCGCTGTCCGTGACATCGACGGCTGTGGCCTTGCAATGCTTCGCGAGCCGGGCGGCAACCGGCTCGCGCTGTTGTTGCGTCATTACCACCTCCGGACGGGTCGTTTCCGTCGGCACGGCCTTGCCGGCCAGCCATGCTGCCCTGGAGTCGAATCGCTCGGCCGCCGCGAGCGTGCCGGGTATTGCCGAAGACTATGGCGGGTTGCCCGGTGTTTTCGCTAATAAGAGTTCGGAAGTTGTTAAGATATGCCGGTATCCGTCCCGCCCGGCCGCTGCCGGGCGGTGGTCTTTCGGCAAGGGGGCCCATGATGCCGGACTCCGGCGATTTCACTGACGACGGCAGCCACACGCCGCCGTTACCCGACAGCACCGCGCCCGACCCGATCGCGACGGCGCGCCCGCGCGGCACGCTCGCCGCTCGACAGCGGTGCCGGCGCCAGACCAATCCGGCGCTGGCGTTGATGGCCGCCCCGGTAATTTGTATTGTCACGGCCGGCCTGCTCTTGTCTGGAATCTGACGCGTGAAGCTCAATCGCAGTTATTTGCTGACCGGCCTGTTTGTTCTCGCCGCCGCCGCTCTGGTGCTGTGGAAGTACCGGGATTATGTGCTCAACCCCTGGACCCGTGACGGCCAGGTCCGGGCGGACGTCATCCAGATAACGCCGCGGGTCACCGGGCCGATCATTGCGCTGCCGATCCGGGACAACCAGTTCGTGCGCGCCGGCGAGCTGCTGTTCCGGATCGACCCGCGCACGTTCGAGGCGGACCGGGATCGCGCCCAGGCCCAGCTGGACGAGACCGGCGACACGGTCCTGGCGCTGGAGAAGCAGGTGCAGGCCGCCAGCGCATCCGTGGAGGTCGCGCGGGGCAACATTGCGCGGGCCAAGAGCCAGATCATCGGCTATGACGCCACGATTGCCCGGAACAAGGCGGAGTTGGAACGCCAGCAGGAGCTGCTGCCGCAAAAGGCCACGTCCCGGCGGGCGCTCGAGCAGGCGGAGGCCGCCTATCGGGTTTCCCTGCAGGAAAAGCGCAGCGCCGAAGCACAGCTCCTCCAGGTCAACGCCAACCTGCTCGAGTCGGAGGCGGCCCTGGCGGAAGCCCAGGCCAAGCTGGGCGCGATCGGCGACGAGAACCCCCAGGTCCGCGCGGCCATCGCCGCTCTGCGGCAGGCGGAGCTGAACCTGGAATTTACCGAGGTCCGGGCCCCCGTCGACGGCTACGTGACGAATCTCACGCTGCAGCTCGGCACCCAGGCCGTCGCCAACCAGCCGGCGCTGGCGCTGGTGGACGTCTCGACCTTCCGGGTGGACGGCTTCTTTCGGGAAAACGCTATCGGCGACATCAGACCCGGCGACCAGGCGATCGTCACGCTGATGTCCTACCCGGATCTTCCGCTGGAAGGCTACGTGGACAGCCTCGGCTGGGGGATCGCCCAGGATGACGGCAGCACCGGGGTGGACCTGCTGCCCAACGTCAGCCCCACGTTCGAGTGGATCCGGCTGGCACAGCGAATTCCTGTCCGGATACACCTGACCGTCGTGCCGGAGGGCGTCGAACTGCGGGTCGGCACGACGGGTTCGGTACTGGTGCAGACCGGGACTTCCGAGGGGCATGCGGGCCGTGACGCCGTGCCCGCACCGAAGGTTCTCCAGTAGGACCGCCGATGCCCCGCGCTCCCTGGATTCTGGTGACTCTCGCGGCTGCGGTGCTGGCCGGTCCCGGCTGCGTCATGGTCGGACCGGAGTACGAGGAGCCGCCCGCACCGCTGGAGTCCAACTGGCTCGACTACGAAGACCCGCGCCTCGATACGACGTCGCCACTGGCGCCGGAGTGGTGGCGGACCGCGTTCAGCGATCCTTCGCTGGATCGTCTCATCGAGATTGCCGTGGCCGACAACCTGACCCTGCGCTCGGCCGGGCTGAGGGTGATGCAGGCCCGTCAGCAGTTCGCGATTGCCGTTGGCAGCCAGTATCCCCAGCAGCAAGAGCTCGCTGGCTCGGCCGGGATCGAGCGGGCGCAGGGCCGGTCTGACGACGTCTATGACTTCGGCTTCAACGTCAGCTGGGAGGCGGACATCTGGGGCCGTTTCCGGCGCCAGGTGGAAACGGCCTCCGCACTGCTCGATGCCAGCCTGGCGAGCTATGACGGCGTCAGGGTATCCCTGATCGCCCAGGTTGCTCAGAGCTACCTGTCGATCCTCACGACCGAGCGGCGGCTCGAAGTGGCCCGCGAGAACGTGCGGCTGCAGGAAGAAAGCGTGCGGATCTCTCGCGCCAAGTATGTCGCCGGCGCGGTCAGCGCGCTGGACGTGGAGCAGGCGCTGACACTCCTGCACAATACCCGCGCGACGGTTTACTCCCTGGAGATTGCGCGCCAGCAGTTCAAAAATGCCCTGGCGGTGCTTCTCGGCCGTCCGCCGCAGGATCTTGGTGAGCTGCTCGATGAATCGCGGCCGGTGCCGGCGGTGGATCCGGCCATCGCCGTCGGGATGCCCCAGGATCTCATCCGCCGCCGTCCCGATATCCGCGTGGCGGAGCGCCGCCTGGCGGCGCAGAGCGCGCAGATCGGCTTTGCGATCACCGAGCTCTACCCGCATTTTCTGATCGACGGGTCCATCGGGACCTCCGTGACCACCTTCGGCGAGAACGACGCCGGGGACCTGTTCACGGACGACACCTTCCGCTACAGCCTGACGGGCGGCTTCACCTGGAACGTCTTCAATTACGGCCGGCTGCGCAGCAATGTCCGGCTGCAGGATGCCTCTTTCCAGCAGCTGCTGGAAGACTACCGCCAGACGGTGCTGTCGGTGCAGGCCGAGGTCGAAAATTCCATCGTGGCCTTTCTCCAGTCCAGCAGCCAGCTCGCGGACATCCGGGCGGCGGCGGAGGCCGCGCAGCGGTCGGTCGAGATTTCGACGATCCAGTACGAGGACGGCCTGGTGGAATTCAATACCGTGCTTTCGACGCTCCAGGCGCTGGCCACGCAGGAGGACCAGCTGGCCACGGCCGAGGGCTCCATCGCGGCCAGCCTGGTCGACGTCTACCGCTCGCTCGGCGGCGGCTGGCAGACCCGCACCAGCGCCGAGGCCGCGGACCTCATCCCCGAGGACACCCGCGACGAGATGCGCGAGCGAACGAAGTACTGGGACAGCACCTTTGACGAGTAAACCACAACCGGCGAGGTCCCGCCGTCGATCCGCGCACAAGCCGCGCCATCCGGGGTCCTGAGCATGTTTCCGATACCCAGCGAACTGGCCATCGGCGGGGTATATCTGCCGCCGATGCTGCTGGCCTTCCTCCTCGGGCTGATCGCCGCCGGCCTCACGGCCCGCTGGATGAATCGCCGCCGGCTGGGGCGCTACCTGGCGAACCCGCCCCTGGTGTTCCTGTCGATGATCGTGATCTACACGGTCGCGATCGGCACGTTGTTCGTGGGCATCTGATGGATCGCGCGGGATTGCATGTCGCCCCGCGCCGGTGCAAGACGCGGAATACGGGTTCGGAATGACCGCGCTGACCGCCGGACAGGGCAAGGCGGGCAGCACCGTGTCTGCGGCCCGGAGGGCGGCGGCCTGGTGGTCCTCGGAAACCGTGCGTCACGCCCTGCGCGTGGCGCTCGCCATGGTGATCGCCTTCTACATCTCGCTGTCGATGGGGTGGGAACGGCCGGCCTGGGCCGGTCTCGCCGTTGCCCTGTGCAGCCTGTCCACAACGGGCGAATCGGTCAACAAGGGGCTGCTGCGCATCCTCGGAACGTTGCTGGCGGGCAGCGTCGCGCTGCTGCTGAACGCACTGTTCCCGCAGGACCGCTGGGCGTATCTTCTCAGCGCCACCACCTACATTGGTTTCTGCACCTACATGATGGGCCATTCCACCCGGTGGTATTTCTGGTTCATCGGCGGGTACGTGATGGCGCTGCTCGCCCTGGCCGGCGGCCCCGAAGGCGCGGCCTCCTTCGAAATCGTGATTCTGCGCCTCCAGCAGACGACGCTGGGGGTGGTCAGCTACACCGTGGTGGCGATGTTGCTGTGGCCGCAGAGGCGCTCGCCCGTCCTCAGGCAGTCCGCGGGCAGCCTCATGGACATGCACCGCCGCCTGCTCGGTCACGACTTTGCGGTACTGCGGGGTGATCCCGAGGATCCCGGGGTCACCAAGCTACGCGCCCAGGCGTCTGCGGGCGCGGCGGGCCTACCGGAGGTCATCGACGGCGCCGAGCTCGACAGCCCGGATGTCTGGGATGCGCGCCGGCTCTGGCGGCGCTTCGCGGGCGAGGCGGCGGCGCTGAACGAGGCGCTGGAGCGCTGGCGCCACGGGTTTGGGGAGCTGGAAAAACTGGATCTCGGCCGATTGATGCCGGACCTGCAGGCCTTTGCCACGGAGCTCGACGGGAGGCTTGCTTCGGTCACGCGAATGCTCGCCGACGAGGCGCCCCTGAAGGAACCGGAGGGCCGGGCACCCGTCCTGGCCGGGGACGCCCTGGATGCTCTGCCTCCGTTCGATCGCGCCGCCGCGGACCGGGGCCAGGACCTGCTGCAGCGGATCGACCGGCTCACCCGGTCGTTGTTCGCCATCGCCGCCGAGATCCGCGGTGTTCCGTCCAGCGCGCCGCCGGAGCACACCGGCCGGGACGCGGCGTTGCCCTGGACCCTCGACCCGGATCGCCTGGCCTGCGCGCTGCGGGCCTTCGTCACCGTCTGGCTCATCCTGCTCGCCTGCATGTACATTCCGGACTTTCCGATGCCGCCGGGTGTCATCCCGGTCGCCGCCGCCGTTGGGATCCAGCTCGCGGTGATGCCCCAGATTTCAGTGCGCACGTTGATCGGACCGTTGGTCCTTGGCGCGGCCGTGGGCGGCGCGTTCTACCTGCTGGTGATGCCGCACCTCAGCAGCTTCGCCGGCCTCGGCGCGGGGATCTTCATTGCCGTATTCCTGGTGTCCGTGCTGCTTTCCAAGCCGCAGCAGGCGTTGTCCCGCACGATTACGCTTTCGTTTTTCCCCATGCTCATTTCCGTGAGCAACAGCCAGAGCTACAGCCTGTTGTTCCCGTTCAATTTCGCGCTCATGACACAGCTGGCGATGCTGGCGGTCTGGATCGCGACCTGGTTTCCCGTCTCATTTATGCCCGATCGGGTCGTTTCCAAGCAGCTCAGGCGCTTTTTTGCCAGCGCCCGCCGGCTTGCCCGGATCGGAAGCGGGGCGGGGGCCACCGGGATGCGGCAGGCACTGGATCTTCGCGAAGTGACCGGCTTGCCGGGAAAGATCCGCCGCTGGTTCGCGGCGCTGCCCGCTGCGGCCTATGGCGACGGGTCATCATCCCAGGGCCAGAACCTGGCCGACGGCATGCAGATGCTCGGCGACCGCCTGCGCGAGCTGGCCGCCCTGCGCGGCGCCCCGCAGTCTGAACTGCTGGTCCGCGAACTGGCGCCGGACATGCGTTCCTGGCGGCGTGGGATAGAAGAAATCCTGAGCGGCCTCGGCACGGACCCCCAAGGGATGGACGTGCAGGCACAGCGGGAACGGCTTGACGCCAAGCTGGCGGCGGTGGAGGCCCGGATCGAAGGCGTGCTGAGCAGCGCACCGGCGGGCAACGTTTCGGCGGAGGAATTTAAAAATGCCTATCGCCTGCTCGGCGCCTACCGGGGCGTCTCCGAGGCGCTGGTGGAACTCGTACGGCTTGCTCCCGCAATGGACTGGGCTCGTCTTCGGGAGACGCGCTTCTGACCGACCGCGCGTACCCCGGGGTGACCGGGATACCGTCCCCGCATCGAAGCTAGGCGAAGATTTGCTTCATCAGCGGCCCGATCTTTCTCGGTCCGATCATCGCGGTCACGGTCAAAAGGCCGGCCATCATGGCGCCGGTCACCCCGCAGGTGAGAATGTCCTGGCCGGTCAGCCACAGCCCCGGGATGCGGGTGCGGGGCGTCAGCCAGTCCTGGCGCAGCCGTTCCGGCGTGTGATCGAGCCCGTAGAGCTCGCCGTGCCGATAGGCCGAGAACCATTCTGTGGACAGCGGCGTGGACAACTCGTGGTAGTGAATCCTCCCTTCGAGCTGCGGTAGCTTGTCGTAGAGATGCTGCAGCAGCCGCTGGCTCAGTTCCTCTTTCAATGCTTCGTAGTCCTCTCCCCGCTTGCCCCAGATCGTGCCTTTCCATCGGGCGAACTGCTCGTAGGGCGCGGGCGCCACGATCTCGATGGTGGCCGTGCCGGGGTGGCGGTCAAGGTATCGGGGATCCTTCGCCGACGGGAACGAGATGTAGACGACCGGAAACGGCGCCGCCGGGTCCGCGCGGAAGTCCGCGACGGCCTTGTCGAAATCGTTGTGCGGATAGATCCAGAAATTGGTCCTCGGCAATCCGAGTGCTTCGGCCGTGTCCTTCAGCCCGATGTAGAGGCACAGGTGGCCCATGCTCGGGCGCACGTTCCGCACGGAACGATCGTAGCCTTTCGCCCTTACGGCCTCGGCGGGCAACAGATGCCCGAACGTGTTGTCGACACCGGCAGAGGAAATCACGACCGGGCAGTCGATCACGTGACCGTCGGCCATCCTGACACCTCTGACAACTGCGTCGTCCGCAAGGATCTGATCGACGTTCGCGTAGGTGAAGACCTCGCCGCCGGCCGCCTGGATCTTCGGGATGATGAGCTCGGCGATCTTCCAGCTGCCTCCAACGGGATAGAAGCCGCCAAAGAGATAGTGGCGCGCGATCATCGCGTGCACCATGAAGACCGACTGCTTCGGCGGCAGCCCCATGTCGCCCCACTGGCCGCAGATCACCGCGATCAGGTCCGGGTCGTCGGTCAGTTCGCTGAGCACGTCGGAGGTGTTGCGGTACAGGAAGTCCGGGGTTTTCCACTTTAAGTACGGCGCAGCCAGCTTCTTCTGCCAGGGCTTCATCACCCGCGCCATGCCGAACACGGACAGCGCGCCGCCCACCTGCTTCAGCAGCGCCATGTAGCGGTCGATCGCTTCTTCCTCGGCCGGGAACTGCCGCACCAGGTTGTCCCGAAACTCGGTTCTCCCCGCCACGGCGTTGAATACCTTGTCGCCGACATAAAAGCGGTCGTACTCGTGGTCCATCGGCGCCCACTTAAGCTTCCCGTCCGTTAGGTAGTCGAACATCCTCCGCGTCCGGGTCTTCGCCCCGACGTCGCCGATGTAGTGCACGCCCACGTCCCACTCGTAGCCCTGGCGTTCGTAGGAGTGGGTGTATCCACCGGCGGTGTAGTGCTGTTCCAGCACGCAGACCTTCCAGCCGAGGTCGCTTAGCAGGGCCGCAGTCGTGAGGCCGCCCATGCCCGAGCCGATGACCAGGGCATCATATGACGGCGCCAGCCGGTTCGGCCGGTAGCGCCGGCCGATCCTCAGCGTGCTGGGTTTCATCGCGCTCATGCGCGCATGCTACCGCACCCTGACCGAGGGGCCGGAAAACACATGGCAAAAAACCAAATTGGGGTCGGACCACGCCAACTCGCTGAGCTGAAGGGAAATAGGTTCGTGTGGGGGCTGGTCTCGATGCTTGGGTCCTCGATTTGGCACCCGGAAAGATGTTCGAGCCGCGTCGAGCGAGTGGCCGGGTCAGGGCGACGGAGCCTGCGCGAGAGCGTCAGCCCCCGGTTTTGATGTGCGAAAAGAAACATCTGAGCCGGGGAATTGCAAAAAAACAAATCCATCCGGCAGTGAATTCAGGCGGTTGGCGAGGTCCGACCCGGTATCCCAGTCGTACGCTATCGTTCCCGGTCATCAGAAGATCTTCCTCAACTGAATATCCAGCATGACCGCCCAGTTCTTGCTGAACGACCCGTCGATGCTGCCCGCCAGCGGGCCACCATTCTCCGACAGGTCGCCGTCCCCGAGGTCGAAGTAATTGAGGCTCATCTTGCACTGAAAGCCCCAGCAGGGACGCTCCAGCCCGGCGCCGACGCCGTAAACGCGGTCCATCGGCAGCGCGATATTCCGGTCGCCGTCGCTGATCGGTGACGTGAAGTACATGGCGCCGGCCGATAACGCGCGGTCAGCCCGGTACCGGTACTTGACTCCCACGCTCCCCATCCAGGCATCGCGAAAGTCGTCTTCGCGGACGGTGATACGTCCCTGCCCCACGCTGACGCGGCTGATCCCGAATTCCGACATGTTGATCCACACGACGTCCCCGGTGGCCGACCACCGGTCGCCGAATTCCGTGTAGACCCCGCCCTGGGCGATGGCCGGCACCTTGAAATCCACGTCGACCTCGGTGCCCAGAAGGTCCAGGGCCGCCAGCCCTTCCCGCACGAGCGGGTCGAGGTTGTTGAAGGACGGCGTGCCTTCCAGCTCCGGGTCCACCGACGACTTGTAGTTGGCTGCGAACCGGGTCCTCGGGGTGGGCTCGTACATGACGCCGGCGAGCCAACCCAGGGCCGCGCCGTCTTCCTCCAGCCGCACGTTGCCGTCCCCGAACTCCGGCAGAAGATTATTCACCCGCGCCTTGGTGCGGGAGTCGGTGTAAAGGAGGTAAGGGCCGGCGGCCAGCGACCACCGCTCCGATATCCGGTAGGCCAGCGGCGCAGCGGCGGCAAGAAACGCCAGGCTCGACTCCTCCGAGAGATACCGACCGGACCAGGTCTTGCCGTAGTCGTTACCGATACCGGACGGCACATTGACCGACAGGCCGAGGCGCAGACGTTCTCCCAGCGGCCGGACGTAATAGGCGCCCGGTACCAGCAGGAGCCTGGTGTCGTTGTCGGCGTCACCGCCGTCGAGGGTCGCCGCGTCCACG
>Ga0102958_1000371_pt1 | contig 10818 bp, 7 predicted proteins | sample SalPonF2_B_D1_MG_FD_84513 | JGI IMG/M metagenome (GOLD analysis project Ga0102958, IMG submission 84513) | Salt pond soil microbial communities from South San Francisco under conditions of wetland restoration - Salt Pond MetaG SF2_B_D1_MG ...
AGCTCGCCGACGTCGCAAATTGCGGTGTGGAGGATGCGGATCAAGCGGTCGGTATCGCGCGTGCTGCATTCGAGAGTGGTGTGTGGGCCAACATGGCTCCCGCGGATCGCAAGATGGTGCTCGTCCGCTGGGCCGAGCTTATCGATGAGCACGCGGACGAAATTGCACTGCTCGAGTGCCTCGACGTGGGCAAGCCAATTTCCGATACGACCGGTGTCGACGTGCCGTCGGCCATCCGCACAATTCGCTGGAGTGGTGAGGCGATCGACAAGGTCTACGACGAGATACCGCCGACGCCTGCCGACACGCTGGCATTGGTGCAGCGCCTTCCTCTCGGCGTCGTCGCCGCGATCGTGCCATGGAATTTCCCGCTCTCAACCACGGCCTGGAAGCTGGCGCCGTCGCTGGCAACGGGCAATTCGGTCATTCTCAAGCCAGCTTCCAACACGCCGCTCTCGGCGCTGCGCATCGCGGGGCTGGCGACTGAAGCAGGATTGCCGGATGGTGTACTGCAGGTGTTGCCGGGTCCCGGTGGAAGCCTGGGGCGCCACCTGTCGCTGCACGAAGATATCGATGGCCTGACGTTTACCGGTTCGACGGAAATTGGCAAGCAACTGATGCGCTACTCCGGCGAGTCCAACCTGAAACGTACGTTTCTGGAACTGGGCGGCAAGAGCCCGAACATCGTTTTCGCCGACTCGAATCTGGAAAAGGCGGCTACGTTTGCCGCGATCGCCGTGTTCTACAATGGCGGCCAGACATGTACTGCCGGCACCCGCCTGATTGTCGAAGACAGTATTCGTGAACGCTTTGTTGAAATGGTCGTCGAGAAGAGTCGTGACTGGATGCCCGGAAATCCGCTGGACCCTGCGACGACGATGGGTCCGATGATCGATGCCGCACAGTTGAAGACCGTGGCTGACTATGTGGATATCGGGCGGGGCGAGGGCGCGTCACTGATGTTTGGCGGCAAGCAGGTGATGGCCGACTCAGGCGGCTGCTACTACGAGCCGACGGTTTTCGATGGTGTGAACAACGACATGCGAATTGCCCGCGAGGAAATCTTCGGGCCGGTCCTGTCGGTCATCGGCTTCAAGGATGCGGAAGAGGCCGTACGAATTGCGAACGACTCGATTTACGGCCTGGCCGGTGCGGTCTGGTGCAACAACATCAACGTTGCGCACAAGGTTGCTGCGGCGGTACGTGTCGGCACCATGGGTATCAATAACTACTTCGGTGGCGATATCACGGTGCCCTTCGGTGGCTTCAAACAAAGCGGCAACGGGCGCGACAAGTCGATGCACGCTTTTGATGACTACACGGAACTGAAAACGACCTGGATCGAGTTCGACTAGGCCAGCTTGTCCCTCAACTTGTAGAACAACATGCCAAGGGCAATGATCTGGTTGCCGATCCACTGGGTCCCGGGCATGCGGAAGTGCTCCATGTCGGCGAACAGGTCGTAGCGTTCCATTGTGCCGGCCACCGCGTCTGCCATGACTTCGCCCATGACGTGTGTCGGGCATACGCCATGGCCAGAGTAGCCCTGGCAGTAATAAACGTTGTTGTTGATCCGGCCGACGGTCGGTACGCGGTTGAGAACGATGCCGATGTTGCCACCCCACTCGTACTCGATGCGGACATCCCGCAGTTGCGGGTAGACCTTGAGCATGCGCGGCAGGATGTATTCCTTGATGCTGGCCGGGTCGCGTCCTGAGTAATTGCATGCGCCACCGTAGAGCAGTCGATTGTCGGCGGACAGGCGGTAGTAGTCCACGACCGTGTTCAAATCGCAGACGGCAACGTCTCGCGGGTTGATGCTGCTGGTGACATCGTCCGCAAGCGGTTCGGTCGCAATAATGTAACTGCCTGCCGGAAACACGAGGTTGGCCAGATGCTTTGGCTCCAGCTGGCTATAGGCGTTACCTGCGAGCACGACCGCGTCTGCTTCCACGTAGCCGCTTGTCGTTCTTACTTTTGGCTTTGCACCGTGCTCGATACCGGTAACCGGCGACTGTTCGAAAATTTGCACACCGAGTAAATGGGCCGCACGGGCCTCACCGATACACAGGTTCAGCGGGTGCAAATGGCCATCGCGGTAACAAACGAAGGCGCCATGAAATGCATCGGTGCCGAGATATTCACGCGTCTCCTCCCGATCCCAGGTTTCCCAGGTTCTCGGCGCATTGTGGCGTTCCCTGTCGGCAATGAACTCAGCGAACCATTCACATTGACCGGGCTTGGTAGCCACTTCTGCAAAACCGTCTTTGAGGTCGCACTGTATGGCGTACTTCTCGACGCGCTCACGGATGATGTCGTTGCCGCGCCACTTGATGTCCCACAGTAAGTCAGCGATACCATCGCCGTGTTTCTTGCGAATTTTCTCGAGACCGCTGATGCCGTGAATCAGCTGGCCGCCGTTCCTGCCGGATGCGCCCCAGCCAACGCGATTACCCTCGACGAGGGCGACGGAGTAGCCACGTTCGGCGAGCGTCAATGCGGTAGCGACCCCTGTGAACCCCGCACCAACGACACAGATATCCGCGCTCCTGGCACCTTCGAGAACCGGATAATCGGTCGTCTCCGTGACCGTTGCTGCATAGTAGGAGCCTGTATGCTCCTGTCGTTGATGAATTCGTTTCATACCAGTTTCTATTGGTCTCGAAGCGCTTCGCTCTTTTCGTCCGCCGGTGCCTTGTCGTATTGTCTGAGGTCATCGGTAATCTCGTGCCATGGGGCCTTCGAGCCAACGTAGATGTGGTAGCCGCGAGGGAGCGGCGGGTTTCCATCAATCACGCCCATGGCTACATAGCGCATGTCGGGCTCGGCATCGATGGCAACATAGATATTCGATCCACACGTGCTGCAGAAAGTCCGCTCGCCCCTGGTGGATGAACGATAGGTTGTTAGGTTGGCTTCGTCCGACTGGAAGCGAAGGTTTTTTTTCGGTACGCCTATAAACGATGCGTATGCGGCACCATGCATGCGTCGACATTGCGAACAATGGCAATGACTGAAATCCTCGATAGGTCCATCCGTCTCAAACCGAACCCGTCCACATTCGCACTTTCCCGTAATCATATTGTTACTCCGGAGATTGTCGCAGCGCTTTCTTCGATGATCTCGTCACGCCATTCACTGAGGTTCCTGTCGATGGCCTTGTGAAGATCGGATCTCTTGGCCAGGGTCGCTCTCGATATCATCGGCGTGTCCTACAGACGGTCCTTGATCTGGTAGTAGAGGACGCCCAGCGCCACCATCGGCCGGCTGAACCTATGTGCGCCGGGTAACACCAGCGGTTTCACGTCGGCAAAGAGATCGAACTGCTCGAGCGTGCCACCCACGGCGTCTGCCATGATGCGTCCGGCGAGGTGAGTCACGTTGACACCGTGCCCCGAGTATCCCTGGCTATAGAAGACGTTGGGCGCGATTCGGCCGAGTAGCGGTACGCGGTTTATCGGGACGCCGATCGTCCCGCCCCATGCATAGTCGATTCGTACATCTGCGAGTTGTGGATAGAGCTTCGCCATCTTTCGCCGATGGCGTTTCATGATGTATTTGGGATCGTCGCCGAAGTAATTGAGCCTGGCACCAAACAGCAAGCGCTTGTCGGCACTCAGGCGGAAGTACTGCAGCACGAAATTGGGATCACAAACGGCAAGGTCACGTGGATTGATCGTGGCAGCCATGTCGCCAGACAAGGGCTCCGTTGCGACGATAAAGCTGTTTACCGGGAACATGACGCCGCGCAATTTCTTCTCGAGAAAGTGATAGGCGTTGCCTGCCAGCACGACGGCGTCGGCCGTCACCGAGCCTTGTTCCGTAACGACTTTTGGTTTCGCACCTCTTTCTATATTGATGACCGGGGATTGCTCGTAAATCGTTGCGCCGAGTGATACGGCGGCCATCGCTTCACCGATGCAAAGGTTCAGCGGGTGCAGATGACCGTTCCCCATGTTGAGAAGAGCGCCGACATACGCGTCCGTGCCTATCGTCTCGGCGGTCTCTTCTTTGGAGAGGAGACGAAACTCGTGGGGAAAGCCCGCTCTTTCGAGGCGCTCATAGTCGGCCTCGAAATCCCGCAGGTGTCTTTGTTTGATGGCGACGTCGAGGTAGCCGGACTTCAGGTCGCACTGGATGCTGTATTTTTCGACGCGTTCGCGGATGATTTCGTGGCCGGCCCAGCGCAACTCGCCGAAGAGTTCCTCGACATCGCGCCCGTGGTGTTTGGCAATATTGTTTTCACCGGCAATGCCGCCGATCATTTGACCACCGTTGCGCCCCGACGCACCCCAGCCAACTTTGTTGGCCTCAACAACATGGACTTTGTAACCGCGCTCGGCGAGATGCAGCGCTGTTGAGATTCCTGTAAAACCCGCCCCAACAACGCAAACGTCCGTTTCCTGTGCACCCTGCAGCGGCGCGAAGTCCGTGACGTGGTTGACGGTGGCTGCGTAATAGGAGCCTGTATGCGCTTGCGGTTTCGTCATTTCATTCTCCATCTCAGACGCTTTTGACGAAATCCGTCAGGCAATACATCTCTCCCTATAGGGGGCGCTTGTGCCCGGTCTGGGCACTAGTCTTGCCGAGAGTGGCGGAACTGCGCAGGTGTCATGCCGACATGTTTCTTGAATGCGGCGTAAAAAGCCGAATTTGAATTGAAGCCGACTGAGAACGCTATGTTGAGAATTGCGCGATTCTTGCCGCTGAGTTCGGAAAGCAGCTGTTTGGCGTGCCGGACCCGGTGGCTATTCAGGTAATCGAAGAAACTCATTTCGAACCCGGCGTTAATCACCTGCGAAAGGTGATTGACCGTACACCCGATGGTCTGCGCGAGAACTGGTAATGTCAGTCGCGGATCCATATACATCTGTTCGGACCTCATTACCTGCTCGAGGCGGCGCTTGTACTCTCGCATTTGCTCTTTGCGTAGACCCGATTTTGCATATTTTCTCTTCGATCTCATTGCCGGAACTTCATAGTAGTCGGCAATCGATATCGCGGCGTCGCCGTTCATGGTTATGAATTCGGCGCCGCAGTAAAGTGTCTGCGCTGAATCTATGCCGCATGCTCGATACTGAAACGCGATGGTTTCTTTGCTGGCGAGGACCTCTCCAAGCAATTCATAGCGACCAGGGAAGTCCGAGAAGTAATCGTGCAGCACGACGATGAGTTCATCGTGAGTACGTTCCATGTTCTGCGGAACATCGACGTAAATGCCGTCGGCCGTGAGGTGGTCTGCCACGCCTTGCGCGTCGCCATGGTTCCAGGCATCAAAATAACTTGCGACAAACTCTGCTGCGTGCATCTTGCCCCCTTGCCGTAGATAGCCGAGTATACAATCAAAATTCGGGTTCTCGACAAAACTGTTGTGTGGTGAGAATGGTCGCAAAATCAAATGTCAAAATGGCATCCTGGATGCAGGACACGCTGAGGGATGGCTTTTCGCTGTTGTCGGCGGGTCGGCTGGAGGAGGCTTCCGCATGCTGTAAGCGGCTGCTGGGGGCTAAGCCGGATCTCGTCGAAGGACATTTTCTTGTTGGTCTCATTGCGCTCGAACTGAAACAAAACAAGATGGCAATCAGCGCCTTTGGCTCGGTCACGCAACTGAAGAAAGATCATGGTGCCGCCTGGGCTAACCTTGCCAAGTTGTTTATGATCGCGGGCCAGCCGGCGCGAGCCGATGCGGCGCTTCAGAAAGCTGTCAAGTTCAATGACGGCAACCCCATTGTCCTTGACCTTATAGGCTCGGTTTACGGCCTGCTTGGCGACCAGCAGGAAGCAGCGGCATGGAATGAAAAGGCGGTTCGCAAAGAGCCCGGCAGCGTCCCGTTCCTGGTGAACCAGGCCAACAACCATATGTTCCTCGGCAGGCTGGATGAAGCCGAGGACGTGTTGCACAAAGTCTTGCTCATGCAACCAACCAACGCAAACGCGCATTGGCTCCTGTCAAATGTTCGCAAAGCAACAAATCGCGGCCATGTCGACAAACTCCAGCAAATAGTGCAAAGAGATAACAAGAATCCACGTGCACTGGCCTTCCTGTACTACGGACTCGGCAAGGAACTCGAGGATCTCGAGGCCTGGGACGAGGCCTTCGAAGCGTTCGCTCTCGGCGCAGCGGCGCGGCGCAAGACCATTGAATTCGACGAATCCTCGGAAATCGCAATGTACGAGGCATTCAGTGAAGTATTCACCGCCGACTGGCTCGGAGACGGCGCCGCCGGGCACGACGACCCTTCACCGATTTTCGTCGTTGGGCAGCCCCGAACCGGGACAACACTGGTTGAGCGGATAATTACAAGTCATTCGCAAGTGCACTCGGCCGGGGAACTCAAACAATTCGGCAACGCCGTGCGCCGCCTGTCTAACTACCGCGAACCGACACGGTATTCCGCAAAGCTCGCGCATCTGGCGGCCGAGATTGATACCGGCAAACTGGGCAAGGCCTACATGGAAACCAGCCGCAAATTTCGGGGTGACAAGCCGCGGTTCGTCGATAAATTACCGCCAAACTATCTGTATTTGCCGTTGATTCTGAAGGCGCTTCCCAAAGCGAAGATCGTTCACCTGACGCGAAACCCGATGGACGCATGTTTTGCGAGTTTCAAACAGTTATTTGCGGATGCCTATCCGCATTCTTATGACCAGGCGGAAATGGCGCGCCATCACGCCCGTTATTACCATCTTATGAATACCTGGCGTGACCGGTTTCCCGGGAGATTCCTCGATATCGCATACGAGGACACGGCCCGCGATCTCGAGCCCAACGCCCGGCGGCTGATCGATTTCCTGGAACTGCCCTGGGAAGATGCCTGCCTTCATTTTCACAAGCAGGACACTGCGGTAACCACGGCCAGTGCGGTCCAGGTAAGGCAGCCTGCCCATACTCGGTCGATCGGTCGCTGGTTGCGCTATGAGAAACAGCTTGCGGAGATGCGGAATACACTGCTCAAGGCCGAGGTGCCAATTGACCTTCGCTAGGCAGGACGCCGTTTTTTCTTTAAATCTTGGACTTTCTCCCTGTAGGGCAGGATTGCACGTAAACGTGGTGGCGCGTAAATTGGGAGCTTGTTAAAACCAGTCGAGTCTGAGTATTCTTACAGAAATTCTTGGCGCTTTGGAGGGGGAACAAGATGACAACTAAGAAGCAGGATCACGGAACAGATATTCATTCCTGCAAACCATGCAGCCAAAGCGGCGCGTTGGTTCCGCAGCGGTCGGCACTGTCGCAGGCTATAACGATTGCGCTTGTGGTTGGTGGCGCGCCGGGAGTAGCGCTGGCTCAGGCCGGTGAGCTTGAAGAAATCACGGTTACCGCGACAAAGCGCGCAGAATCCATCATGGATGTTCCGCTCGCGATTTCAGCAATGAGCGGCGAGTTCATTCGGGATGCCAATCTGAATGACATTAAAGATCTGATTTCATTCTCGCCGGGCATTACGGGCAATAGTAAGGATAGTTTCCTCGATTTCGTCAGCGTCCGCGGAATCCGAACAATCGACTTTGGCAACGGCGGCGATCCATCGGTTAGCCTCTATAAAAACGGGTTATACCAGGGCCGCACGGGGTCGGCAGTATCGAGCCTTTATGACATAGAACGTTCGGAGGTTCTTCGCGGTCCGCAAGGCTTCCTCTTTGGCAGGAACTCTGTCAGCGGAGCGATCAACACGATCACCGCCAAGCCGGATCTCGATAACTCGGGCGGCTACGTCGAACTCGATGCGGGCGAACGCGGCGTGTTGACCTTCGAAGGCGCGATCAACATCCCGGTGAGCGATGCATTTGGTCTACGCGTCTCGGGCTATCACTCCGAGGAGGATGGCTACGTCAAGAACCTCGCGGGTGGTCCCGATCTGATCGCGCATGACAAAGATGCGGTTCGCTTGTCGGCGCGTTACCAGACAGATACTGTGACAGTCGATTTCTTTACGGAAGTCGAGAGCCGCGTCCAGACCGGCACGGTTTACCGGGCGACCGGCGGCGGATTCGTGCGCTCTGAAGCGCGTGAGGTCTCCGAGTTTCACCCCAATATAGACAATGCCGGCGGATCCGCATTCGATTTTCATTATACGAACATGAACGGTGGTGAACCGGTCGCCTTTTCGTCGGACGGTCGCACCGTCAATAACGACAACTCGATGAAGCCCATCGACAAGGCAGATATTTTTGCCGTTGGGCTCGACATCGAATACGACATGGGTTGGGCAACCCTGACGTCGCTGACGGGCTTCAAGGATCACGAGTACGACTACCTCGAGGACTACGATGCCTCGCCGATCATTCTGTTCAACTACGGGCAGGACCAGGAGGGCGACTACTTCGAGCAGGAATTCAGGCTCACGTCGCAATCGGACGGACCGCTGAGCTGGTACGCCGGCGTCTCTTACTACAAGGAAAATATCGACACGATCTTCCTTGGCCAGCAGTCGGAAGACGCGTACTGCGCAGGTTACTGGTACTACAGCGGCTACCAGACGTGCGAGGGGATGTTTTACTACTACAACTACCTCGACAGTTACTATGCGGAGTACTACAACGATCCCGATTTCTCGTACTTCTGCGACTATTACCTGGACTATTACTTCGGAACCTGCGCCTGGACGCCAAGCTCGGTTACGGCGCCCGATGGCACCACCCTGGCCAATGACCGGAATAGGATCATCGGCAAGTATCAGGGATATTCGGCCTACCTGGATCTGAGTTACCAGTTCACCGAAAGCTTCGATATGAGCTTTGGAGTTCGTTATACGTACGACGAGAAGGAGTTTTCCCAGGAAGTGCTGCCGGACCCCGGCGGATCGCTGATCGCCTACAAGGTGCAAACGGGCTTCTCGACTCCGAATGGACCACTGAAGGACAAACAGGACTGGGACGAGGTGACCTATCGAGTTGTCGCGAACTGGCGCCCGACCGACAACAGCTTGATTTATGGCAGTATCACGACCGGTTATAAACCGGGTGGATTCGGCAGCTTCACCTCGGAGTCGAGGATCGGGGAACCGTGCGAGCTGCCTTTCGGTCTTTGCGTCGCTGATAACGCGACCGATCGACCCAGCGATTTCGGTCCTGAAACCGTGACGTCCTACGAGGTCGGTTATAAAGGCAGGGCACTAAACGGCCGTATGCAGATAGCCGCCAACGCGTTCTTCTATGATTACGAAGACATGCAGGCAATATTCACCGAAGGCCCGCGTACTATCGTTGATAACGTCGGCCAGGTAGATGGGACCGGTTTCGAACTCGATGTAAACACGGCATTGACCGACAACGTCAACCTGCACGTCGGTATGTCCTGGTTTGATTCGGAGGCGACGAACGTCCAGGCGTTCTGTGGTAATGGTGAATTCCTCGGCCTCGATCAGAACGCCTGCGAGGGTAATTCCATCCCGTGGGCGCCCGAGTGGACGGCATTCGCTATTGTGAACACGAGCTTCCCGGTTGGCGGCGGTGAGTTGTTCGGCAATCTATCCTGGAGCTGGGAAGACGACTACCGCGTTGACTGGCTCGATGTGGGTATATCCCCTCAGAAACTCCAGGCGCTGAACCAGACCGACCTGGTCGTCGGGTACAGACGGGATAATTGGCGCGTTTCCGCCTACGTCGAGAACCTGTTCGACGGCGTCTGGTATGACGGCGCTTACGTCAACGACGATGCGGACCCGGTTATCATTTTTGCCGAGCACGCATTTGGGCCGTCGCGACCGCGCACCGCTGGTGTGAGATTCTCGTACGAGTTTGGAGGCTGAGCCGGTAGCTGTCCTTGCCGGAATTGTCATCTCGGTCCATGCGGGATCGAACGGCGACCTCAGCAAAGACGAGCGACCCAGCATCCAGGTCGAGCTTGATGGCATCGTGGGGGACGCGCATCGCGCGTTCTCCCGCGAGTGCTGGTCGGGAGATAAGCAGCTGCAAGGCACCGTGCGGCGCAATGAGCGGCAATGGTCAGCGGTATCCGCTGAAGAACTATCGGATATCGCCAAGGCAATGGATCTTGCAGGTTCGCTGACGCCAACCGAACTTGGGGCGAATCTCTGTATTTCAGGAATTTCGGAGCTGTCGCGACTGCCGAAAGGGACGGTGTTGAAGTTTCCATCGGGCGCTGAACTTATTGTCGAGGAGTACAACCCGCCTTGCCACGATATGGGAAAGAAGCTCGCCGGTTTGCACACAACACAATCGGGTAATCCACTTTCGTCGACGGCGTTTTCAAAAGCGGCGAAACTGAGTCGTGGAATCGTCGGTGTTGTCGACGTGCCGGGATTGATCAAAGCAGGTGATGAGGTCCAGGTGGAGTTGTACGAAACACCATCCTGGCTGCTGCGCTCTACTGATTGATGGATATCTACACAACGACCATTGCGATCAGCATTCTGGTGTATATCGCGATCGGTAACTATGCCGGTCGTGGAATCAAAAACCTTGATGACTATTACGTAGCGGGTCGGCGTGCCCCGACACTGCTTATCGTTGGTACGCTGGTCGCGAGCCTCATGAGCTCGACCATGTTCCTCGGCGAGGCGGGCTTTGCCTATGACACACAGGCAGGGCCGTACGTCCTGTTCCCGCAAGCGGCAGCCATCGGCTACGTGCTCGGTGCGCTGTTCTTCGGCCGCTACCTGAGACGCAGCCGCACCAACACACTCGCGGAGTTCTTCGGCCGACGTTTTAACAGCAAGCGCGTGCAGGCCTTGGCGGGCATCACGATTGTCCTGGCGCTCGGCGGCTATTTGTTAGCAGTTACCCAGGGCGCGGCAATTTTGCTGGCCGAACTCACTGACCTGACGTATGTGCAGGGACTTATCGTGGCGTGGCTCA
>Ga0102958_1000373_pt1 | contig 10800 bp, 8 predicted proteins | sample SalPonF2_B_D1_MG_FD_84513 | JGI IMG/M metagenome (GOLD analysis project Ga0102958, IMG submission 84513) | Salt pond soil microbial communities from South San Francisco under conditions of wetland restoration - Salt Pond MetaG SF2_B_D1_MG ...
CTTAAAAGGGCTGGAGTGCATCCAAAACGCCGATGTTATTATCTACGATTATCTTGCATCCCCACGCCTGCTAAAACATGCCCGGGAGCATGCTGAAATCATCTATGTGGGGAAAAAAGGAGGCGATCACACCCTTTCCCAGGATAAAATCAACGCCCTGATCGCGGAAAAAGCCCAAAAAGGGTTTACGGTCGCCCGGCTGAAGGGGGGCGATCCATTTATATTCGGACGTGGCGGCGAAGAAGCAGAGGTGCTCATCGACGCCCGAATTCCTTTTGAAATTATCCCCGGTGTCACGTCGGCCATCGCTGCTCCGGCCTATGCCGGCATCCCGCTGACACACCGAAAATTTACCGCCACCGTCGCTTTTGTCACCGGACATGAAGACCCCACAAAAGGGGAATCGAATATCGACTGGGGAGCACTTGCCAAGGGAATTGGAACCCTTGTTTTTCTCATGGGCGTCAAAAATCTTCCCCATATAACAGACCGCCTCATGCACCACGGTATGTCCCCGGACACCCCGGTTGCCCTGGTCCGCTGGGGAACGACCCCCAAACAGACCACGGTTTCAGGGACACTCGATACCATTGTCCAACGCACAAAAGCCGCCGGTCTCAAACCGCCGGCCATTATTGTTGTGGGTCATGTTGTAAAACTAAGAGAAAAAATGCAATGGTTTGAAACCCGGCCGTTGATGGGACAATGCATCGTGATAACCCGGGCCCGGGAACAGGCCAGTGACCTGGTCAAACGTCTTTCCGATCTTGGCGCCGAATGTATCGAATGCCCCACCATAAAAGTTTCCCCGCCCGAGGATGTAAAATCCTTGGACCGGGCCATGGAAAACCTTTCATCTTATGACTGGCTGATTTTTACCAGCGTCAACGGCGTTAACTTCTTTTTTGAGCGGCTTTTCCAAAACAACAAAGATGTCCGTGCGTTAAAAGATATCCATACGGCGGTTATCGGACCGGCAACCGAAAAAAGACTCCTCGATTTTGGGCTCAAAAGCGATATTGTCCCCGAAAGCTACCGGGCCGAGTCTGTGGTCAAAGCATTTTCCGGAAAGGATGTCTTCGGGAAAAAGATACTCCTGCCACGGGCAGAAGAAGCAAGACCGGTGCTGCCGTTGGAACTGAAAAAGATGGGGGCCGTTGTTGATGAAGTCACCGCATACCGTACCCATCCGGTCACGGACAACGCCGAGGTCCTACGGGCACGTCTCAAGGAACGATCCATAGATATGATCACATTTACCAGCTCTTCCACCGTTAAAAATTTTTGCGCCCTTTTCCCCGACGAAGATCTTAAGGATCTCATGCAAGGGGTCACCATCGCCAGCATCGGCCCCGTAACCGCCGATACCGCCCGGGACCTGGGGTTTGACGTCCACATCGTCGCAGAATCCTACACCATACCGGGACTGTGCCAGGCAATTCTAAAACATTTCAGCTAACAGAATCTTACGAAGACATATTGACCCGCTCCCATGTTTTAGTGTATCCTTAATTTCCCCCAAGCACTCAACATAATTAAAGGGAATCGTCATGGACGACCATCTCGATAAACTCCATGGATTTGTCGACACGATTACATCCATGAAAGAGACCATCATTACCAACATCGTATTGATCGGACAGGTCCCCGCGCCGACCTTCAAGGAAAAAAAACGCCTCGGTGTCTTCATGGAAAGACTGGCCGAATTCCAAGTGGATGAATGCACCACCGATGGCTACCGAAACCCCATCGGCATCATCAAGGGGACCTCCGAAAAGAAGCCCCCCATTTTTGTCGTCGCACACCTGGACACCATTTTTGGCAAAGATGTCGATCATTATTATACCATCAAAGAGAATTCCATCACCGGTGCAGGCATCATGGACAATTCCGTGGGCGTCGGCGTCCTGCTCTCTTTACCGGAAATTTTTCGAAAATTAAATCTGTGCTTTGAATCGGACATCGTTCTGGCCGGCGTTATACAGTCTTTGGGCAAAGGCAACCTGAGGGGCATCCGCCACCTTTTAAAAACCTGGGCCACGCCCATCAGGGGGGCGGTCTGTATCGAGGCCACCGAACTCGGAAGGCTCAGCTACTACACGGATGGAATGATTCGATGTGAAGTCGAATGCAACATCTCCTCGCGCAAGACCTGGGAGCATAAATTCAAGCCCAATGCAATTCTGATTTTAAACGAGGTGATCAACCAGATACTTAAGCTCCGGTTGCCCCAAAGACCTCGATCCCGGGTCATCATCGGAAAAATTTCGGGGGGTTTCAAGCACGGTGTGATTGCATCTAACGCAACCCTCGGTTTTGAGATCCAAAGCAACGCCGACAAAATGGTGAAATCGATTTTCAACAACATTAAGGATGTTGTCGAGGGGATCGGTCATGAACATGAAGTCGATCTGAAACTAAAAACATTGAGCAATATCCATGCAGCACGGTTAAATTTCGCCCATCCTCTGGTAAAAAGCACGGTTGCCGTGATGAAAAAACTCGATTTGGCACCCATCAGTGAGCCCAGCGAGTCTGAGCTTTCAATCTTCCTTGCACGTAAAATTCCAGCGGTTACCCTCGGAGTTACCCAGGGTGAAAACTATCACCAGAGAAATGCCACCGTGGAAATAGCGCCCATCTTTAAAGGGATCGCCCAGATTATCGGTGTGTTGATGGCCATTGACAGCGGAGGATGCGATGACGCGCAGTTGGCTTGAAAAAAATACCTTCCATTATTCAGAATTCAACAACCTCGGTCGGCTGGTGGAGGAAAAACAACGGAAAAATCTGAAAATTTCCCTGTGCCTGCCCACCCTGAATGAAGAAAAAACCATCGCAAAAGAAATTCTGATACTGAAATCAGAGCTGATGATGCGCTATCCCCTTCTCGATGAAATCGTTGTCATCGACTCCGGGTCCACCGATAAAACCAGGGAGATTGCAAGTGCCTTTGGGGCGGATGTTTATGAAGCAACAGAAATTCTACCCCACCTGGAAAAGTTCAAAGGCAAAGGGGAAAACCTCTGGAAAGCCCTTTATATTACCCAGGGCGATATCATTGTCTACTTGGACGCAGACATAAAAAATATTCATCACAGATTTGCCTATGGGCTCTTGGGGCCGCTGCTTCTTTTCGATGATATCAAATACGTCAAAGCCTTCTATGACAGACCCATTGCCATCGGAAAAAGTAAAATCAGACCCACCGGCGGCGGCCGGGTCACCGAGCTTGTCATCCGGCCGCTGTTCTCTCTTTTCTTCCCGGAACTCACACAGATTTTACAACCGTTATCCGGTGAATATGCCGGGGTTCGGGAACTATTTGAAAACATTCCATTCCCCATCGGGTATGGCGTCGAAACCAGCATCATTCTCGATATCTATGAGAAATGGGGACTTAATGTCATGGCCCAGGTGGACCTTGACAAGCGGATTCACAGAAACCAGGACACACGGGCGTTGGGAAAAATGGCGTTTGCGATTCTTCAGACGTTCATCAGACGTAAAAGAAAATTGGGACTGGTGGATTTTAAAGAGGACCTTTATGATGAAATGATACAATATAACCTTGTAAAAAATCAATATATGCCGGATATATATAAAATTGAAGGCCACGAAAGGCCCCCCATGATCGAAGTTCCGGAGTATCGTGAAAAGTTCAAGAAACAGATGATTTGATCACGGTATCAAAAAATATGGATTTTTCCATGTTTCGTGTTTCCCTTTTTTCCAATTCTTGTGATATGGTTTGTTTTTGTCAAAAACCGGTTGTTTTGCACCCGGTAGCAAATTTAACGATTAAAGCACTCGCGTGCTTTTGCCTTTTCGGCCCATGGCTGGAAATTCAAGCCACCCTTTTTACGGGAAAAATCCAAATGGAGAGGAAACAAAAACATTGCCGGACTCAAAACTGATCGACCGATTCAATCGAAATCTGAACTACCTTCGCATATCCATTACCGACCGCTGCAACCTTAAATGTCTATACTGCGTCTCCCAGGATTTGATTCCTAAGCTTCCGAGCCATGAGATATTGAGCTATGAAGAGATACTCCGTATTGTCAGGGTAAGCACACGCCTTGGGATCTCCAAGGTCAGAGTCACCGGCGGAGAGCCGCTGGTTAGAAAAGGTGTTTTTCATTTTTTAGAACAACTGGCCGGAATAAAAGGACTTCTGGATATATCTCTCACCACCAATGGGGTTCTCCTCAAGGATAACATACACAAGATCAAATCCGCCGGTATAAAAAGAATAAATATCAGTCTCGACACGTTAAACAGAGACAAGTTTAAACAAATTACAGGTTACGATTTTTTCCATCAAGTATGGGAAGGGATAGAATTGGCGCAACGAATGGGATTTTATCCCATCAAAATTAATGTGGTGCCCGTAAAAGGCATCAACGATGATGAATTGGTAGACATTGCCAGGTTGTCCATGGACCATCCGTTTCACATACGCTTTATCGAATACATGCCCATGGGTTCAAATCATATGGAAATTGACCGTCATTTACTGGCCCCTGAGATTAAAAAGCACATCGAAAAATTGGGTGAACTTTTTCCGGTCGATCGAAGGTCCAATGACGGTCCTGCAGAACGTTTCAAGTTTGAATCGGGCCAAGGAGAAATCGGCTTTATTCGACCCATAAGCCGTCATTTCTGTGAGACGTGCAATCGGTTAAGATTAACCGCAAGCGGCCAATTACGCCCCTGTCTGATGCATGACAAACAGGATGATTTAAAATCGATCCTACGGAAAGGCTGCTCTGACGAGGAGCTGGCAGAGGTTTTTCTCGAAGCGGTTCGTCACAAGCCCTTGGAACACACCCTTGAGACAGATCACAATGCCGGAAGCGCCGTTCAGATGTGCGCCATAGGGGGCTGAAAAAGGGGCACAAAAAAAGCCTGGGCCGTATCAGTGGGAGGCTACATTTTCTCGCACAAATCAACGGTTTACGACCCAGGCCGAACATATAACTTAACCCGAAGGTTTCTTGCCTTGTTTCAAAGTTTGCTAACAGAATTAAAACAATTAATCAAGGTTTTTTTACCGCGAATATTTTTTTTGCGAACCTATCCCGGTCTTCCCACGATCTCGATTCTTTCAATTTATTAGCTTCCGCGTCTTTCTCTTTAAAAAGAAATTGTAAATACCCACCGTGATTCCTTCGGGTAAAAAGACAAGGACCAGACATAGAAAAATGCCGTGTGCGATGATGTGATATTGCTTGGCCACATGGAGTGCTTCGGACATAAAGGTGAGAATACCGGCGCCGAACAGAGACCCCCACAGACTTCCCATCCCGCCGACGATAACCATGGTCACAACCTGGATGGAATAATAAAAATCGTAGGAGCTGGGACTGATAAAGGTAATGTAATGGGCATAAAGACTCCCGGATATGGATGCGAACATGGCGCTCAAGACAAAAATCTTTACTTTATATTCGGCCGTATTAACGCCCAAGGAATTGGCGGCCACTTCACTGCCGTTAATGGCGCGCAATGCTCTGCCGACCCTTGAGTTAAGTAAATTTCTGGCCGCCAGCATAAAGAAAAAAACAAAACTCCAAATCAGGTAAAAATTTTTAAGGTCATTATCAAAGGCCAGACCGCCGATGGTCAGTGGCGGTATTCCCATCAAACCGTCATGCCCCCCGGTGAATTGCTCCAGCTCGCCCATGAGGATATTGATAATGATACCGAATCCCAATGTCGCCATTACCAGATAATGCCCCCGAAGCTTTAAAGACGGGTATCCGATCAGATATGCCACAGCGCCCGTTGCCAGCATCCCCACAAGCATCGCCGGCCATAAAGGAAATCCGTAGTTCACGGTAAGTATCCCTGAAAAGTAAGATCCGAGACCGTAAAACGCAGCATGGCCCAGTGAAATTTGTCCGGCAAAACCGATCAACAGGTTCAACCCCACCACCACTAGGGTGTTGAGACCAATCACGTTCAGAACAATAAAATAGTACTTGCTCTCGACGAAAAGGGGAATGGCAACAATGACAAGGGCCAGTATCCCAAAACAGAAGTAATCTTTATGCTTTAACAAATAAAACTCCCTACCCCTTATGAATTCAGGCTATACCCTTTCCGATTCTCCATACCCCATAATCCCTGTGGGTTTCAGAAAGAGAACCAAAAGGAGAACGAAAAATGCGATGGCGTCTTTATATTGAGAGGAAATCAGACCTGCGCCGAGTGATTCCAGAATACCCAGGATTAGGCCGCCTAAAATTGCACCCGCAAAATTACCGTACCCACCGAGAATCGCTGCGGCAAATCCCTTCAGTCCCAGCATGATGCCGGTATCATAGGACGTGGAAGAAATCGGTGCGATGATCATGCCGGCCACCGCCCCCAACGCACCACTGAAGGCAAAGGAGAATAGGACCATGCGATTAACGGATATTCCCGCTAACGCCGCCGCCCTTCGATTCACCGCTGTTGCCCGCATGGCTTTCCCCATGAGTGTTTTTTTAAAAAAATAACGGAGCATGAGCATGACCATCACGGTAATGGCAAACACCCAGATGTGCTGGGGCACGGTGGCAGGCCGCCCCGGAAGATGTATGGGGGTTTCGCCTGAAAAGGCGGGGACGCCCACATTGTCGGTCCCCCACACCTCCTGGGCCGCTCCCCGGAGAACTTCCGACAATCCGATGGTCAGAAAAATAAGAATGATGATCTCCTTTGAACGGGCATGCCGTATGGGTCCTATCTCTATCAGGGCGCCAATAAGCGCGACCCCGGCCATGGACATGAAAAAGGCGATAATCAAGTTGACTTTGAAAAGAACCACCAAAGAGTACATAAACATCCCGCCAAGGGATATGAATTCACACTGGGCAAAATTGACAATTCCGGTGGCATTATGGATGATATTAAATCCCATGGCCACAATGGCGTAAATAGCGCCAATGGTTAAACCGGTGATGATATATTGGGAAATTTGTTGGTAAAAATCCATAAGGGTCGTCTTTTACCCTTCCCGCCCTTGATCTTGACGATCAAGGGCGGGAAGCGTGGCATGGTTGGGTTAACCTTCTAATTGAGCAGTTTCCAGCCCCCTTTGGTGGCTTGGATCATGACGATGTCGTCCATGGACAGCCCGTTATGATCCTGCGGGCTGATATTGTAGATGCCGCTGATACCCACATAATTCCTGGTATTTTCAATGGCATCCCGGATTTTGGCTCTGTCGGGTCCAACTTTTTTGATGGCCTCCACAACAATGAACGCCGCATCCGCGCCATAGGCAACCATGGTGCCGGGATCTCGATTGAATTTTGTTTGATACGCCTTTACATAGTCTATAATCATCTTTTTCTGGATGTCGCTGTCGGGAAGTTGATCGCCCACGACAATTTTGGTCGACGGCATCATCACCCCCTCACCGGCCTCTCCGGCAACCTTCCAAAAAATAGGATCTCCGGCGCCGTGGCATTCAAACAGGGGCGCCTTAATACCCAACTGTTTGACATTTTTGGCGATGATTCCCATGGCAGGACCCACTGTCCAGGCAATGATCCCATCGACGCCCTTGGCGTTGATACGGGTCAATTGCGCAGTCATATCGATGTCTTTGGGCTGAAAAGCCTCTTGGGCGACAATCTCTACACCGTACTTCGGCGCCTGGACCTTTACGTTTCTGAGCCCGTCTTTTCCGAACCCTTCGTTGGAATAGATAAATCCTATCTTTTTGATGCCGTGCTTGTTCATATACTGGCAGATCTTGCCCATTGCATCCGCCGCCTTATACGGTGATTTAAACGTCCATTTGGGCATGGAGTTTGGATCTTTTTTGTCCAGCGGGGCCATTAAAATAACGTCCCCCCCTGAATGCATGAAGGTGGGAATCTTTTCCTTTTCGATGAACCCCCTCATGGCCATGGCCGTTCCGGTGAGTGTGGGTCCGATAATCGCCACCACGTTTTCGGATTCCAGAATTTTTTTCAAGGCCATAACCGCCTTGGTGGGGTTGCTTTCCGTGTCCGCCATCACCATTTCCAGCATGCGGCCATTGATGCCGCCCTGTTTATTGGTTTCATCAATGGCCAGCAATACGGCATCCTTCTGTGCCGTCCCAATATGGGCAGCACGGCCGGTCAGCGCAAAAATTCCTGCAATTTTAATGGGTTCAGCACTGAAACAGACGGACGATCCTATCATAAAACTGACGGTGATAGCCATTACAACGAGTGTCAATAATCTTCTGTTCATTTTTTCCTCCTCATTCATTTTCAACTGCACTTTTCCGGTATTGACAGATATTTCTTTTCACCCCCCCTCTTTTTTACGACCCTTTTCCCAGATATGCCTTTTTTAATTCCACATTCTCGAGAAGATCCGTTGCACTTCCCTCGAGCCGTATTTTTCCGGCTTCCAATACATACGCATGATCAGCGATCTTGAGCGCCGCTCTTGCATTTTGCTCGACCAAAAGAATGGTGGTCCCCTCTTGTCTAAGTCGTCCAATAACAGAGATAATTTCTTGCATCACCAGCGGAGCAAGGCCCAAGGACGGTTCATCCAGGAGCAAAAGAACTGGTTTTCCCATCAACCCCCTGCCGATGGCCAACATCTGCTGCTCTCCACCGCTGAGGGTTTCCGCCCGCTGTTTAAGCCGTTTTCCGAGAACGGGAAAAAGCTGTAATATATACTCAAAATCGTCTGATATCTTTTTTTTGTTTTGCCGCCCTCGCCGCCGATACGCCCCGATCTCAAGATTCTCCTGGACCGTTAACGGCCCGAAAAGATGTCTCCCTTCCGGAACTTGGATAATGCCCAGCTCAACGATCCTTTCAGGGGAAAAAGATCCGATATCTTCTCCTTTAAACCGTATGGTTCCATGGGATGGCCTGATAACACCGGAGATAAGATTTAAAAGTGTCGTCTTGCCGGCACCGTTTCCACCGATCAGCGCCAAAATTTCTCCTTCCTTCTGTGTCAGAGAAATCTTATCGAGGGCTCGCACACCGCCGTAGTAGGCACTTATGCCGTCTATTACCAGCACGATTCCTTACAATTCCTTTCCCAAATAGGCATCGATGACTTTGGGGTTATTCTGTATCTCTTTGGCACTTCCTTCGGCGATTTTTTGCCCATAATTCAACACGGTAATCCTATTGGAAATACCCATAATCAAATTCATATCGTGTTCCACCAGAATGATGGTGATCCCCTTGTCCCTGATTTTGAGAATTGTGCGCGCCATCTCTTCGGTTTCCTGAAAATTAAGGCCGGCCACCGGTTCGTCCAGAAGAAGAAGTTTGGGTTTCATGGCCAGTGCCCGGGCAATCTCCACCCGTTTTTGATCGCCATAGGGAAGACCGCCGACAAGTATGTCCGCCTTGGAATCGAGGTCTAAAAATTTTAAAACGACATCTGTTTTTCGCCGAATAGTTTTCTCTTCTTTCCACACGGCGGGGGTATGCATAATACACTTTAAAAATCCGGAATCGCTCTGGGTATGAAGTCCCATCATGACATTTTCTCGAACGGACATATTGGCAAAGACTTGTATATTCTGGAAAGTTCTACCGATTCCCATATGGGCCACCTGATACGGTTTTTTTCTAAGCAGTGTCCGGCCCTCAAAAAAGATTTCGCCGGATGTCGGCGGATATATGCCCGTAATCAGATTAATTGCGGTGGTTTTCCCCGCACCGTTTGGCCCAATGATAGAAAAAATCAAGCCTTCCTCGACCTTGAGGGATAACCGGGTGACCGCCTGAAGTCCCCCAAAATTCTTAGAAATGCTATTTATTTCAAGGATGTAATTGGGACGACTCACAACAAACAATGCTCTCCAATCCGTGGGCGGATCATTTAAAAATTTTGCGTTCTAATCCGGGTTATTCAAAAAAATCGGGTTAAACGGCGGCGGTACCGTTATTTCTCTGATCAAAAACCCGCCGGCTTTTTCGTTCTGTCCGCGGCAGGGATCCATAATCGAGGATCTCCACCTGGCACCTTACCAGGATTTTCCGGCGGATCTCTGTGATCACTTGCTCGGCCAATTGATCATCGTCTGCGTTTTTCACCCCTGGGTCCCGCTCCACTTTAATGAGCATCATGTCCCGTCCGCTTTCACGCTGTTTGAGATATATCTGGAATTCGCTGCTGATTCCGTCAAGGCGGCTCAAAACATGATCGATCTGGCTCGGATAGATATTGACGGCCCGGTAGATGAACATATCATCGGTGCGGCCGAGGATCCGGTCATGCCTGGGAAACGGCGAACCGCAGGGACACGCACCGTCCATAATGCGGGTAACGTCACAGGTGCGGTAGCGAATCAACGGGCTGCCCTCTTTGCGTAAGGTGGTGACCACAAGCTCTCCCTGTTGGCCGTCGGAAACCGGCTTTAATGTAGCCGGATCGAGAATTTCAAAAATAAAATGGTCGGCCCAGTAATGGATGCCGTTGTGAAGATGACAATCGAGCCCCGTTCCCGGGCCATAGAGTTCCGTCAATCCATAGATATCAAAAACGTGGTCCACCCCCATGAGTTCTTTTATGCGCGCCCTCATGGCATCACTGTGGCGTTCCGCCCCCAGGATAATCTTTTTGACCTTTATTTTTGACAAGAGGTCCCGCTTATGAATCTCTTCTGCCATGAGCAATGCCATGGACGCCGTGGAACAGAAGACCGTCGTCTCCATATCCACCAACATTTCACAGTGCATTTCCGCATTGGCCGGGCCCAGGGGCACTGCCATGGCCCCGAATCTTTCACAGCCGGCTTGAAATCCGACGCCGGCGGTCCACAAGCCGTATCCC
>Ga0102958_1000377_pt1 | contig 10742 bp, 8 predicted proteins | sample SalPonF2_B_D1_MG_FD_84513 | JGI IMG/M metagenome (GOLD analysis project Ga0102958, IMG submission 84513) | Salt pond soil microbial communities from South San Francisco under conditions of wetland restoration - Salt Pond MetaG SF2_B_D1_MG ...
CCTGGAGCAGATCCAGGCCGCGAAGCCCACCGCTTCCTTCGACGAAAAGTGGGGCGGCGGGTCGTTCACGCCCGACCGCTGGGTGGCGATGGTGTACGAGGATCTCGCGCGCTGAATTCGGGCTGCCGGGGCGGTTGGTCCAGGCGCACCAATTTCTACGTGCCCAGGTCGAACCTGATGCCCTGCGCGAGGGGTAGCTCGGTTCCCCAGTTGATCGTGCTGGTCTGCCGTCGCATATAGGCTTTCCATGCGTCTGACCCTGACTCGCGGCCACCACCGGTCTCTTTCTCGCCGCCGAACGCGCCGCCGACCTCGGCACCAGAGGTGCCGATATTGACGTTGGCGATGCCGCAGTCGCTTCCCACTGCGGAAAGAAAGCGTTCCGCATGTTGCACCTTGTCGGTGAATATGGCGGACGACAGGCCTTGAGGTACCGCGTTGTGCAGGTCCAGTGCCTCGTCCAGGTTCGCGACTTTGATCAGGTAGAGAATCGGCGCAAAGGTCTCGTTCTGGACGACCTCCCAGTCGTTTTGCGCAGTCGCTATTGCGGGTTCGACAAAATTGCCCGGGCCGTCAATACGGTTGCCGCCACAAAGTATCTCGCCCCCGGCCTCGGTCACGGCAACGACCGCGGCTTCGAATCGCGCGACGGCACTCTCATCGATCAACGGGCCCATCAGCGTATCCGCGGCCAGCGGATCGCCAATACGTACCTGCTTGTAGGCATTGACCAGGTGAGTTTTCAGTTCCTCATAGCGGCTTTCGTGAACCAGCACCCGGCGCGTCGTGGTACAGCGTTGACCGGCCGTGCCGACCGCGCCAAACACGATCGCCGGTACCGCAAGATCGAGGTTGGCGTGCTCGTCCACGATGATCGCGTTGTTTCCGCCGAGTTCGAGAATCGATTTGCCCATGCGCGCGGCGACGCGTTGCCCCACGGTACGGCCGACTTCGCACGACCCGGTAAATGAAATCAGCGCGACCCTGCGATCGTCCACCAGTTTCTGTGCAAGCTCGTTGCCGTCTTCGATGATCAACTGGAATATCGGCGGACATCCCAGGTCTTCCAGAACGCGGTTACAAATGTTTTGAACGGCAATCGCGGTGAGAGGCGTTTTGGGAGACGGTTTCCAGATGCTGATGTTGCCGCAAATAGCGGCAATAAATGCGTTCCATGCCCAGACCGCCACCGGGAAATTGAATGCCGATATGATCCCGGTGAGCCCCAGCGGATGCCACTGCTCGTACATCCTGTGCTCGGGGCGCTCCGAGTGCATCGTGTTGCCATAGAGCATGCGCGACTGACCGACGGCAAAATCGGCTATATCGATCATCTCCTGGACCTCGCCGTCGCCTTCGGCCTTGATCTTGCCCATTTCCAGCGCTACGAGACTGCCGAGCGCATCTTTCTGGCGCCGCAGTTCCTCGGCCACCGCACGCACCACTTCGCCGCGTTTCGGCGCGGGAACCTTGCGCCATTCGTGAAACGCCTTCTCCGCCGAGCGAATCACCGCCTCGTAGTCTTTTTCCGATGCCGGTGCAACCGATGCCAGGGTCTTGCCGGTGCTGGGGTTGACCGAAACCAGCGCTGCGACGCTGCTGTCTCCGTTCCAGCCGCCACTGCCGCAGTAACAGCCGTAATTTTCATCCCTCAGTCCGAGCAATTCGAACATCCAGAATTTGCCGATAGCGCGCGCAATCGTCATGTCAAAATCCTCAATCGATGGGCCGTTCACGCCGCGGGCCGCGGCGCCAGGATGCAGGATACGCATTGTGCCAACCCACGGCCGGAGGTTCCAGTGGTGCTTGGCTCCGGAACCGGTCGCAGGTAGTCTGCGAGGTTCGGCTGAACCACAGACGGGCGGAAAACGCCCGGGAGACGACAATCCAGATGACTGGCGCTCAATCGGAAACACAATGGCATCCTGCCAGCTGGCAACGGCGCGTAGCGCAGCAGCAACCCGCCTATCCGGACCAGGTCGCGCTGGAGGGGGTCGTGGCCCAGATGAGCACATTGCCGCCGCTGGTGACGTCGTGGGAGGTCGAAAACCTGCGTGAGCAGATTGCGATGGCTCAGCAAGGCAAGGCGTTTCTGCTGCAGGGAGGCGATTGCGCGGAGAGCTTTGACGATTGCCAGTCGGATGCGATCGCCAAGAAGCTGAAAATTCTGCTGCAGATGAGTGTCGTGCTGTTGCACGGACTGAAGATGCCGATAATTCGGATGGGCCGGATGGCGGGCCAATATGCCAAACCGCGATCCGCTGACACCGAGACTCGGGGCGACGTCATCCTGCCAAGCTATCGTGGCGACCTGGTTAACCGCAGCCCGTTTACCCCGGAGGACCGCATTCCGGACCCGCAGCTGCTGCTGCGCGGTTACGAGAGAGCTGCGCTGACGATCAATTTCGTGCGGGCGCTTGTCGATGGCGGGTTTGCCGATCTGCATCACCCGGAATACTGGGATCTGGATTTTGTCGGGCACTCACCGTTGAAACGCGAGTATCGCGAAATCGTACAGTCGATCTCTGATTCGCTGGATTTCTTCGAGAGCATCAGCGGGCGGCCGATTCACCACACGACCCGGGCCAATTTTTATACCAGTCACGAGGGCCTGCATTTGCTGTACGAGCAGGCGCAAACCCGCTTCCTGCCGCGGCGCCAGCGCTGGTATGCGCTGTCGACCCATTTTCCATGGATCGGCATGCGAACCGCGGCCGTGGACGGCGCCCACGTCGAGTTTTACCGTGGGCTGGCCAATCCGATTGGAGTCAAGATCGGACCCGGCATGTCGGCGGAATGGCTGCAGGAGCTGATTCGAATTCTCAACCCGAACAACGAGGCGGGGCGAATGGTGTTGATCCATCGCTTCGGTGTCGGGCAGATCGAGGAACGGCTGCCGGAAATGATCGACGCGGTGCGGGCCAGTGGCAGTACCGTGCTGTGGAGTTGCGATCCGATGCACGGCAATACCGAGACTGCGGGATCCGGTTACAAAACCCGCCGCTTCGAGAATATTCTCAGGGAGCTCGAGCTTGCGTTCCAGATTCACGGCGACGCGGGCAGCAATCTGGGTGGGGTCCACTTCGAGCTGACCGGAGAGGATGTGACCGAGTGCACCGGCGGGGCCCGCGGCCTGACCGAGGCCGATCTTGCGCGTGCCTACAAGTCGCAGGTCGATCCGCGGCTCAATTACGAGCAGGCACTTGAGATGGCGATGCTGATTGGCCGTTGCCGTACGCGAAACGAGCGTGCCTAATGTCGGGCGGCCATGTAGCCGTCCAGTAATCGCCATGCCTGGCGCATTGGCAGCGTGCGAAACGCGCCGGGCTGCATATTATCCAGAGCAAAAGGGCCGATAGCGCGACGGATAAGGCGCAGCGTCGGAAAACCGACCGCCGCGGTCATTCTCCGCACCTGCCGGTTCCGGCCTTCGCGCAATTGCAATTCGATCCAGCTGGTTGGAATGTATTTCCTGCGCCGGATTGGGGGTTCGCGTGCCCACACTTCGGGTTCCGTCAGCGCCCGCGCCCGGCATGGCAAAGTGGTACGGCCGGCAACGATGACCCCGGCGCGCAGGTTGTCGAGCGCTTCTGCCGAAATTTCGCCTTCGACCTGGGCCCAATAGGTTTTCCAGCAGTGGCCGGGCTGACTCAGCCGCGCCTGGAAGCGGCCATCGTTGGTCAGGGCCAGCAGTCCCTCGGAGTCGCGGTCCAGGCGACCGGCCGGATAGACGCCCGCTATGCTGACATAATCGGCCAGGGTAGGCCGCCCATCGCCACCGCTGAACTGACACAGTACGCCGAAGGGTTTATTCAGAAGTATCAATGACATGAGAAACCGTAAGCGATCGCGTGACCGCGCCACCTCTGCCGAACTCGGGGCTAGTGTTGCAGCTAACCTGAGCGACGGTCTATTATGATGCGTTGCACCAAACGCTGCTGCTGCCCGGAGGAATGAAAAGACCAATGGATAAATCCGAGTCCAATCAACAGCTTCCTTGTAACGTTACCGGGCCGGTGTGTGCCGAGTTCGAACCGATCCTGTCCGCCGATGCGCTGGAATTTGTCGCGCTGTTGACCCGTCGTTTCCGGCCGCGGGTACGAGAATTGCTGGAAGCGCGGGCGCAGCGGCAGCTGCGGCTGGATGCAGGGGAAATGCCCGACTTTCTTGCCGAGACCCGCGAGATTCGCGAGTCAGACTGGCGCGTCACTACCGTGCCGGCGGATTTGCAGGACCGGCGGGTGGAGATTACCGGGCCGACCGAGAGGAAAATGGTGATCAACGCACTCAACTCGGGTGCGCGCGTGTTCATGGCCGATTGCGAGGATTCGTTGAGCCCGACCTGGGACAACATCGTTCGCGGCCAGATCAATCTTCGCGACGCCGTTGATCGCAGCATCGAGTTCGTCAACCCCAACGGCAAACAGTATCGCTTGAATGCCGACATCGCGACGTTGATCGTGCGTCCGCGCGGCTGGCATCTGAACGAGAAAAATATTTTCGTCGATGGCGAGGTCGTTCCCGGCGCATTCGTGGATTTCGGCCTCTACCTGTTTCACAACGCGCGTGCCCTGATCGACGCGGGAACCGGCCCTTACTTTTACCTGCCAAAACTGGAGAGCCACGTCGAGGCGCGGCTGTGGGCGGATGTGTTCAGGTTCAGCGAGGAGCATCTCGGACTTCCCGCATCGACCATCAAGGCAACCGTGCTGATCGAGACGATTCTCGCCGCATTCGAGATGGACGAAATTCTTTACGAGCTTCGCGATTTCATCGTCGGCCTGAATTGCGGTCGCTGGGACTACATTTTCAGTTTCATCAAGCGGTTCCGGAACAACCCGGATTTCGTGATGCCGGATCGCCATGACGTCGGCATGACGCGCCACTTTTTGCGTTCCTATTCGCAGCTTCTCATCAAGACTTGTCACCGCCGCGGTGCATTTGCGATGGGCGGGATGGCAGCACAGATTCCGATCAAGAATGACCCCGAGGCTAACGAGCTTGCACTCGAGAAAGTCCGCCAGGACAAGGAGCGCGAAGCGGGAGACGGCCACGACGGTACCTGGGTAGCGCACCCGGGCCTGGTGCCGATCGCGATGGAGATTTTCGACCGCCATATGCCGCAGCCAAACCAGCTCGATCGACTGCGCGAAGATGTTGCGATTGATGCGTCGGATTTGCTCAAGGTGCCGGATGGCGAGATCAGCGAATCCGGGGTGCGAAACAACATCAACGTTGCCATTCAGTACCTGGCGGCGTGGCTCGACGGCAATGGCTGTGTCCCGATCAATAACCTGATGGAAGACGCCGCCACGGCCGAGATCAGCCGTGCCCAGATCTGGCAGTGGCTGCGTCATCCGGCCGGCGTTCTGAATGACGGCCGCCGAATTACCGTCGAGTTGTTCGACGGACTGATGAGCGAGGAGATGGAAGCGCTGGCCGAACAGCTCGGGCAGGACGTTTTCGCGGCGGGCAAGTACGAAGAGGCCCGTGACCTGATGCGCGAGATTACCGTGGCGGATGAATTCGTCGAATTCATTACGCTGCCAGGCTACGAACGGATTAGTTGAACAGTATTTTACGGTTAACGCAGGAGAACAGAGCATGAAAAGCGCCGAGCAGTTGCAAAAGGAATGGCAGGAGAGTCCGCGTTGGAAAGGCGTGGAACGCCCTTACACCGCCGAGGACGTGCTGCGCCTCAGCGGTACAGTGCAGATCGATCACACGCTCGCGCGCCTTGGTGCCGAGAAACTGTGGGGATACCTGCAGGAGCGGGATTTCACGAATGCCCTTGGCGCACTGACCGGCAACCAGGCCATGCAGCAGATCAAGGCCGGGTTAAAAGCAATTTACCTCTCTGGCTGGCAGGTTGCGGGCGATGCGAACCTGTCGGGAGAGATGTATCCGGATCAGTCCCTCTATCCGGCAAACTCGGTTCCCGCAGTGATCAAACGCATCAATAACACGTTGATGCGGGCCGATCAGATCCACCACGCCGAAGGCGATGACAGCATTGACTGGCTGCAGCCGATCGTAGCCGATGCCGAGGCCGGTTTCGGTGGCGTTCTCAATGCCTTCGAACTGATGAAGCAAATGATCGAGGCGGGCGCTGCCGGCGTTCACTTCGAAGACCAGCTTTCGTCCGCGAAAAAGTGCGGGCATATGGGCGGCAAGGTGCTCGTTCCGACCCAGGAAGCCATAAACAAACTGGTTGCCGCGAGAATGGCGGCCGACGTCTGTGGCGTCCCGACCGTTCTCGTTGCGCGCACCGATGCCGATGCCGCCAACCTGCTTACCGCCGATATCGACGAGCGCGATCGTCCGTTTATCCAGGGCGAACGAACCGCCGAAGGCTTCTTCCGGGTCAATGCAGGGCTTGATCAGGCGATTTCCCGTGGTCTGGCTTACGCACCCTACGCCGACCTGATCTGGTGTGAGACATCGGTGCCGGATCTCGGCCAGGCACGCAAATTCTCGGAGGCGATTCGCAAAGAGTTCCCCGGGCAAATGCTGGCCTACAACTGTTCGCCGTCGTTCAACTGGAAGCGCCATCTCGACGACGCGACGATCGCGAAGTTCCAGCGTGAGCTGGCGGCAATGGGTTACAAGTTCCAGTTCATCACACTGGCCGGTTTCCATGCTCTCAACTTCAGCATGTTCCAGCTGGCATCGGGCTACCGCGACACGCAGATGAAAGCCTATGTCGAGCTTCAGGAAGCCGAGTTCGCCGCTGAAAAGGACGGCTACACGGCGACCAAGCATCAACGCGAGGTCGGTGCGGGTTACTTCGATGCCGTAACGCAGGCGGTAACCGCCGGTACCAGTTCGATCACGGCGTTGGCCGGATCGACGGAAGAAGAGCAGTTCGAAGAGGCGACGGGCTAAGCTATCGCCGGACGGGTAAGATTGCCGTTGGGGCGGACCTGGTGGTCCGCCCCATTGGCATGGTCTGACAGGATACGGGTAGATTTATGAGCGATTATTATGCGCCGACGCGCGACATGCGGTTTTTGATTCATGACGTTCTCGATCTGAAGGCTATCAACGCGCTTCCCGGCTATGAGGAAGCCAGCCCGGATATCGTGGATGCGGTCCTCGAAGAGGCCGGATTGCTGGCAAACGGCGTTCTGGCGCCGACCAACAAGGTTGGTGACGTCAAGGGTGCCCGCGTCGAAAACGGTGGCGTCATCGTTCCCGATGAGTTCAAAGAGGCGTATCGCCAGTATCAGGAGAGTGGCTGGCCGGCCCTTTCCATGAAACCCGAGTACGGGGGGCAGGGGCTGCCGCACGTGGTCGGGACCGCGGTCGAGGAGATGTGGCAGTCGGCCAATCTCGCGTTCTCGTTATGCCCATTGCTGACCCAGGGTGCAATATCCGCAATTTCGGCGCATGGCAGCCAGGACCTGAAAGACGTTTACCTCGAGAAAATGGTGAGCGGTGAGTGGACCGGCACCATGAATCTGACCGAACCCCAGGCGGGATCGGATCTCGCCGCATTGCGCAGCCAGGCGGAACGAGACGGCGATCATTACCGGATCAGCGGACAGAAGATCTATATCACCTGGGGTGATCACGAGATGACCGGCAACATCGTGCACCTCGTTCTGGCACGTTTACCCGATGCCCCCGAGGGTGTGCGGGGAATCTCGTTGTTTCTCGTTCCGAAGTTCCTTGTGAATGCGGACGGATCCCCCGGTGAACGCAATGACGTCTACCCGATCTCCGTCGAGCACAAGCTCGGTATTCACGGCAGTCCGACCTGCGTGATGGAATTCGGCGGCAAGGGCGAAGGTGCAATCGGCTACCTGGTGGGAGAGGAAAACAAGGGGCTGGCATGCATGTTCACGATGATGAACCATGCCCGCCTTAGCGTCGGTCTCGAGGGCGTGTCGATTTCGGAGCGTGCCTACCAGCTTGCGTTGAGCTATGCGAAGGACCGGGTCCAGGGCAGCATCCCGGGCAAGCCGGGGCGTGTCACGATCATCAACCATCCCGATGTTCGCCGGATGCTGATGTTCATGAAGGCGCAGACCGAAGCAATGCGCGCGCTCGCTTATGCCACGGCTGCGGCAATGGATCACGCCGAGCACGGCAGCGATGCACAGGAGAGCGCCGTGCGCCAGGCGCGTGTCGATCTGCTTACTCCGATCGTGAAAGGCTGGTGCACCGAGATGTGCCAGGAAGTCACTTACTGGGGAATTCAGATCCACGGCGGGATGGGCTTTGTCGAGGAGACGGGCGCCGCCCAGCATTATCGTGATGCCCGTATTACGACGATTTACGAGGGAACGACCGGCATACAGGCCAATGATCTTGTCGGGCGCAAGTTGTTGCGCGACAGCGGCAAGGCGATGGCCGAGTTGATTGCTGAAATTCGTGATTTCATCGCTGCGACCGATGGCAGCGTCTCGCCGCACCTCGACACGGTGCTGACCGGGCTCGGCCACGGTGTCGACAACCTGGAAAGCGCGGTGAAAAGCATTTTTGCCGGTTATGAATCTGATATGGCACTGCCCGGGTCCGCGGCTTTCAGTCTGCTGATGCTTGCAGGTGTAGTGACTGGCGGGTACGAGCTTGCGCGTAGTGCGGTCAAAGCCGCGGAGATGCTCGAAACGGGTCAGGACAAGAGCTTCTGCGAAGCCAAGCTCGTGACGGCGCGGTTCTTTGCCGATCACATCCTCAGCCGCGGCCACGGGTACCTCGCGTCCGTTACGGCCGGTTCGGCCAGCACAATGGGGCTTGCCGAGGAGCAGTTTTAAATCTGGAGTGCGCCGGGGCTAGCCGAATAGTCTCCAGCCTCGATGGCGCCGGCGACGCATTGCGTCACGGCGCCTGCGCATTCTTTCCTGGAGCATTTCGCGTTTCGCAATAAGCCAGTCGCGGCGGGTAAATTCGGTTTGCGCGATCCGGCGTTCCGAGCGAAACGCGCAGAAGTCCTGGTACGCGCGGATCTCGTGCTGGAGTTCGCGGACCAACAACTCGATTAGAATCGCATCGTCGAGAAAACCCAGCACCGGTGTCCCGTCCGGGATCAGATCCTCCCCCTGGTTGAGGTAGGCCAGCGCCGTCAAGACTCTGCGCCGGTCCTCGGCCGGCAGCTGCCATTCGCTGTCTTCCACCATGCGTATCAACAGTTCGACCCGGTCGAGACGCTCTGCCACAAATTTGGGCGGTTTCGCCTCGGTTGCGGTGTGAACCAGATTGCGCGCGGCTGCGACGACCGCGCCGGGCTCACCGTTCTCCGGTTTTGCCTGGGCCATGATCTGGCGCAGATGTTTGAGGTCGGAATCATCCAGGTCAAACGAGATTCGAACTGTCACGGTGTTGCTCTCCTGCATTTATTTGTTTTTGGCGGCACAGGTTGGAATGTCTAAGTGTAGTCCGTGTCTCCCGGATCTGCAGGGATGATCCGAAGCAGTGAAAATTGTGCGGTGCGTTTGGGGGTTTCGGCGCTGCAACCGGCCCGCGAGAGAATGTAATCGGCGCTGACCGTGACGGTGAACAATTGCCCCGTTGCGCGATAACGAAACGTAGCGCTGGTTGTTTCCGGCTCGGGTTCTCTTGTCGCGACGAGCTCAACCTGAGCCGGGTCCAGCAACGCATTCGAATTGAGCAGGAAGCACTCCGCTGCCTGGACTGGCGGTGGATAGGCGCTGCGACCGCGCAAATGGCCGAAGGCACCCGTGCGATCGAAATTCATCGACACGGCTTCGGCGGGAGACAGACGACCGAAACACAGCCCGTCGGGCAGAGACAAAACGACCGGCGCAAGGCGGTGACCGCCGAGATGGGTGGTCTGCCATACGGTGTGCGCAGTGACTCCACGCAGCGCGTCGTAGACCGGGCCGCCAAAACGCGCGCAGCAGGCGTCACGGCGGCCATTGGTGCAAACGAGCAGGATCGGATCCAGTTCTGTGGCATCGCAGTCGGGCAGGGTGTCGAAGCGGCGGTGGGCGAGTTCGTGGTGATCCAGGATCGTGGTTCCGACCAGGCGCTGTCGCGATGGCCGTGTGTCCGCGACTGCCAGCAGCAGTGGAACGTCGCGACGTCCGCGCTGCTTGATGAACTGGGTACGCGCTTGCAATCCCTGTTGTTGCAGAGCGTTTTCCTGGCGTTCAATCCAGGCGAGCGCAGCCTCGGGCAGTGCATTGTCAGCAATCGCCTTCGCGTTCCAGGGCGCGCGGTATTCAATCAGGATCCAGATATCAGCCCGAGGTGCCGAACCGAACAGCGACTCGCCGGCGGCCTCGGAGGATTGCGAACAGTACGGCAGTTGTTTCAACGGAGAAAGATCCTTGGCAGCGGGTCGGCGAATTTTGTTCCGCAGCGCCGAAAGCGAGAACGAAACTTCGGCCGGGCATGAAAAAATCGAATATTAGCGTACTACAAGCGGCGCTCAACCCGGGTGATCGGCGGACCGCGAGTGAAAAGACCGTTGCCAAACCACTTTTCGCTCAATCTTCGATTACCGCCATTGGTCGGGTCGTGGTCGCCGCAGGGTTTGCTGTCGTTGCGGGGGTCGCGTTGGCCATTTCGCGTCAGACTGCCGCGATGGCGAGTGCTAGTATCCCGGCGGAGGGGAAGGGATGTTTTGGCAGTAGGGCGCCGCCACCGCGCATTGCGCCGGCGGGCAACAGAATACCTGTGGTAGGTGGGATGAAGAATATTGTCGCGATCTGGCGCCGCGTCTGCGCCGACTTTGCGTTTGAATGGCGCGCCCTGTTCGCGACCGATGTTCTTTA
>Ga0102958_1000382_pt1 | contig 10682 bp, 9 predicted proteins | sample SalPonF2_B_D1_MG_FD_84513 | JGI IMG/M metagenome (GOLD analysis project Ga0102958, IMG submission 84513) | Salt pond soil microbial communities from South San Francisco under conditions of wetland restoration - Salt Pond MetaG SF2_B_D1_MG ...
CCCGAAATAGAAAAAGGATGCTTCACCGATACCGGATATGGCCACCGAAGCTTTCTGACCCAGATAGATTTCATTCAAATAAATTTCGAGTATTACATTTTTCCCGTACATCGTCTCCATGGTGAGAGACAAAAAAAGTTCTTTTAACTTGCGGATAACGGTTCTTTTCGAGGTCAAAAAATAGTTTTTTGCCAATTGCTGGGTAATGGTCGATCCACCTTGACGTATGGACCCATGTCGCAAGTTGGTATACAGCGCCCGTAAAATCCCTCTTGGGTCCAGACCTTTATGCTGGTAAAATCGACTGTCCTCTATGGCCAGCACAGCGTCGATAACATGCCGGGGCACCTGATCGAAGGAGACGAGGCGCCGCTGTTCACGGTCCGGGCCAAAGAACAGCATCACCTCCTCCGGCTCGAGCTCCAAAATCGGCATCGGCTCCTCCGTGTTTAAATGGGTGATGGATTCTATCCGGTCTCCGGCAAAGCGGATGCGAACCGGGACGCCGTCTCTGTGTCTGGAGGGCATCGATAAATCGTGGAGGAAAAGCTTCACCACCGATGCTGACGAATACAGCTCGCCTTTGTTCCGTGGATTACGATCAAATTGCCGGTACCCCAGACGACGGAGTTTATCGTTAAAAAGGGGTCGATTTATTCGTTGCCCGGGATACAGGAGGGTGGTATCGGAAAATACTTTAGACGGGATGCGCCATCGCCGACCTGAAAATCGTTGGTCGATCCGGAATGAAAGGTGCCAGCAATATAACAGTAGCCCGACGCCCATGAGCGCCGCAAGGGGCAACGACCACTTAAACAATCGTTTTAAGACAACACCTATGGATCGTTTTTTCTTTGTCATCTATATTTTGATCAACGGGCAAACAGTCCATTATGGAACCCATCGAATTCCGTCTTCAACAGGATTTAAAGAATACATCAAAGGCAAATGCAGAGCGGGACTTTTGCCGATGGCCCTAAGACCTGTCTGTGGCTGGAACGGAATTGCGAATGTCCGTAGCCCCATGGTCCCAATGAAGCGAAAACGTTTTTTCGGATGTTTTGGGTAATGGGCGCTATTCGTTACACGCAAACCCGTACCGATTCGTGGAAAACGACGAACGGTGTATGAACTCGATTCGGGTATTGGACCAACGGTAACATCAAGCCTTTAAATAAACGCCTTTATCGATGGACTTGATTTGTCCTCTCTTTTTACCCTTATATACGATATTTGCGATCTTTTTTGCATCGTATCCGGTTAACTCTTGTATCCGGGTAACGGTAACCCCTTTTTTATAGCGGCCAACAATCCCCAGGACGGTATCAAAAGCTGATTTTGTAGTGGTTTTCTTTGCTGCCGGAACTTTTTTCTCTTTGGGTTTTTTTTCGGTCTTCTGTGACCCGATCTTGTCAACCGCCGTCATCAAGGCTTCTGTTTTTTTTATGAGTGCCGTGAGTTCTTTGTTTATGGCCTGCAGATCTTTTTTCAGTTTTTTCATTCCCGCCTCCTCCCTCTTTTTATTATTTCTTATTTGTCCACTCTTTCTTTCAGCTCTTTTCCGCACTTAAAAAACGGAAGGCGCTTGGCCTGAATTTTAACCGGTTCTCCCGTTTTGGGATTCCTGCCGGTGTATGCCTTGTACTGTTTGACGTAAAACGAGCATAGGCCACGAATTTCCACCCGCTCACCCCTGGCCATCGCTTTCGACATTTCGTTAAAAAATACGTCGACAATCGCTACAGCTTCGTTTTTTGTTAACCCGGATTGTTCTTTAAGCGTCTCAACAAGCCCCAGTTTATTCATCCATTACCTCCATTTGATCGAGTTGAAGATTCCCGGAAAACCCGCTGAAACCGGTTTAACGTGTGGCCCCGACACACGGCAGGAAATCTTCGATTGTGGGATTTTTATCCTTTTTTAAAATACGGGCCTACCCAAAGTCCCGTTTAACCGGAATCTTTGCTCTGGACACATACGCTGCAGGGAATGAGCTGCCCGGTTGAATCCTTAGAATTCAACCGGCAGAACAGAATCCGTACTTCCCTTTTAATTTTAACCTAAATTGAGCGATTTTTGATTCGATCTGCCCCCATCTCTTCCCCGTAAATCGCTCAACTTAGGTTTAAAGCAGGGATGAACGTCGTCGGTGCCGTTTTGCACTGAAACCGATGATGAAGCCCAGTATCAATACACCCGCTCCGCTTAAAAACCATTTAATATTTTTATTCCAGAGAAGTTTTGTCAAATCCTCTTCATATTTATCCGCTTTTTGGGTCTGTTCCGCCAGTTTTGCACTCATTTTTTTATATTTTGATTGAAGATCGAGAAATTCTGTAGACGCTGTCTTCAACGACTCGTAGGATGTATTCAGGGCTTGAAGCTTTTTTTTTGTGTCGGCGAGATCATTGCTGAAAGCATTGTTTTCCCCTTTTAAGGTCTTGTTTTCTTCGAGAAGCAATGCGTCTCGAGCCAAAAGTGCCTGGTGTTTGTTTTTTAATACGTCCAACTCGATGCTGCTGGGCATTTTATTCGTCAGGAAACGACTGACCACCCATCCTTCCTTGCCATCGTCCGACCGGACCTGGGTCCATTCTTCGCCGGGTTTTAGGACCTCAACTTTTTGGCCGATACTCAGCAGAGCGATTATTTTTCGATCATTGGCCGGTCCTGTTCGCAGTGTTATTTTCATTTTGTCATTAATATACTTTGTTTCAGCCAATACTGCCGTGGAAAATAAAAACAGACATATGCCGATAATTCCGAGTTTTTTAACAATCGGTTTCATGGGGTTCACGCTCCAAAAAAGTATAAAAAGAAAGTGTAAGCCACTTGGAACAACAATATAGACACAAGTAAGAATGAATCATAAACAGGGAGGAATGTCAATAATCATTTCGTTTTCGGGATGTTAGGGAGACATCTTGTCCATTTCCGCCCGAAGGGAGATCTGCCTTCAGGTGCTATCATGGGGCGATTTGGGAGATTTGTTCAAAACGTCCCTTATCTTCTTGGAAAGGTCTTCCATGCTAAAGGGTTTTTGAATAAAGCCTTCACAGCCCCGTTTTAAGATTTCCGTTGCCTCCCCGTCAATACTGTACCCACTCGAAAGAAGAACCTTGACGTTGGGATCGATGACCTTAATCCGGTCGTAGACTTCACTACCGCCCATATCGGGCATAACTATGTCCAGAATAACCATGTCTATCGAATGGTTAGCTTCCGTGAATATCTTGACCGCTTCTCTGCCGCCGTGTGCTTCGAGGACTGTGTATCCCAGCTTTTCAAGCAACTGGACACCCACATTGATGACCAGTGCTTCATCATCCACAAGCAGGATGTTTTCATTTCCCTCCAAGATTCGCTGGGGAATTTTCGAAGTTTTCCGAATCGATTTTTCGGAGGCCGGAAGATAAATACTGAAGATGGTGCCCTGCCCTTCCTTGGACTCAACATCGATATATCCACCATGTCCCTTTATAATGCCATATACGGATGCCAGCCCAAGACCGGATCCCCGGCCCAATTCCTTGGTGGTGAAAAACGGTTCGAAAATACGATCCATGACTTTCTGCCCCATGCCTGTGCCGGTATCTCTAACTATTAACAAAATATAATCGCCGGATTTCGGTTTATAGGATTTATCTCCAATGTCTTCATGGGTGACATTCGAGGTTTTCAGAAAAAGATCTCCACCGCCGGGCATGGCATCGGCGGCATTGATAAAAAGATTCATGAGAATCTGTTGTATCTGTGCCTCATCTCCCATTACCGAGGAGAGATCTTCGGTAAGCTCCCGATGAATTACGATCTCCTTTCGGGTTCTGCCGAATGTCTCGGAACTCTCTTCGACCAGTTGGTTTAGATTTACGGCCCGAACTTCGTATTTACCTTTTCGTGCGTATCCGAGGAGTTGACTGGTCAGTTTAGAACCGCTCTGAATCAGTTTTTCAATATTTTTTAATTTTTCGTAATGCGGGCTATCTGATCCGACATCATACAAAATCAAGGAAATATTTCCCAGCATGCCCATCATCAGGTTGTTAAAATCATGGGCAATACCTCCGGCCAGCGTTCCAATGGCTTCCATCCGTTCGATGTACTGCAGCTGAGCCTCCAGCCGTTTCTTCTCCGAGATGTCCCGAAGAATAACCAATGTCCCGATGGGGTTTCCCTGGTGATCATTATAACGCGAAGCGCTGATACTTACATCCAACAAGCGTCCGTCTTTTGTGTAGCGTTTTGTCTCAAAACCCTGGCATGGGGTTCCCCTCTCCACAAGATTCCTGATAATGGCCATGCTGGATTCGCTTTCGGATTGTGGAACAAAGGGCATGCGCTTCCCTTTCATCTCCTCCAGGGTCCATCCAAATATTTTCGTAAAAGCAGGACTGATATATACGGTTCTGCCTTCCAGATCATACGTGGCGATGGCATCTGCTGACGAGTGAAGAAGAGAACGATAAATCTGCTCCGCGCGTTTGGCTTTGGAATAAATCTTTTTGTTCTTGTCCTCACTTTCTCTGAGTGCTTTTTCCGTTCGATTTCGATGGGCGATCTCTTCTTCTAATGCTGTGTTCATGGAGGAAAGAACATGAACTTCCAATTTTTCGGCAAAATAAATGGCACAAAGGGCTAAAAAGCCTGCCAGGAAAAATATAAGATGGAGGTATTTGGGATAACCCAGGGGTTTGAATTTCATTAGGGAGATGGTATGCCACTCCGTGTATGCGCCGACCACGAAGAAAATTATCGCCAGGGTAAAGAGGTATATGCTAGCAAATCTTATCTTTCTCATCAAAACTACCCCATTGAAACGCTGTTATACCTTACCGTATTACTTTCGGAACAGCCGTTGATGCCACCCTATAATTATTATTTTACAACATCGACCGTCATTTTATTTGCGCGGATATATAAACCAGCCAAAGGTTCTCCTTGCATTAACATCAAATTTATTAAAGGTCTCTGTTCTTCACCTTCAGCTAATTTAGGGTTATAGCAGATTCCAAAACGAAATCAATATTTTTTAGAACTTCTTTTTTTAAAAAGATACCCCTTGACATGGATTATTTATGATAGGTAAAAATAACATCATTCCCGAACCGGCGTTCACGCCATTGGGATTCCAATCTCCAGAAACGATGAAACCAAGTTCCGAAAATGTTTTGTATTCAAACAGGTCTTGAAAATTTTATGGATTCTCCACCCCGGTGGATGCACGGGAGTCGAATTGGCCTGCTGTGCAATCCTGCTTCTGTGGACAGAAATTTTTCCCATGCCGGCGAACTGTTCCGTCGGAATTTCCCGAATCGACTTAAAGCGTTATACTCGCCTCAACACGGATTTTTTGCAGAGAAACAGGATAACATGATCGAATCCGATGATATGCTCCACCCATCATCTAAAATACCTGTTTTCAGTCTTTACGGTCGGACGCGAATCCCGGAAAAAACCATGTTGGATCCCATCGACATCCTGATCATCGACCTGCAGGACGTGGGCACACGGGTTTACACGTTTATCTACACCGTGTCTTACTGTCTCGAAGCCGCAAAAAAGTATGGGAAAAAAGTGGTGGTTCTGGACCGGCCGAATCCGGTAACCGGCGCCATGACCGAAGGAAACCTTTTGACCCGCGAATGCGCTTCATTCGTGGGAAGATACCCGATTCCCATGCGCCATGGATTGACCATCGGCGAACTTTCACTTTTAATCAACCATGACCACCATATCGACGCTGACCTCGAAGTGATCCCCATGCAAGGCTGGAAACGGAGGATGTTTTTCCAGGATACCGGTCTGCCCTGGATCCCTCCGTCACCCAACCTTCCATCGCCGGCATCCGCCATGGTTTATCCCGGGCAGGTATTGTGGGAAGGAACCAATGTTTCCGAAGGCAGGGGAACGACCCTCCCCTTTGAAATTTTCGGCGCCCCGTTTATGAATCCGGAACGGATGCGATCAACATTGGATAACAATAAATTCCCGGGATGCACACTCAGGCCGGTTGTATTTGAACCCACGTCCAACAAATGGAAAGGCGCTGCCTGCAAAGGATTTCAGATCCACGTAACAAATCCATATGAATTCATGCCATATATCACGACCCTCAGACTGCTACAGGCGGTCATCTTGCATCACGGCGACCGATTTCAATGGAAGGCGCCACCCTATGAGTATGAGTTTGAAAGACAGCCCATCGACCTTATCATCGGCGATCCCGCCATACGGCGGCGTGTCGAAAATTTAGACGATATCGACCAAATCGAAAAATCCTGGTCGGAGGACCTGAAAACCTTTACAGAAGCGAGCAAAAGATTTCACCTTTACACCTGACCGTGAGGGATCGGGTGCCGGGTGTCAGGGGTACAGAACCCCGACCGGCATTCATACCCCGGATCCCTGATGGCCAATGCCCGGTGACCAGCGACCCATGACCGATGACAAAATAGACTGGAAACGCATGTGTTTCAAAAAAAATAAAGTCTGGATGGCCCTAGACCAGAAACAGCGGCCTGTGGTTAAAAACGGAAAGGTCCTTGTTAAATACCAGCTTGATCAGGATTACGAGTACTGGATTCTTCAAAAAAATATTAAGCCCCTCGATGCGTTACCTTCAGAGATCCCCGCCATCCAAAAGGGGAAATCGAATAAAAAATATTTAAAACCTCCAGGGAAAAAACTCGAATCCAAAACCGGATCCTCGGTGACCCCGAACCACAAGGATGCCATCTGCATCTTTACCGACGGGGCATCTTCCGGGAATCCCGGTCCGTCGGGAATCGGCGTATTTTTGCGTTTTGGGGAATACGAAAAAGAGATATCGAAATACATCGGCACGGCCACCAATAACATTGCAGAGCTCGAAGCCATCCGGGCCGGTCTGAGTGCCGTAAAAAATACGGATCTTCCGGTCCGGGTCTTTACGGACAGCAGCTATGCATATGGGGTTCTTGTTCTAGGATGGAAAGCCCGAAAAAACCAAGAGATCATAACATCGATTAAACAGATGCTTTCACAATTCAGAGACTTGGAATTCATCAAGGTAAAGGGGCATGCCGGTATCGAGGGGAATGAAAAGGCCGACTTGCTGGCAACTTCAGCAATAGAAGAAGGGAAACATTCAGAAAAAAAATAAGCGCCTCGCTTCTGTCTGCAAGACGCTTATATAAAATTTAAAAACCACCGGCCTCATTCTCCTGTTGCCGGGAATCAAAATCGGCAATCGGTCTGGGGTTCTGTATTTTATGCCTTTTCGGCCTTTAAAGTTTCAATTTCCTGTTTCAGATCTTCTATTTCCTTTTTGTACTGTTCACTTTCGTCGACTGTGGTCGAAGTGTCCACGGGTGTGTCTTCTTTCTTCCAGGTATCTTTTAGTTCGTCAAAGCCAAGATAAAGCGCCAACCCGCCACCAAGCAGAAGCATCACCGGGATGGCACCGGCTAAAAGCTGCAAAAAGGGTTTCCACCATATGGACATTCCAATGAGACCTAGTACAGCCGCAACCGCCCCACCTATTAAAGTTTTCATAAAAAATCATCCTCCTTTAATTTTAATTAAAATTTAAATTGGTTTTTTTATCTGAAGACGCTTTAACTTAAAACCGTTTTATACCCTTTAATCAAATTAAATAGAAATAAAAAGATCGTGTGTAAATACATCTAGTTGGGATTATTTTAAGTAAGATTCTGCAAATTATCATAACTTATTTTGTAACGCAAGCTTAATTTTTATTTGTTAGTTTTAAAAATTTAATATACAGTTTCATGAGATTTGGTTCGCTTAGCTTCGACGGGCATGATGGAACGGTGAAGTTGGCGATGGGTACGAATTCATACTGCATAAAAGCACTTTTTCCCAACATGTTCTTGAGAGAACTATGTGGACGCTTTTACATAAAGACTTAGGTCGATCAGGATGCGATCATGCTAAAATGGATTAAATCAAAACTGACAAAATCCAAAGAAAAAATTAGAACAAAAATCGATACAAGCCTCGAAAGCAATCACGATTATTATCCCTGCAAACTCCCGGACAATATCGGTTTTTTGTCAAATACCATACTTAAACTCTTCTTTTCCGGCATAAAAGTTGCGAAAGGACAGACCCTTAATCTCAACAATCTCAAAAAAGAAGGTATCGTGGTTTATGTCAACAAGTACAAAAGTTATTTTCGATATCTCTTTTATTATACCCGCTATAAGCAGGACGGCCTTCCTTTTCCACAAATAGGTTTTGACTATAATGTGTTCATGTGGCAGCCGGTGTCACGGATCTTGAAGATATTTTTATACCATTTCGACCATCTCATTCATCACTGGTCCCTCCCGGACCCCTACCAAAATGGACACATTCGGCGGGAGCTTTTAGACGGACGATCGGCCATACTGTCTCTGGTTGAACAAAAAGGTTTCCATCGAAGGTTTATCAAGGCAAAGACCGATCCCATCCAATATCTCATCAACATCCAGAAATCCATCGACCGCCCTATTTTTCTTGTCCCCCAGCTGATGTTCTTCAATAAAAAACCCCATCGATCGATGCCCAACCTCATCGACCTCCTGTTTGGCACCAAAGAGAACCCGGGGAGAATAAGACGTCTGATCATCCTGTTCAGAAATCCGGGGCGGGTTTTCGTTGAAATGTCTGAGCCCATCAACCTCAAAAGTTTTCTGAAACTCGAGGGAAACCAGGAAAAAAGCGTTGAATACCAGGCCCTTGCTCTAAGGCGCAGTCTTTTGTCTCAAATGAATCGACATTACCAAAGCATCACCGGACCGGTTTTGAAATCCAGAGAGGAAATGAAAGAAAGCATTCTGACCAAAGAACGGCTTCAAAATTTTATGGAACATCATTCAACAGCCCGGCACATTCCGATACAGAAAGTACAAAAACAGGCCAGTGATTTTCTCGACGAGATCGCCGCCAACTATAATATGCTCATCATAAAAATCGCATCGTCTCTGATAACATGGGTCCTGAACACCATGTTTGAAGGGTTTACGGTCAACGAAGACGGCCTCAATAAAGTCAAAAACATGTCCCAGAAGGGACCGATAATTTTCATACCCTGCCACAAAAGTCATATCGATTACCTGATACTGTCCTATTTGCTGTATCACAACAACATGCCGTGTCCACACGTCGCTGCCGGGAAAAATCTCTCTTTCTGGCCCATGGGCCCCCTATTCAGGGGCGGAGGAGCCTTTTTCATCCGGCGGACATTTAAAGGAGCGGTTCTCTATTCCAAGGTTTTTGCAGAATATATTTACCATTTGCTCGCTGAAGGATTCAACGTAGAATTTTTTATCGAGGGCGGGCGGAGCCGAACCGGAAAATTGATTCTCCCCAAGTTGGGGCTTCTTTCCATCCTTCTCAACTCATATAAAGACGGGGCCTGTGAAGACTTGATATTTGCACCGATCTTCATCGGGTATGACCGGGTTCTGGAAGAAAGTTCATATCTCCATGAAGTCGAAGGAAAAGAAAAGCAGCCCGAGAGCTTGATGCAGGTAATCAAAGCAAGAAAATTTTTAAAAAAGAGATATGGAAGAATATATATTCGATTCCATGAACCTTTTTCTTTTAAAACGCTCCTCGATCAATACGGCACGCCCATTGAAGACATGTCGTCTAAAGAGTTCAACATTCTCTGCCGCAATATGGGGCACAGAATTATCAACGCCATCAACCGGGTTTCCGTGGTCACCCCCCATGCACTCGTTGCTGCTGCGGTAATGAACTGTGCCAAAAAAAGTTTCACCTTCGACCATCTAATGACCCATGTGGACACGTACATGAGCCACCTCATATCCCAAAAGGCCAGGCAGACGGATACCCTTCTGCTGGACCATATAAATACGGTGGAGCAGGTCTTGAATACGTATGTACAAAGAAAATTTGTCGAACCCATTACAAAAGACAAGGACACTCTGCTCACCCAGGCATTATTCAAGACCAATGAAAACAAACGCCAGAACCTCGAATATTACAAAAACAACTGTATCTCCTTTTTCATCCCCGGCGCCATTACCGCCCTTGGGATTCTTGTAAAAGATGCATTCCAGTTTTCAGCTTCCGATTTGCACGATGATTACAAGTTTCTTCAGTACTTTTTTAAATACGAATTTGCCTATGATGTGGATAAAACACCCGAACACTACGTGCGTAAAAACATCAAAGCATTTATTGACGATGCCATTTTAATGCCCCATCCAACATTGCCCGACACCTACAACGTGACCTCGTTAGGTTTTAGAAAACTTCAACTCTTTTCCAGATTTCTAAAAACCTATTTCGAATCATACTGGGTCGTATTGAATTATTTTATGCAGCATGCCCAAAATTCCGTTACACCCAAAGATCGTTTGAAAAAAATCGAAACCATCGGAAACCGCATGTACAAAAACAAGGAGATCGAACGAAAAGAAGCACTTTCCATGATCAACTTCAAAAACGGCGTCGAATTTTTCACCACCAACGGTGTAAAAGGCTCGGATGACAACGAGAAAATATTGTTTTATGCCGACGCCATCCATAAATATATAAATTGTTTTTGATGGAAACATGTGGGTCCTTTTGAACCCATCGTCCCGTTGAATACCGATAATTTCGACTTCTATTTTTTGAATCATCTCCAATGGAGCAAGTGTGTTCCGAGAGGGTTCAAGGGGTCAAGG
>Ga0102958_1000384_pt1 | contig 10664 bp, 6 predicted proteins | sample SalPonF2_B_D1_MG_FD_84513 | JGI IMG/M metagenome (GOLD analysis project Ga0102958, IMG submission 84513) | Salt pond soil microbial communities from South San Francisco under conditions of wetland restoration - Salt Pond MetaG SF2_B_D1_MG ...
GTTAATAATGTAGAAACACTTTGTGCAGTGCCACGAATATTAGAAATGGGATTGGAAAAATATCTAAGTATTGGAACAAAAGCAACTCCTGGAACTAAATTATTAAGTGTTTCTGGCGATTGCGAAAAACCGGGTGTTTATGAGATAGAATGGGGAATGAAATTAAAAGATTTTTTAGACCTGATTCAAGCAAAAGATCCTCATTATATATTGTTTAATGGATTTGCTGGAGAATTTTTATCGTCAGTTGATTTTGATAGAGAAATATCTGGAGAAAATTTATTAGCAGAACACATTCAATTTTCATTCAAAGATCCTATTGAATACTCACGTAAAATGAGTGGTGTTGGCTTGCGCAGTGGTGGCTCATTTATGGTTTTTAATTCACAGCGTGATTTACTGTCTATACTTAAAAATATCACTAAATTTTTTGTTGCAGAATCCTGTGGTATTTGTGTACCATGCCGAACTGGAAACTTTTTATTAAACAAAAAGATTAATAAAATCATGCTTTGTCATGCAGATAAAGATGACTTAGATGAAATAAAAGACTGGAGTACCATAATTAAACAATCTAGCAGATGTGGCTTAGGTAAAACCTCAACAAACTGCTTATTAACAGCGATGTTAAAATTTCCAGGTGAATTCCAAAAATGCCTCCTGGCAGAAAGTGATTTCAATCAAGGTTTTAATTTAGAAACAGCGGTTGAAAATTATGAAAGTATAATCCACGAAATAGAAAACGCTTATGAATAATTTAGTAAACATAACTATTGATGGCAAAACATATCAAGTACAAGCGGGCAAAAACTTGGTAGACGCTGCCAAAGAAAATGGTATCTACATTCCAACCCTATGTCATTTTCATGAGGTAAATCCACCTTTAGGAACTTGCCGTATTTGCACAGTGATTGTCAATGGTAAGACAACTACTAGTTGTACTACAAAAGTTTATGAAGGCATGGACGTAGAAATTAATACTCCTGAACTTTTAAACACTAGAAAAGCGATTATTGAAATGCTGTACGCAGAAGGTAATCATTTCTGTCCATCTTGCGAAAAAAGCGGACATTGTGATTTGCAAAATTTAGCCTACGATATGGGCATCACGGTTTCACGATTTCCTCATGTTTACAGTAATAAGCTTGTAGATTTTAATTCAGATAGGATGATTATGGAATCCAACAGATGCATTCTTTGCAAACGTTGTGTTGAAGACATAAAATCAAAAGACGGTAAAGATGTTTTCTCATTTGTTAACAGAGGTGTCAAAACAAGGGTGCATATTGATTATGAAGAAGAAGCTACACTAACAGATGCTGAAGCTATGCATGCTATGAACCTTTGTCCTGTTGGTGCTATTCTGGTTAAAGGAATGATTTACGAACAGCCCTTTGGTGACAGAAAATATGATTTGGTAGGGAAAGACAAAGAAGCACCGAAAAGAAATGGTTCAAAGAAAAAAAACGACGAGAATAAATTTATTGTCGCTACTACCTCTTTAGCAGGTTGCTTTGGATGCCATATGTCATTATTAGATATTGATACCGAAATTTTAGACATTTTAGAAATTGTCGAATTAAATAAATCGCCATTAACAGATATTAAAAAATTCAGTAAACGCTGCGATGTTGGACTCATTGAAGGTGGTTGTGCTAATTCAGAAAACATAGAAGTCTTAAAAGAATTCAGAAAAAAATGTGATATACTCATTGCCTTCGGAGAATGCGCCATCATGGGTGGTATTCCGGCTATGCGAAATTTTGTTCCTCTAAAAGAATGCTTAGAAGAAGCCTATATTCATGGATTAACAAGTGAAATTGGTGCTAATACCATACCAAATCATGAAGATATTCCAAAGCTTTTAAACAATGTGTATCCATGTAATGAAATTGTAAAGATTGATTATTTCATTCCAGGTTGCCCTCCAAATGCGAATCATATTTGGAAAGTTGTTAAAAACATCCTCTTAAACGAAGAATACGCCATTACTCACGAAGAATTTAAATACGATTAAAGATGAAAAAAATAGTCATTGATCCAGTAACCCGAGTGGAAGGACATGGTAAAGTAACCATACATTTAGACGAACAGAACAAAGTTATAGATTCGTTTTTTCACATTGTAGAGTTTCGTGGTTTTGAACGTTTCATTCAAGGGCACCCCTATTGGGAAGCTCCAGTTTTAGTGCAACGCCTTTGTGGTATTTGTCCTGTAAGTCATCATTTAGCAGCGGCAAAAGCCATTGATCAAATTGTTGGTTTAAATCCTGAAGATTTATCTGTACCAGCTCAAAAAATAAGAAAGCTTTTACATTTTGGACAAGTTTTTCAATCACATGCGTTACACTTTTTCTATTTGGCTTCACCAGATTTACTATTTGGAGTAAATGCAAATCCCGCAAAACGTAATGTGGCAGAAGTCGCCATAGAACACCTTGATTTAGCAAAAAAAGGCATCATCATGCGAAAATTTGGTCAGGAGATTATTAAAACGATTGCTGGTAAACGAATTCATGGTATTTCAGCGGTTCCTGGTGGTGTACATAAAAAAATCACTTTAAAGGATAGAGATTACTTTTTGAATAGTAAAAATATCCCATCAATAGATGCCATGATAAACTGGTCAAAAGAAATTATTGATTTTATGAAACATTATCATGACGCTAATAGTTCTTGGTTAGACACATTTGCTGAATACCCTTCTGGTCATCTAGGATTAGTGAATAAGAAAAATGGTTTTCTAGAATTGTACGACGGTAATTTAAGAGCACTTGATGCCAATGGAAAAGTAATTTTAAATGATGTGCCTTCTGATGATTATATTCAATATTTTAATGAAGGTGTAGAAAAATGGTCCTATCTCAAATTCCCATATTTAAAAGACCTTGGAAAAGAAAAAGGATGGAACAGAGTTGGCCCATTAGCACGATTAAATGTTTGTAGTGGTATAGAAACCCCTTTAGCAGAAGAGGAGCGAATTATTTTTAAGTTAGCGACCAATGGAAAGGTTAATAATAAAACCATGCACTCTCATTGGGCTCGATTGATTGAGATGCTATATTGTGCCGAAATGATGAAAAATCTTCTGAACGATGAAGACATTTTAAGCAATGACTTAGTTCGAAAAGGCGAAAGGCGTTCTGAAGGTATAGGAATTATAGAAGCGCCTAGAGGCACATTAATTCATCATTATGAAGTTGATGACAGAGATCGTATTACACGCTGTAATTTAATTGTTTCTACAACACATAATAATGAACCCATGAATCAAGCTGTAAAATGGGTAGCCAAGAACGTCATTAACGGAAAACCAGAAATTACAGAAGGCCTATTGAACCAAGTAGAAGTAGCTATTAGAGCTTACGATCCTTGTTTAAGTTGTGCAACGCATGCATTGGGAGATATGCCTTTAAAAGTGCAAATAAAAGATTTCCAAGGTACGGTTATTGATGAAAAAACTAGATAGAACAATAATTTTAGGCATTGGCAACAATGGCAGACAAGACGATGGATTGGGTTGGTCATTTTTAGATTCTTTAAAAGATTTAGAATCAAAACTTACTTTAGAATATCGATATCAGTTACAAATTGAAGATGCTGAATTGATTTCTAATTATAAAACTGTCATTTTTGTTGATGCCTCAAAATCACAACTCGAAAGTGGTTTTTGTTTTGAATCATGTCATCCATCAGAACAATATAGCTTCAGCACACATGCCTTAGCGCCTCAAACCATTTTACATTTGGCTAATAATTTATATACTCATAACCCTAATGCATTCCTTTTTGCGATTCAAGGTTATGATTGGGGATTAACAATTGGTTTAAGTAAAAAAGCGCAGCAAAACCTAAACAAAGCCTTAAATCATTTTAAAAATAAATTATTAATTGATTATATTTGAGTAACTCTAAAAAATTAAATTATGTGTGGAACTTGTGGTTGCGGATCAGAAGAGAATGGCATAACAATTCTTTCTCCTAAAGAAAATAACACGCACGAACATCATCACCATCATCATGATGCAGATCATTCGCATAGTCATGATCACTCACACGATCATCATCACCATCATGATGACCACAGTCACAACCATACGCATGACCATGGTCATTCACACAGTCATAGTCACGACCATGACAACCATAAAACTGTTTTAAATCTTGAACAAGATATTCTTCAACATAATGAGGTTATGGCTGCGAGAAACAAAGGCTATTTTGATGCGAAAAATGTTTTCGCGATAAACTTGGTTAGTTCTCCTGGTTCTGGTAAAACGTCCATTTTAGAAAAAACGTTGGCAGACTTGAAAGACGAAACATCGTTTTATGTTATTGAAGGCGATCAACAAACGCTGAACGACGCCAATAGGATTGATGCTTTAGATATTCCTGTAATACAAATCAATACAGGAAAGGGATGTCATTTAGAAAGCGACATGGTTTATGATGCCGTAAAAAAACTAAACATCAAGGATAACTCCATTCTTATGATTGAAAATGTAGGAAATTTAGTTTGTCCTTCTATGTTTAATTTAGGAGAATCAAAACGCGTTGTTATTATTAGTACCACCGAAGGTGAAGATAAACCAATCAAATATCCAGATATGTTTCACACGTCCGATGTTTGCATTATTAATAAAATAGATTTGCTTCCTTACGTAAATATCGACATAGAAAAATTGAAACAATATGCGTTGCAGGTAAATCCAAAATTAGAATTCTTTGAAGTTTCAGCTACTACTGGTGAAGGTATCGAAGCGTGGTATAAATGGTTAAAAACTAATAATAATTAATATAATTTATGTGTCTTTCAATTCCCGGTAAATTAATAGAAATAACAGGTCAGTTAGATGAAACCTTCCGCACAGGTAAAGTGTCATTTGACGGTGTAATAAAAGAAATAAGCCTAACACTTGTTCCCGAAGCAAAGATAAATGACTATGTTATGGTGCATGTTGGAGCCGCTATTAGTGTTGTAGATGAAGATGAAGCTAAAAAAACATTCGATTTGCTGAAACAACTCGGTGAATTGCAAGATTTAGACCCAACATCGCCCAATTAAATAAATTTTACTCCAAACAGAATAAAGTCATTAATTTTTATTCAGTGTATTTAAACGAATACTTTCCTTTTTTATATAAATCTTAAGACTTTTAATTTTAAATATTTCGAAAAATATTATTTCTTTGCAGTATGGTTTAAGAGATTATTAAAGTTCTATTTAATATATTTCTTAAAATGGTTGGTTAGGTTCGGGGTGGTTCCCGAACCTTTTTTTTTGTCTTTCACTGTAATTTAGAATAAAACTATATAAAATATTTCTTAAGGTATGAATTGGTCATAACTCGGTTAATACTTTAAATTTGTTTAGTATTCAAGGCACTCAATAATGTTAGAAAAAATAATCCAATATAGTATACGTCATAAACTCATCGTATTACTATTTACAGCAGGCATCATCGGTTTTGGTTTGTATTCTTTAACAAATATTCCTATTGGTGCCGTTCCAGATGTTACAAATAATCAAGTACAAGTAATTACCACTTCGAGAAACTTAGCTACTGAAGATGTTGAAAAGTTTTTAACCTATCCTGTTGAATTAGAAATGGCCAATTTGCCTGGTGTTACAGAAATTCGATCTGTTTCTAAATTTGGGTTATCAGTTGTAACCGTCGTATTTGAAGATGAAATTGGCACGTATTTACCTAGGCAACTTATTGCTGAAAAAATAAAAAGTGCTGAAGAAAAAATTCCTGCAGGATTTGGAACACCCTTTATGGGACCAGTTTCAACGGGACTTGGTGAAATATATCAATATATTATCAATGTCGATCCGAAATATAAAGACAAGTACTCGTTAACCGATATTCGAACGATTCAAGATTGGATTGTAAAACGTCAATTATCGGGTATTCCCGGTGTTGTAGAGGTAAATACTTGGGGTGGCCATTTAAAACAATATGAAGTAGCCATCAATCCAGAGCGATTGCGCTCAATGCATATATCCATATTTGACGTATTTAGTTCTTTAGAAAAAAATAATAGCATTGCTGGTGGTGGTTATATTGAAAAACTTAATGAAAGTTATTTTATTCGTGGTGAAGGCTTGATTAATTCCATTGAAGATGTTGAAAATATTGTTGTTACAACTAGAGAAAATGTCCCCGTTTACATCAAAGATCTTGCTACCGTAGGATTTGGACATGCTAATAGATTTGGAGCCATTACAGGTAATGGAGAAGGCGAAAAAGTATTAGGCCAAGTGATGATGCTGAAAGATGCTAATTCAAATGCCGTAATTAACGCTGTTAAAAAACGTGTGAGTGAAATTCAATCCTCATTACCACCAGGGATTTCAATAAATCCATTTTTGGAGAGAAGTGAACTTATTTCAAAAACAACAACTACTATAGCAGAAAATTTAATTCTAGGTTGTTTAATAGTTATTTTTGTAGTCGTTCTTTTGCTCGGAAATATCCGTTCTGGTTTAGTAGTAGCGTCCGTTATACCATTGTGTTTACTTTTCGCATTATCGCTCATGTATATTTTTGGTGTAGACGCTAACCTCATGAGTTTGGGTGCTATTGACTTTGGAATTATTATTGACGGCGCCGTAATTATTGTCGAGTTTATTGCCTTTAAAATAACGAGTGAACGCGCCACGTTATTAACGCTACCTAATGATGAAAAGCAAAGTTTTATTGATAATATTACCTATCTAGGAGCCACTAAAATGATGAAATCGGCTGTGTTTGGTCAGCTCATTATTATAATCGTATTTATCCCTATTTTATCGTTAGTTAATGTAGAAGGTAAAATGTTTAAGCCAATGGCATTGGTTTTTTGTTTTGCACTCATCGGAGCTATGATTTTATGTTTTACGTACATACCTGTAATGGCTTCTTTATTTATAAAACCATCTAATACAGAAAAAAGAACCATTTCTTCAAGACTTATAACTTTTCTCGAAGATAAATACAAACCCACTATTTCATTTGCGCTTCGCCAAAAGAAATTAGTACTAAGCCTCTCCTTTGTTTTATTAATACTTACAGCCTTTTTATATTCAAGAATGGGCGGCGAATTTGTTCCAACATTAGATGAAGGTGATTTTGTAATACAACCAGTACTTAAAACAGGAACATCGCTGACTAAAACCGTTGAAGCTACAACTAGAATGGAAAAAATATTAAAGACTTTTCCTGAAGTAGAACAAGTTGTGAGTCGCATTGGTGCTGCCGAAGTACCAACAGATCCTATGTCAATGGAAGAAAGCGATGTTATCATTAAACTAAAACCAAAAAGCGAATGGACATCTGCATCGACAAAAGATGAACTTGCCGATAAATTTAAAGAAGCACTTACCAACGAAATACCTGGTGTTGATTATGAATTTACCCAACCCATTGAAATGCGTTTTAATGAGCTTATTACGGGAGTTCGAGCCGATTTAGCAATAAAGATTTTTGGCGAAGATTTAGATGTACTCTATAATAAGGCGCTTGAAATAGAAAGGGCTATTGAAAATATTGAAGGTGCTGCGGATATATCTGTGGAGAAAACAGCAGGTTTACCGCAAATGACTGTTGCATATAACCGCAAGAATATTGCTAAATATGGTTTAAATATTGAAGATTTAAATAAAGTATTAACTATAGGCTTTGCAGGATTACCAGCAGGAACTGTTTTTGAAGGCGAAAAACAATTTGACCTAGTTTTGAGATATGATGAAAAACATAGAAAAGATATCCAAAATATCGAAACATCCTCTGTGTTGCTACCAAATGGAAAAAGTTTACCACTTAGTGAATTTGCTAACATTAACTATACCAAAGGTCCCGCTAAAATTTCACGCGATAACACGAAACGACGCATTGTGGTTGGTGTAAATGTTAGGAATCGTGATTTAGAATCTGTAGTGAATGACGTCCAAGACGTTATTAATCGTGATATTAAGCTTCCCGTTGGATATACCGTTAGTTATGGTGGACAGTTTGAAAACCTGAGAACGGCTGCTGCTCGATTAAAAGTAGCTGTGCCCATAGCACTTATATTAATATTTGTTCTTCTCTATTTTGCCTTTGATTCTGTTAAAGAAGCGCTCATAATTTATAGTGCTATTCCGTTATCTGCTATTGGTGGCGTCTTGCTATTATATTTTAGAGATTTACCTTTTAGTATTTCGGCAGGCGTCGGATTTATTGCGCTTTTTGGTATTGCTGTTTTAAATGGTATTGTTTTAATAGAAGAATTTAAAGAACTTAAGGCACACGGAATAAGTGATATAAACGAACGTATTTTAATGGGGACAAATAATAGATTACGCCCTGTGCTCTTAACAGCTGCAGCCGCTGCACTTGGTTTTTTACCTATGGCTATTTCCACTTCTGCCGGCGCCGAAGTACAGCGTCCGCTTGCAACAGTAGTTGTTGGTGGATTGATAAGTGCCACGGCTCTTACACTTGTAGTCTTACCAATACTTTATGCTATGTTTGATAGAAAAGGTCATAAACCAAAAAGAAAGAAGCGAATACTGCCAGTTATAATACTCTTATTGATACCAATGCTTGGTTTTTCTCAAACAAAAGAGATAACGGCTGAACAGGCTGTTGAAATTGCTCTAGCGAATAACAATGCCCTAAAAGCATCCATTAATAAAGTGACACAATCGAAACAATTGGTTGGAAGTGCTTTAAATTTTGACAAAACTCAAATTTATTATCATTACGATGAGAATAATATTGCTGCAAACGGACTTCCATTAAAAGTGCTTGGAATAAGTCAATCAATTATGTTCCCAACTATCTATGGAACACAACGAAAAGCTGAAAAACAAAAAACAGAATTATCCTTTCAAGAATACAACCTAAATGCGCGAATCTTAAAAAAAGAGGTCTATCAAACATATTACAATGTAGTATATAGACTCAATGTTGCTAAACAATATCGATATTTGGATAGTTTATATAAACAGTTTTCATATGCTTCAAACAAAAGATATGAAGTTGGAGAAACTAATTTATTGGAAAAATTGACAGCTGAATCAAAGCAAAAAGAAATAGCACTGCTCCTTTCACAAAGTGAAGAAAATATCAATAAGGCATATTTGAATTTGAACCGTTGGTTGCAAACAGATTCTACTTATATGGTATCTGAGCAATCTGCACCATTATTAAAAATTGAAGACTGGAATATTGCAGAGCATCCAGGGTTACAATATTTTCAAACAGCAAAAGAACTATCAGAAACAACACTCTCTTTAGAACGACAAAATTTATTACCAGATTTAGAGTTTTCTGCATTTACGGGAACAAATGATGGTATAAATGCAGTGAACTATTCAGGGTTTCAAGCGGGAATATCAATCCCATTGTGGTTTGTAGCAAATAAATCGAAAATAAACGCTGCAAAAACTGAAACTATGATTAGTAATAATAATTTTGAAAACTATAAAATTCAGCTCGAAACTAAATATAAAAATTTATATTCCGATCTAAAAAAATATGAAGAAGGTATAAATTACTATAACAAAACAGGCAGTGTTTTATCGAAAGAGCTCACTATAAATGCTTCAAAAGCATTTCAAAATGGCGAAATTGATTTTCTTCAATACGCACAGCTACTGGAAAGTTCCAGAACAATTGAAATTAATTATTTACAAAACTTATACAATTATAATTCAACCATATTAGAATTAAACTATTTAACCTATTAACGTTAGAAACCATGTCAATCGAATTAAAATACAACATACAACGACTAGGATTTCTAGTAGTTTTCGCCATTATCTTTATGTCTTGCAATTCGAAAAGTAAACAAGATACTTCAGGGGTTGATGAAATTGAATTAACAGAAAGTGGTGTTATTACGATTACAAAATCGCAATTTGAATCATCAAATATGGAATTAGGAAATTTGGTGATCCATGAATTTAATACCACAGTAAAAGCTAATGGCATGTTTGATGCTCTACCTGAAAATAAAGCTACAGTAAGCACTTATTTTGCAGGTTATGTAAAAAATATTACCCTTTTACCCGGGGACAAAGTAAAAAAAGGGCAAGTTTTATTTACACTTGAAAATCCTGAATACATTAATGTTCAACAAAAATTTTTAGAATCAAAATCAAGATTAGACTATTTAAAAGCTGATTATGAAAGACAAAAAACATTATTAGTAGACCATGTCACGTCAAAAAAGAATTTTCTTAAAGCAGAATCTGAATACAGAGTAACGAGCACACAATATCAATCATTACAGAAAGAATTAAGCCTGATGAATATTAATCATGGTAAATTATCGGGAGAATCTATTACCTCAACTATTAATGTTTTATCTCCAATTTCAGGTACAGTTACTTCTATTAATGCATCAAAAGGCGTCTTTTTAAATCCTTCAGACATAGCTCTAACGGTAATAAATACTAAACAATTGCATTTAGAATTAAAGATTTTCGAAAAAGATTTACCTTTAGTAAAAGAAGGACAACAAATAAATATATATCTTCAAAACAATAGCAACAAGGTGTATAAAGGTGTAGTCCATTTAATAAACAGATCTATTAACGCAGAAAACAGAACGATAGATATTCATGCTGATTTAGTTAATGAAGAAGACACTAAACTATTTGCTCCTGGAATGTATGTAGAAACTGAAATTTTA
>Ga0102958_1000385_pt1 | contig 10661 bp, 9 predicted proteins | sample SalPonF2_B_D1_MG_FD_84513 | JGI IMG/M metagenome (GOLD analysis project Ga0102958, IMG submission 84513) | Salt pond soil microbial communities from South San Francisco under conditions of wetland restoration - Salt Pond MetaG SF2_B_D1_MG ...
AAACATCAACACTGGACCATTGACTTGTAACAAATTCTATCACTTTTAAATAATCGTTTTCATTGCTTAAATCGAATGGAAAAGCGGAAACATTGTTAAGGTTTAAATTATTTATTGGTTTATCATTTCGTGAAAGGGCCAAAACATTGTGTCCGGCTTCAGCGAACAGTTTTACCAATTCAAATCCAATACCTCTGCTTGTTCCTGTTATTATTATATTTTTATTCATACTATATATTTCGAACTTAAAGATAAAAAAAACAAGATGCTGGACATTAATTTTATTGTAAAAACGCCATTTTAATTAATTCTTAAAATTTACTTTTTTGAATAATACACTAAAAATCACTAATTTGTATGAAAATAATATATAACAATATGCCTTTATACTTAGATCTTCACGAAATGCCTGATGGGGTTACTTCAGAACATGTGGCGCAAATGCATCAGGCCGATTTACAAATTGAACATGAATTTAATTGTCGTGGATTAACTTATTGGTGTGATGAAAAAAGGCATACAGCATTCTGTTTAATAGAGGCTCCAAACGAGCAAGCTCTTAAAGATTTACATGCCAAGGCACATGGGGATGTGCCTTTACGAATAATTGAAGTAGAAGGTAACATAGTAGAATCGTTTTTGGGTAGAATAGAAGATCCTGAAAAATCAAAAAATGTTGAACTAAATATCATAAACGACCCTGCTTTTAGAGTTTTAATGGTCATAGAAACAAGTAATTATTTAAACCGTCTAGAAGCAAATCAATTCACTTTGTTTGCCCAAAAATTTCATAATAACGTATCAAAAACCTTAAAAAAATTTAATGGTCGCATTGTAAAAAAAGATAACAATACGTATTTAGTTTCGTTTAAATCTGTAACCGATGCTGTACTTTGTGCTTTAAAAATTAAGTTTCAATTTAAATATGTAACACCTAAGCCTACCACTTTTACACGCAGACTAAATATCGCTCTAAGTTCTGGTATTCCAGTAACTAAGAAAGAAAGCATTTTTGAAGACACCATTACATTAGCCACACGTATGTGCGATATTGTAAAGGAACAATTAGTAATTACTACCGAAGTAAAATTACTGTACGAAAGCGAAAACAGAAATGCTGCTATTGATGATAAAATGATTAAAGTACTTAAACCTAACGAAGAAAAATTCCTAATGCAATTAATTGATTATGTGGAACAAGTCTGGAATCAACCCAACTTTAGTGTGGATACTTTTAGTAAATCTCTAGGTTTAAGCAAATCGCAACTTTACAGAAAACTAACCAAATTAACAGGACAATCACCTAATACTTTTTTGAAAGAATTTAGGCTACATAAGGCGTTAGACTTATTACATAAGCAAAAAGGTAATATTTCTGAAATTGCCTTTGAGACAGGTTTTAACAGTGCTGCATATTTCTCAAAATGTTTTCTTGATAAATATGGTATTCTCCCTTCTAAATATATTCAACAACATATAGCATAACATAGATCGAATTTACTTAACAATTTTCTGGTGGTTCAAAATTCTACTTTTTTGAATTAATTGTAAAGGTGCATATATGTCTCTCTTTATAGCTTTGAGGCGTAATAACCAACAAAACTATAAATTATGAAAACAAACTTAAAAATTGTATTAATTATGGTACTTGCCACGTTCAATTCTGGATGTAGTCAAGAGAATGCACAAGAACAAATACCAGATTTAATAAGCTCTAAGGTTTCTAAGGATAGGTTAAAAGGGAAAAAGAAAATACCTGACCTGATAACCCCAGAATTTTCTGAAGCTAAGTTAGAGGTACAAGAGACATTTGGTGCAATTGCACAAAGCATTATAGATGGTGATATGGATAAACTTATCTCCTTTCATGCTTATGGATCAAAGTTTACCGAATTTAAAAATGGAGAACTTCGCAATGGAGGTGATGCAAATGAAACTTACGAACGTAATGTTTTCGGTTCTATTACAGAAGTCGTAAAGTTTGACGCTAAAGATTTGAAAATTGCTGTTTATGGCGAAGTTGCGAATCTAACGTTTCACTCTGATTTTCATTTAAAATTTGGTGAAGACCTCGTTATCGTAAATGACCAAATAACCTTGCTTTTTGTTAAATCAAAAGATGGGTGGAAAATGGTTCATGAACACCATTCACCATTAAACTAATTTGATGGTAAAATTCTTAAAAACAACTAAAAAACATTTAAAATACACTATTATGAAAACACGATTATTACATACATTTATTTTGATATTTGGTTTTTTATCTACAACCTGTATCGCACAACAAAACCTTATTAAAACTCAATTTCCACAAGCTGAGAAAGAGGTCATGGCAACTTTTGGAGCTATTGCACAAAGCATAAAAGATGGAGATATAGATAAACTTATCTCTTTCCATGCCTATGGACCAAAATTTACGGAATTTAAAAACGGAGAACTAAGAAATGGTGATATAGCAAATGAAGAACACGAACGAAACGTTTTTGGTTCGGTAACTGAAGTCGTAAAGTTTGAGGCGAAAGATTTGAAAATTGCTGTATATGGTCATGTAGCCAATCTAACATTTCACTCCGATTTTCATTTAAAATTTGGTGAAGACCTTGTTATTGTAAACGACCAAATCACCTTACTATTTGTAGAAACAAATGAAGGATGGAAGATGGTACACGAACACCATTCTCCATTAAACAAATAATGGTAAAACTATTAAGTATATTTAACAAACCAACCAATTAATATATAATCATGAAAACATTATTTGAAAGACTAGGAGGCACAAATGGTATATCATCAATCGTTGATGATACAGTTAATGAGCATATGAAAAACCCCAATGTAAATGCTCGTTTCTTACCTTTTTTAGAAATGCCTGAACATTTAGCCATTATTAAACAACATACCGTCGACTTTTTTGTAACAGGAAGTGGTGGACCTAATGTTTACAAAGGAAAAGATATGGTAAGGGCACATACAGGGATGAATATTAGCCCTGCAGAATATATGCATGTCATTGACGATATTTTTATTGCTTTGGATAAAAACGCCATTAATGAAGACACAAAAAAAGATGTACTTGCCATTTTGTGGTCATTAAAAAGCATGATAATAGCGAAATAAACCAACCAAAATAAATATAGCATGAAAAATTTAGTAAAAAATTTAGAACCTGAATTAATCGAAGCATTTGCGTCTCAACTAAGAGGAGAAATTATATTACCAGATAATACTGCTTATAGTGAAACAAGAAAAGTATACAATGGCATGATAAACAAGCATCCTGGCTTATTTGCTATGTGTGTGGATGTAGCAGATGTAATAGCTGCTGTAAATTTTGGAAGAGAAAACAATTTATTAGTCGCCGTTAGAGGTGGTGGCCATAACGGTGGCGGATTAGGGCTATGCGATGATGGGTTAGTTATTGACCTATCAGGGATTAAATTTGTTCGTGTAGATACTTCTAATAATACAGTGCGTGTTGGTGGAGGCAATCTTTGGGGTGAGGTTGATCATGCAACACACCCTTTTGGACTTGCAGTGCCTGCTGGCATCATTTCTACTACAGGGGTTGGTGGACTAACCCTTGGTGGAGGTGTTGGGCATTTATCAAGGAAATATGGCTTAACAATTGATAATCTTTTAGAGGCTGATATGGTTTTAGCAGATGGTTCTTTTGTTACTGTAAACGATAATCAAAATTCTGATTTATTCTGGGCTATTCGCGGTGGCGGTGGAAACTTTGGTATTGTAACTTCCTTTAAATTTCAGGCTCATCCTGTAAAAACAGTTATTGGAGGACCTACTTTATGGCCTATTGAAAGAACGGATGAAATCATGGAATGGTATCATAATTTTATTCATACAGCACCAGATGAATTGAATGGCTTTATATCCACCATGATTATTCCTGGACCACCATTTCCAGATTTTTTACACGGCAATCAATATTGTGGGATTGTTTGGTGTTTTACTGGTAATCAGGTGGAATTTGACAAGCTCATTAAACCAGCTATGGATTTAAATCCTGTTTTTGCTCATGTTGGTGAAATGCCTTATCCAGTTATTCAAACTCTATTTGATGGCTTACTACCGCCAGGATTACAGTGGTATTGGCGTGCCGATTTCTTTAACGAACTCGGACCAGAAATTAGAGAAAATCATTTAAAGTTTGGATCAAATATTCCCACACCACTATCTCAAATGCATCTATATCCCATTAGCGGTGCTGCCAGCCGAATTCCAATTAATGAAACGCCTTGGGCATATCGAGACGCAAAATATGCCGGTGTTATCGTTGGAGTCGATCCAGATCCAAAAAATACCGATAAGATTACTAATTGGTGTAAAGATTATTGGGAAGCACTACATCCTTATTCGGCGGGTGGCGCATACTCCAATTTTATGATGGATGAAGGGCAAGATCGAGTAAAAGCCAGTTATAAAGGTAATTATGAACGTTTAACTCAAATTAAAAATAAGTATGACCCTAATAACTTATTTAGAGTCAACCAAAATATTAAGCCAACCAGTAAGTAATTAAAAAAAGCCTACTTTAAATGAAGTAGGCTTTTTTATTATATTCTAAAAAAATCCAGAAAATTAAACCAACATCGTCACTGGATTTTCAATATATTCTTTTAACGTTTGAAGGAATTGAGCTCCTGTAGCACCATCAACCGTTCTATGGTCACAAGCCAAAGATAATTTCATGGTATTACCAACGACTATTTGCCCCTCTTTAACCACAGGTTTTTGAATGATATTACCAACTGATAAAATTGCTGAATTAGGTTGATTAATAATTGACGTAAAACTTTCAATACCAAACATACCAAGGTTAGAAACTGTAAACGTACTACCTTCCATTTCAGCCGGTGTAAGTTTTTTGTTTCTAGCTCTTCCTGCAAAATCTTTAACAGCAGCTCCAATTTGAGGTAATGATTGCTCATTAGCAAACTTCACCACTGGAACTACTAAACCATCTTCTACAGCCACAGCTACCCCAATATGTACATGGTTATTAAGTCGCATTTTATCTGCATACCATTGTGAATTTACTTGTGGGTGCTTTTTTAAAGCCAAGGCACAAGCTTTAACAATCATATCGTTATACGATATTTTTGTATCTGGAATGGTATTAAATTGCATACGGAATGCAATGGCATTGTCCATATCAAACTCAACATTTAAATAATAATGTGGTGCTGTAAATTTTGATTCTGCCAATCGTTTAGCAATCACTTTACGCATTTGAGAATTTGGTTTCTCATCAAAATCTTCCTGACCAGAAGGTACAAACTTACCGACCGAAGCAGCTGACGACACAGCCGAAGGCGTAAAGTTTTCTACATCACGCTTAATGATTCTTCCATTTTCACCTGATCCAGTAATCTGAGATAAATTGAAACCTTTTTCAGCCGCCATTTTCTTCGCTAGTGGAGAAACGTATAGCCTTCCATTAGAATTAGTAGGGACAGGACTTGGAGCAACTACTTTTTCCTCCTGTTTAGGTGCAACATCTTTAGTCTCCTCCTTTACGGCTGAAGCCTCTTCTTTCTTTGCTGAACCAGCATCTGCGTTAAAATTAGAAGCTATACCAGAAACATCTGTTCCTGCTGGACCAATAATCGCTAAAAGCGAATCGATTTTAGCAGATTCACCTTCATTTATTCCAACGTACAACAACGTACCAGATTGAAAAGATTCGAACTCCATAGTCGCCTTATCTGTTTCAATTTCTGCCAATATATCACCTTCATTAACGTCATCTCCAACCTTTTTTAACCAAGAGGCTACAGTACCTTCTTCCATGGTGTCGCTTAAACGAGGCATCGTCACAACTGTTACTCCTTCTGGAACTTCAACATTACTGGATGATTCTGTTACCTGAACTTCTTCCTGTACAGGTTCCTTTTCTTCAGTTTTTGGAGCTTCCGACGTTGAATTTAAAAGATCAGAAATATCTTCGCCTTTTTCGCCTATAATTGCCAATAAATCATCAACCTTGGTAGTTTCTCCTTCTTGAACACCTATATGAAGTAAGGTTCCTTCATAAAAGGACTCAAACTCCATTGTTGCCTTGTCTGTTTCTATTTCCGCCAATATATCACCTTCACTTACGACGTCACCTACTTTTTTCAACCAAGCGGCAACTGTACCTTCTTCCATGGTATCGCTCAAACGAGGCATATTAATTATTTCTGCCATACCTTATATTTTATGTTGAATAAATGGATAATTATCTTGCTCATACACCACATCGTACATAACGTTCTTATCCGGGAATGGTGATTCTTCTGCAAACTTTTCGCATTCTGACACTAAATCTTTAACACGCTTATCAATCACTTTTATATCGTCTTCAGTAGCATATTTCTTTTCTAAAATAACCTTTCTAATTTGAGTGATTGGATCGATTTTTTTATATTCCTCAACCTCATCCTTCGTTCTATAATGTTGTGCGTCACTCATAGAATGCCCTCTATATCGATACGTTTTTAACTCTAAAAAGGTTGGTCCACCACCTTTTCTCGCTCTTTGAATGGCTTCATCAAAAGCCTCTGCTACTTTAATTGGGTTCATTCCATCAACAGGTCCACATGGCATCTCATACCCAAGACCTAATTTCCAAATATCTTGATGGCTCGCCGTTCTGGCAACCGAAGTTCCCATCGCATATCCGTTATTTTCACAAACAAAAACCACTGGCAAATTCCATAGCATCGCTAAGTTAAACGTTTCGTGCAATGATCCTTGACGTGCAGCACCATCACCAAAACAACATAATGTAACAGCATCACTACCATGATATTTATCGCCAAACGCCATTCCAGCTCCTAAAGGAATTTGACCGCCTACAATTCCGTGACCACCGAAAAATCTGTGCTCCTTAGAAAAAATATGCATAGAACCTCCAAGACCTTGAGATGTTCCCGTCGCTTTTCCATATAGTTCAGCCATTACTCGCTTTGGATCGACACCCATTCCAATTGGCTGTACGTGGTTTCGATAAGCAGTAATCATTTTATCTTTAGTCAAATCCATAGCATGTAAAGCTCCAGCTAATACGGCTTCTTGACCATTATACAAATGAAGAAAACCTCTAACCTTTTGCTGAATATAAACAGCAGCTAACTTATCCTCAAATTTTCTCCAAAACAGCATGTCTTCATACCATTTTAAATATGTTTTTTTAGTGATTTTTTGCATCGACCAATATTGTGTTTTAATTATGCGAATGACAAAAGTAATACATTGAAGTGTATTGCAAAAACCTAATTTTAAATTCTAGCTCTAAAAAACAAAAAAAATGCATTAAATCAATACTTTTTTAGAAAGTATAAAATACTAAAACCTACATTATTTTTACGCAAACGTTATAGAACTGTTTTATCAAAAATTAGCGGTAGCAAATTAGATAATGAGTTTGATTTTGCAACTTTACCGACTTCTCCCATAAAATATATTTCTATAGGTGTATCTTGTTTTACCTCGTATTCAGCGATAGCTTGTCTACAAGCTCCACATGGTGGAATAGGTGTTATTGTTTTATTGTTTTTTGAACCAGCAGTAATGGCCATTCTTAAAATTTTAGCATTAGGATACTGCGAGTTGGCATAATAAATAGCCGTTCGTTCTGCGCATAACCCTGAAGGATAGGATGCGTTTTCTTGATTACTTCCTGTAATTATTTCATTATTGTCTAAAAATAAAGCTGTTCCAACTTGAAAATTAGAATAGGGTGCATATGCTTTCTCTCTTGCTTCTGCAGCTTTTCCCATTAACATTTGAATCTCAGGTTGTAATTCCTGTAAACTATCATAAACATAAATGGTTGATTCTATTTTTACTTCTTTCATAAAACAAATCCTTACATAAAGTTAATAAACAATTTGAGACAAAAAAACTATTGCTCTAAAGAAAGAACAATAGTTTTTATGATATAATTTTTAATGATGCTTATTAATACTCTTGATATTCTCCAGCTCCAATATTAAACGTTAAAGAAAAACGCAAGGTGTTTTCTAAAGGGCTTTGTACTTTTGATGCTGAGAATAAATAAGATAAATCAATATTTACAACATTGTATTTAAATCCTGCTCCTAAAGCAATAAATTTTCTAGCACCTTTTTCTTCACTTTCATTAAAATAACCTGCTCTAAATGCAAAAGAATCTTGATATACATATTCCGCACCTAAAGACCATGTAAACTCTTGTAACTCCTCGCTAAAACCACCTGGCGCATCTCCAAAAGATTGAAAAATACCAGTTAAAAAGTCAACATTCGGATCCTTTCCTTTGTAAATAACGCCATTATCATCCGAAACCTGATCTCCTAGTTCATCTACGCCTTCTTCGTAAAAACCATTTCCATTCACATCGGTATATTCAAATTCAGTTCCTAGTATTGGTGGTGTTGGTACTAATAATTTAGTGACCTCAGCTGTTACTGATACTTTATTATACTGATCAAAAATAAAATCAAAACCAGCTCCTAATCTCAAGTTGGTCGGTTGGAAGTTTTCTTGACCACCTTCATCGTACTTAAATTTAGGTCCTAAGTTTTGAATAGCGAATCCCATTCTCCAACGTCCGTTAAAATCATTATATGCCTGTTCTTCACTTTGATAATATCCCGAAATATCTACTCCAAACGTACTTGCCGGTGTAGCATCACCATCAACGCCATCCAATCTTAAATCTGATCTCAAATATCGCATAGCAACGGACATTGCAAACTGATCAGACAATCTTAAAGCATAGGATGCATCTACAGTCAATTCATTTGGCCTTTGAATTAATGCTGTAGAAAATTCATCTGAAACAAACTCAATATCACCTAATGAAAAATATCTTAAACTTGCCGCAAATGCACTTCTTTCATCTAATCGATTAAAGTAAGTCACATTACCTAAAAAAATATCATTTACTAATTTGCTTAAATACGGTGTATAACTAACAGCTATACCCGATTTAGATTCTGAAAAAGCATATTTCGATGAATTCCATTGTTGTGAAAACGCATCTGCAGATGTAGCCACACCCATATCTCCAAGAGCGGCTGCACGCGCATCAGATGCTATTAAAACAAAAGGCACTCCTGTTGTTATAACTCTACTATCATTTGGATTGGGGATTATTGTTGTTTGTGCAGATACTTTAGCAACAAACAAAAATATAGCACTTGTAATGATTAATCTTTTCATGAAGTTTATTTAATTCAACAAATATAATTTTTTATTACAGGATAACAAGTTTCTCTATTTTTTCTACTGTCTTATTTAATAGGGACGACCTTACAGTCAACTTATAAATATATACGCCTTTACCTATTTTGTCTCCAAAATCATCTCTTCCGTCCCAAACAATGTCTCTTGACAAGGAACTTGTATTATAAATACCACTGCTAGTTTGACCATTTAAGGTTCTTACTAATTTTCCTGATACAGTGAATATCTGAATAGAAACGTCTAAAGGGTCCGAACTATTGTGATTAAACCAAAATTCTGTGTAATTAACAAACGGATTTGGATAATTTAGAACATTATTAATTACTAATTCTTGATTTTGATTATACACGATAAATTGAATTTCGGCCGTTGATGAGTTGTTATAAACATCCCAAGCCTTTATAGTTAAAGTATGCAATCCTGGTTCTAAATCTCTAAATGGAAAACTAATTACTCCTTTTTGATAATTATCTAATTCTGTTTGATAATAGTCATTTAATATAAACGGATTTGTTTCGTCTCCATCTAAAATAGCCACAATATCATGACCAATACCACTTGCCGTATTGATACCGTTGAGATCTTCTAATTTTACTAATAATATGGGTGATTCATTTGTTATGCCTCCTGAAACGAAACTCTCATCATTCATAAATAAGGATATCAAAGGTCCTACATCATCAACAGGTGCATTTTCATTAATACCTCCTATTTTCACCATATTTAGGTTTGCTCCTGTTTCATCATCCAAAGTAGAACCATTTTCGGCATAAAAACTTACTTTACCGAAGCCTACAGGTACACCAACATCTTTCGGAACGACAAAATCAACCTCAAATAAACCGTTTGAAACAGTAGCTTCTCCTCTAAAAATAACAGCGCCTAGCGTCTTAAAATCTAACTTAATTAATTGTCCGTTTAACCTAGTACCATCATTAGCGAGTGTTTGCCTATCTATCTCCTTATCGTAAATAGTCGTTAAAACTGTGCCGTTATAATCATTTATTACATTACCGAAACGATCTGTAACTTCACCGGCCAGTTTGATGTAACTTAATGCTTTTAAAGTATCTGTAGCTTGCTGAATCGGGACATCGTTTATTTTAGTGAGCTTTACATTAGGTTTTGCAAAAGCCAATTTCATGGCTGGATCTCCTATATAAAACATTAATCGTCTTTGGCTAATATTTGAAACAGCTGGATCTATTTTTGTGAGTCTTAAAGCTTCGGCCATGCTTGGGTATTCATAATCATCGTAGTCATCATCAGGATTAAATGAAAATAAATATTTACCAAGTTCATTATTTAAGGTAATACCCGTTGTAACAAAAACTTGTCTGGTTGTGGTAATTAAACTTATGGCGCCAGCATCTTTATTCCAATAAGCAAATTCGCCAGCTGTTTCTCTTAAAGGGTTATCAAATCTTGTAAAT
>Ga0102958_1000389_pt1 | contig 10608 bp, 10 predicted proteins | sample SalPonF2_B_D1_MG_FD_84513 | JGI IMG/M metagenome (GOLD analysis project Ga0102958, IMG submission 84513) | Salt pond soil microbial communities from South San Francisco under conditions of wetland restoration - Salt Pond MetaG SF2_B_D1_MG ...
AGGTTTCTGCCAATACATCGCTTACACTTTTCCCTTGTTTGGTAAAAGATTCTCTTAAATATGGATATTTTAATACCATAGTTGTATTACCAATAGTAAATAGGCTTGTTGCACTGTACTTTTCCTTCTTTAAAAAAGTATAATCGTTTTGATTAGTTGAATGAAAAGAAAAAGGCGATAAATCGTTTAAATAATATAGGTATTGCGTTCCTATTGGTTTATCAAAGCCATACTTTTGTTTTACAATGGCCAATTGATTACTGTCTTCATTTTGCCCCAACATCATTTGGGCAGGATCTCCAGGTAATACATTAAATAAAAAGAATATCACGGTTACTACTCCAAATAATGTAAGTAATGCATAACCAATTTTATTTATTAGGTAGCTTAACAGTTGGTTTTTATATTATATTAAAAATTATAATTCAAAATCTTCTAAATCGTTCCAATGCTCCTTTTGCATAACAGTTCCTTTATTTAACTCAAGTATTCCAGGATTGGAACGCACCACCGTTTTCAACGCTTTTTCATCACACAAATACCATTCAAAATTGAGACCGTAGGTTTTATTAATATTTTGTTTCGCCTCCTCTCCAGAAGCTGTTAAACCAATAACTATATAGCCCTTTTTGAGAGCTTCATCAGAAAAATATTTTAACTTCTCTGCACCGTCTTTCTCAATATTTTCTAGACTGTAAGACACAATCATTATAAGTTTGTCTTCATTTAAATACTGGTCTGTAAGATCTCCATCATTTCCTTCAATAGAAAAATCAACTACTGGTGGTTGATAACCTTCTTCAATCACTTTGGTATCCACAGAAATAAAATCGCCTTCAACAGTGGGATATGAACCTTTTGTAGTAACAATATTTTCTTCTCCATTCGTATTAAATTTCCAATAATATTCAACTACTGGTTTTGGAGCATCATCCGGAACAGTCATCCCATCTATAATATTAGCCCCTATTTTATAAGGCCTAAAATCTATTGTAGGTAAATGCATTAATACATGATAACCAAACCAAAAACTTAAAATAAAGCTCAACAGCGCTAATATGGTAGTTTTTAATTTATTAAAAATTGGTTTGATATGACTCATTCCAAAAAATAAAATGAGAATAAAAAACAGTAATACTATGTCCTTTGTAAAACTTCCCCAAGGTGTTAATTTTAAAGCATCTCCAAAGCAGCCACAATCCTTAACCTTATCAAAATATGCCGAATAAAAGGTTAAAAATGAAAAGAATACAATCATTAATAACAGGCTCCAAACTGTGAATTTAGGTTTATATCCAATGAGTAAAAACACACCCAAAACTACCTCAAAAACAACCACTAAAACAGATATCATTAAAGCATAGGGTTCTAAAAAAGGAATGTTTAATACATCTGGACTAAAGTATTCTTGCAACTTATAAGAGAAACCCAGAGGATCGTTTAGTTTTATAAACCCCGAAATAATAAATAATACTCCTACAAATATCCTTGAAATAACGACTGCAATTTTCATATTACAATTTTTGATTTTTCCTTAGAGGAAATTTAGTTCTGTTTTTCGTTTAAATGAATCAATGCAAAAACAGCATAATTAATCATGTCTTGATAATTGGCATCAATACCTTCACTAACCAGTGTTTTACCTTGATTGTCTTCAATTTGCTTTACACGCAATAACTTTTGAATAATTAAGTCGGTTAAAGAACTTACTCGCATATCTCGCCAGGCCTCACCATAATCGTGGTTTTTATCTTCCATCAGTTTTTTGGTAAGTGCTGATTTTTCCTCATATAATTTAGTTGCCTCAGCCGTTGATAAATCCGGTTGTTCTACAATACCTTTGTCCAATTGAATAAGTGCCATAATACAATAGTTTATTATGCCAATAAACTCACTGACTTCTCCTTCATCAACTTTTCTAACTTCATTTTGTTGTAAACTTCGAATGCGCTGTGCCTTAATAAAAATTTGATCGGTAAGTGAAGGCAGGCGCAGTATTCTCCAAGCACTTCCATAATCAGACATTTTTTTAATAAACAAGGCTTTACATGTATTTATTACGGCATCGTATTGTTTAGAAGTATCTTGCATTTAATCGTATCAATTTTGTGTAAATTTCGCTTAAATAGTTCAAAGTTCAAAGTTCAAAGTTCAAAGTTTTCGAATGAAACTATAAAGTTTATGTTAATATGTATATTTTTGAAATGAACCTCAACTAAATATTTAATTTTACAGCATAAACAGTAATTATTTAAATGACTATTAATTGTAAAGGCGAGCTTATCGATTTAACATCTCCAAAGGTCATGGGGATTTTAAATATTACACCAGATTCGTTTTATGATGGCGGCAAACATAGGAATGAACATGATATTTTATTACATGTTGAAGATATGCTAAACGAAGGTGCCACCTTTATTGATGTTGGTGCCTATAGCTCTAAACCTAATGCTAGTTACGTTAGTGAAGAAGAAGAATTAGAGCGTATCGTACCCATTGTTACTTCAATTTTAAAAAGGTTTCCTAGCATTTTACTTTCCATAGATACTTTTAGAGCAAAAGTTGCCAAACAATGTGTTGAAAATGGAGCTGCCTTAATTAATGATATTTCTGCTGGAAAATTAGATAAAGCCATGTTACCGATTATTGCGGATTTACATGTTCCTTTTATAATGATGCATATGCGAGGAACACCTCAAAATATGCAAACACAAACTGACTATAATAATCTTACTAAAGAGATCTTGTTTTATTTCAGTGAACGTATTGCGCAAGCTAGAGGTTTAGGTATTGTAGATGTAATTGTTGACCCTGGTTTTGGTTTTGCAAAAACTAAAGAACAGAATTTTGAGTTATTAAATAATTTAGAACTTTTTAAAATGATTGAATTACCAATATTAGCAGGTGTTTCAAGAAAATCGATGATATATAAAACCTTAAATAGTTCTCCTAGAGAAGCTCTTAACGGAACGACGGTTTTAAATACCATAGCATTACAAAAAGGGGCTAATATATTACGCGTACACGATGTGAAAGAGGCTGTTGAATGCATTACATTAGTTGAATCTTTAAATCTTTAAATTATAAATGAAATACGTTTTTTATTGTTTGTTGCTCTCTCTTTTTTTCTCTTGTGGAAAAGATAAAATAATTCAATTACCAAAAATAGATCAGTCAAACATTTCTGATATAACCGATGTTTCGGCTGCCTATTTATTCTATGACGAAACTATGCCAGACAGTGTTGAACTCAATAGAAAAAACTTAATAAGCACCACGAATTGGTTAGTAAACGTTGATAAACGTTTAACCCTAGAGCAGGCCATTCCAAAAATTTTATTTATTCAAAACAAAAAACGCAATGCAGAAATACATAAAAATGAAAACGCTAAAAATTTTTACACCTGTAATGATATTAGCATAAAAAACTTGGGATTTATTGATTTTACTGATACTTATTACCGTACTAATAATGCCTCAACCTATTTAGATACAATAAAGTATGATAACGATCAAATTATTAAAATTAAAATACATTCATTAGATTCTACGTATGTTTCTTTTATATCTAACGATACGTCATTTACACATACTTCAAGTAATAAAGATTTATTAAATCACCTTCAAACAAATCTTATTAAGGATGGCAATGCGCTCCTTATTACAGAATTAGATAAAAACTTAAGCTTTCAAGATTATATTACCTACAAGTCTTTACTTACTAAAATTAAATTTAAAAATCTAACCATCGCTAACGACGAATTTGTTTTTAATTAGCTATATTTTCTTAAATTTACCAAAACCCGCTTACTTTGGATATTTTTAAAGACCTATTAAAATTTACCGTCGTAGATATAATTGATGTTATTTTGGTAGCGCTCTTACTCTACTACATATACAAACTGGTAAAAGGTACAGTTGCCATAAACATTTTTATAGGTATTATTATTATTTATTTAGCTTGGCGTTTAACCGACTTTCTAAATATGGAATTGCTTACCGGTATTTTTGGTGGCTTCATGAAGGTTGGTATTATAGCCTTGATTGTTTTATTTCAGCCAGAAATACGCAAGTTTCTCCTTATGGTTGGTTCAACAAATTTTAGTAGAAGGCGCAATTTTATTAAACATCTTAATTTTTTAAAAACTGAAACTGGTGATGAGACTAATGTAGATGTGATAATCTCCTCTTGTAACAAACTGGCCTCTTCAAAAACGGGTGCCTTAATTGTTTTAGAACGAAATAATAATTTAGATTTCCTTTTATCTACAGGTGATGAAATGAATATACGCGTGACGCAACCTATTCTAGAAAGTATTTTCTTTAAAAACAGTCCGTTACATGATGGTGCAGTAATCGTTAAAAATAATATTGTAAAGGCCACTCGAGTCATCTTGCCCGTTAATAATGAAAAAACGATTCCGCAGCGTTTTGGCTTACGACATAGAGCCGCAATTGGTGTCACAGAAAAAACGGATGCTTTAGCGCTTGTAGTTAGTGAAGAAACAGGTATGCTATCCTATTTTGTTGACGGTGAGTTTATTGTATTTAAAGATACAGATGAACTAAAAACACGCATTAAAAAAGATTTAATGTAACCATGAATTGCAAGAATTGTCAGAACGAATTAACACCAGAAAGTGATTATTGCAATATTTGTGGTGGAAAAGTGATTAGAAATCGCTTAACTTTAAAAAATCTATTTGAACACGTAAGCGAGACTTTTTTTAATTATGACAATAAGTTACTTAGAACTTTTATTGATTTATTAAAAAAACCAGATGAGGTTATAAATAGCTATGTCAAAGGCGTTAGAAAACGATATGTAAATCCTTTAAGCTTTTTTGGAGTTTCTCTAACGTTAAGTGGACTATCATTATTTATAATACAAAAATTCTATTTACAGTATTTGGATGTTTCAAAATTTTTCAATTCAGAAATATATCAGAATGAAGTCTCTCAACAAATGGTTCAAAATTCGTATGATGGAGCATTCGAGTATGGTTCATTAGTGTTTTCATTTATGATTCCTTTTTTAGCAGTCATTTCAATCATCGTGTTTTATAACAAACATTATAATTTTACTGAACATATTATTATTTACTTATATAGTATGTCAGAATTAACTATCGTGTCTATAATCATTGGCCATCTGGTATTATTAACTATTCCAGAACAATATCTAGCATTTTCACTGATTTCCTATTTGGTATTGATTATATACCATGCCTATGTTTTAAAACGCGTATTCCAATTAACGGCGTTACAGCTCCTATTAAAAATATTGTTTTTCTTCGCAATTGGCCTGGTAATCTTTATATTATTTACAGTATTAGTAGCTATTTATATGATTGCAACTGGAAGTATAAATCCGAAAACTAATTAACTAATCAACTCCTCTTTTAAAAACTGAACTTCGTAAAGGTTTTTGTAATAGCCATTTTCTTTTTTCAATAGTTCTTTGTGAGTGCCTTGCTCCACAATCATTCCGGAATCCATAACAATAATTTTATCTGCTTTTTTTACTGTGGCTAATCGGTGCGCAATAATGATGGAGGTCCTTCCTTTGGTAATTTTATCGGTTGCGGTTTGAATAAGTTGTTCTGAATATGAATCAACTGAAGAGGTCGCTTCATCTAAAATTAAAATACTTGGATTTGTAACAAATGCCCTTAAAAATGATATTAATTGACGCTGACCCGAAGACAACATGACACCGCGTTCTTTTACGTTATAATGATAGCCTTCTGGTAAGCTTGAAATAAATTCATGAATACAGATGTCCTTAGCAGCTTGAATCACCTCTTGTTCAGTAACTTCAGGATGATTCAAAGTAATATTACTTAAAATAGTATCTGCAAATAAAAACACATCCTGCAAAACAACCGCTATTTGATTTCTTAAAGATGATAAGGTTACCTTTTTTATATCGGTATCATCAATAGCGATAACACCTTCATCTATTTCATAAAACCTGTTTAACAGATTGATAATTGTAGATTTACCAGCACCTGTTGCTCCCACTATCGCAACGGTTTCTCCAGCTTTTACATCAAAAGAAATTCCTTTTAAAACAGTTTCATCTTTTATATAACTGAAATAAACCTCCTGAAAACTTAGGTTCCCTTCAAATGATTTTGCCACAATGGTTCCGTTGTCCTCAATTCGAGAATCAGTTTCTAACACTCTAAAAACTCTAGTAGCAGCTACCATACCCATTTGGAGCGTATTAAAATTATCTGCTATCTGCCTCAAAGGTCTAAATAACATCGGGATAAACATAATAAACGACACCAAATCACCTTCTGACGCTGTACCACTTAGCACGACATTTAAACCACCATACCAGGCAATTAATCCAATGGTAATAGAAGTAGAAAGTTCTGCTATTGGAAAGAAAATAGAGTTATACCAAACCGTTTTTAACCAACCTTTTTTATGACGCTCATTAATTTCCTTAAACTTTTTAAATTCGGTATCTTCTCTCGTGAAAAGTTGTAAAATTTTCATTCCAGTAATACGCTCTTGAACGAAAGAGTTTAAATTAGACACTTCTGTTCTAACCTCTTCAAAAGCCTTTTTCATATATTTTTGAAAAATACGTGTAGCATATAATACAACGGGTAACATTAAAAATACAATAAGGCTCAATTTCCAATTCATTACAATCATAAACACAGATACGACCACCATAGTAAGTAAATCTCTAAATATGGTAAACAAGCCTTGTCCAAAAATATCGGCAATTCGTTCCATATCGGTCACAGCCCGGGTAATTAAAACACCTACTGAAGAATTATCATAATACTGCATTTTAAACCTGAGCAAATGATTAAAGAGTTTAACCCTGACATCTTTAACCACATTTTGACCAAGCCAACCTGCATAAAAAATAAATAGTAATTGAAAAACCACCTCAAAAATAAGCATGATTCCCATCAAAACGACGTAAGGTAAAAAGCCTTCAACTGTTTTAGTTGCTATATTTGAGTCTATGGCAAGTTGTAATATTTTTGGTCTTAAAGCTCCAGAAAGGGCAATTAAGATTACAGAAAAAAGCACCCCAAAAAACACTAACTTATATGGTTTAATATAGGTTAATAAACGCTTAAAAAGGCTAACATCAAAAACTTGTTCTTTTTCCTTGCTCATTTATAACTTTATCTCTTCTGGATATTCAACTTCAATTAAATACAATCCATGTGCAGGTACCGAATAACCCGCATTACTTCTGTTTTTAGATTTTATAATATCGTGCAAATCTGAAACATCTAACTTTCCAATACCTATATTAATCATAGTACCTACAATGGCTCTAACCATATTTCTCAAAAATCTATCTGCTTTTATAACGAAATGGATTTCATCATCATAAATGGTCCAATTTGCTGACATAATCTCGCAATTATACGTTTTTACATCTGTATTACTCTTAGAAAAGCATTGAAAATTTTTATACTGAAATAAGATATTTACCGCCTCATTCATTTTATCAATATCTAATGGCTTTGTCAAAAAATACGCATCATCAAAATTAAAGGCATTTTTACGCAAGGCTACTCTATATCTGTATGTTCTACTAATGGCATCAAATCGTGCGTGGCTATCTGATTTGACTTTATAAATCTCTTGAATGGCCACATCACTCGGCAAAAAGGCATTTAACTTGAAAACTAAATCGGCTTCGTCAAAACTACAATCTGTATCAAAATGTGCAAACATTTGTATGGCATGTACACCAGTATCTGTTCTACCTGCACCAAGTATTGAAATATGTTCCTTCAGTAAAGTTGTTAATCCCTTTTCTATAACTTCCTGAACTGATATCGCATTAGGCTGATTTTGCCATCCATGATAGTTTTTTCCGTTATAAGAAAGTTGAATAAAATACCTCAATCTATTTTGATACTTTTGTTTAGGCAACAAAGATAAATAGATTTGCGGGTTTAGATTTACCATTAACATTTTATAATGATAAAAATATTATTACTATCAGACACTCATAGTTATATTGGTGAGGATATTTTGAAATATGTAAAAGAAGCAGATGAAGTTTGGCACGCAGGTGATATTGGAGATATAGCCGTAACGGATGCTATAAAAAATTTAAAACCTCTCAAAGCCGTTTACGGTAATATTGATAATACCACTATACGATCTGAATTTCCTGAAAACAACCGATTTATGTGTGAAGACGTTGATGTATGGATAACTCATATTGGTGGATATCCAAAAGCTTACAATGTGAGAGTTAGAGATGAGATAAGATTGAATCCGCCAAAATTATTTATTAGTGGTCATTCTCATATTTTAAAAGTAATACCTGACAAGAAACTAAATTTACTTCATATGAATCCTGGAGCAGCCGGTAAACACGGATTTCATAAAGTTAGAACCATGCTCCGATTTACAATTAATGGTAATAAAATCGAGAATTTAGAAGTCATAGAATTTAAAAACAGATACTAAAAAACCCAAAGCTTTCACTTTGGGTTTTAACGCACTAATACTACTAAGATGTTAGGTTTATCGCAATCGATCTACAGATTTTACAAGATCTTCATCCTTTTTAATGGCCTTATTGGCTAAGACCAATAATACGATAGAAATGATAGGAAGAAACATCCCAATACCCTTCTCAGAAACAATCGTTTCTCCAGATAAATTTAGAGATTGATACACAAAAAATCCTAGTGTAAAAAAGTTTAATATGATATTTAGTCGGCCCAAAACAAATTGAAGCTTTCTATTTTTAAATAAAAATATGGTAATTAATGCCAGCGCCGCTGAACCAAAAAATAAGCTCAAAAATAGAATCTCGTCCATAGCATAAACCAAAATATCTTCTTTTGTTTTCCATATAGGAAATACAAACGTAAGTCCTGCAGAAACACCTGCGGAAATCAATAAATATATAGTTTGTATACGTTGTAGCATTAAATATTAAAACTAGACGGCAAAAATAATAGTTTCTTTTATAAAATTCACTGAAAAAATAAAATAAAGTTGTATTATTGCAATAACAATTCGTAACAACCACAAAGGAAGGTTGTTAATTCTTCTTGATAAAAATCAATTTTTTTCAGAACAACTCAAATTTGTATTCAAATTTTAATTTTCAAGTAAACATCAAATGTTTGAAATTTCCCAATTAAACGAAAAAAAACTCTCTGAATTACAAGAGATTGCTAAAAAACTGAACGTTTCAAAATATCGTTCATTAAAAAAATCAGATTTAGTTTATCAGATTTTAGATCATCAAGCTGCAGACCCAAAATCAGTTGCTAATGTTATAAAACCTACAGAAACCAAAACTGTAAAAAACCCATCTGACTCAAGGCCAAAAAAACCAAGAGCACGCATTCAGAAATCTGCAAAAGACACTTCAAATAAACCCGTCGAAGCTAAAATAGAAAAGAAGGTTGAAAAAGTTGTGGAAACACCGGTTTTGGAAACGGAAACAAAGAATAAACCGAAATCAGATAAAAAAACGGAAACAGCTCCAATCGAAAGACCTAAATCAGAAAATAAACCTAGAGGAAATCAAAAAAATCACCCAAAGCGTGAGCACAGCCCTCAACATAAAAATAAAAACAATCCAAATAACGGTAACAAGGATAACAGAAACCGTTATCGTGAACCTGATTTTGAATTTGACGCGATTATTGAAAGCGAAGGTGTATTGGATGTTATGCAAGATGGATATGGTTTTTTAAGGTCATCTGATTACAATTACCTGTCATCTCCCGATGATATTTATGTTTCGCAATCTCAGATTAGATTATTTGGATTAAAGAAAGGAGATACCGTTCTTGGCCATGTACGCCCACCAAAGGAAGGCGAAAAATACTTCCCGTTAATTAAGGTAATTCAAATTAATGGACAAAGCCCAGATGTTGTTAGAGATCGTGTTTCTTTTGAGCATTTAACGCCTTTATTTCCGCAAGAAAAATTTAATATTGCGGAGAGACAAAGTACCATTTCAACAAGAATTATGGACTTGTTTTCACCTATAGGAAAAGGACAACGTGGTATGATAGTGTCGCAACCTAAAACAGGTAAAACGATGTTATTAAAAGATGTGGCCAACGCCATAGCTGCTAATCATCCTGAGGTATATTTAATGATTTTACTTATTGACGAACGTCCTGAGGAGGTTACAGACATGCAGAGAAATGTAAGAGGTGAAGTGATATCTTCAACTTTTGATAAAGAAGCTCATGAGCATGTAAGAATTGCTGATATTGTTCTTGAAAAAGCAAAACGTTTGGTAGAATGTGGACACGACGTAGTTATACTATTAGACTCTATAACACGTTTGGCGAGAGCATACAACACAGTACAACCAGCCTCAGGAAAAATATTAAGTGGTGGTGTTGATGCCAATGCTTTGCATAAACCAAAACGTTTCTTTGGAGCCGCTAGAAATATTGAAAATGGTGGTTCGTTAACCATTATTGCTACTGCTTTAACTGAAACAGGTTCAAAAATGGACGAGGTTATTTTTGAGGAATTTAAAGGAACTGGTAACATGGAACTACAATTGGATAGAAAAATATCTAATAGAAGAATATTCCCTGCTATTGACCTTACTTCTTCTAGTACACG
>Ga0102958_1000392_pt1 | contig 10582 bp, 11 predicted proteins | sample SalPonF2_B_D1_MG_FD_84513 | JGI IMG/M metagenome (GOLD analysis project Ga0102958, IMG submission 84513) | Salt pond soil microbial communities from South San Francisco under conditions of wetland restoration - Salt Pond MetaG SF2_B_D1_MG ...
ACTTAACAATGATTTTGATTTGAACAATACCCATCCAAAAAAATAAAAGAAGGCATAAAAAATAAACGTGTTGAAATCTGGCGTGAAACTTAAGGATGTATCAACCCAAGTGCGATTCATTATGAATAAAATTAAAAAAGTAACTATAGAAAAAATAGTTATTTTTAGAAACGGATGCTTAATAATATAACTAACGAGTTGACTTGATTTTGAAGTAAACCAAGGAAGCTTTCTAAATACTAAGCCTAGAGCAAATGACATTATTGAAAACAAGACCAAATAATATAAAAACCAAAGATGCATGGTGTGACCAGGAATAAAGGCTGATAGTGAAGTAAAAGGGCTCATGGCAGCTGCTAAAGGATTCAAACCTTGGGCAAAAATAACATTAGAATATGTAAAACTTATCATAACTAAAGGCCATAGTACCGTCACGAAAACAAGAAACGGAAGCAAAATGCGATTAGTTCGATTTTTTATCATTTTGGTTGCCGATCTTTCATGAAAAAGTAGCGAGGCAAAAAATCCAGCGACTACAAAAAATATAGGCATTCTAAAGGCATGAATAAAACTCGAAATCCAGTCCATAATAAGACTCGTGCTTCCCGCATCTTTTAGAGGCCAAGAAGCGCCGTAGTCCGCTATAACATAGGTGTTTGCTGAGTGTAATACAATACCGAGCATCATCATGATAGCTCGTAAGGAATCTAACGCGTGTAGGCGTTCGGTTTTTTGTGGATTCATGTTTTGGTTGGTTGTAGTTGATATAATAAGTGGCTAATCTACTAATTAATAAATAATTAGCAAAGCATTAATTACTTGTAAGAATAAAATTATTTCTAAACGGCATACTAGAAAGGGTTTAGGATGTCACGAAAATTCGTTTTAAACAGAAAGGACAATTAGTTTTTATCCTTTTTGTAAAGTGGAATTAAATAGGAGATGGTATAACCATAGCCAACACCAATAGCACTGCTATCATAGGTTTTATGAAATCCAGGAATGTAAACATTTTCAAAATTAGTAGGCACCACTTCATTGACTAATCCTTTTAACTGAAGATTTAATCCTAAATACAGATTATTAAATAACTCCACTTTCATTCCCACAATAAGCTCAATCCAAAAAGCCGTTAAATCATTAAAGGACTGAACCTCGTTTGAGGTGTATTGTGAGCCCCAATATTGGTCGGTATTATAAACTGTTAAACTGTTAATATCTTGACTAAATGCTGAAGCACCAACACGGAAACCAGTATAAATCATATTATCCATGTCGAGCCAATTCTTATACAAATTATAATCAATACCAGCTTTTAAATAGGCACCACTGGTGGTTACATCTAAATAATCATTAATGGTTGTTTTTTCCTCAATACCTAATTCTCCAGCTATGTAAAGTGCCTTTTTTATTCTATAATCAGCATTAACCTCAAAACCACTATAATCGTCATCAATAAATGAACGAAGTAGTTTTCCTGTATCAGCACCAACACGTAAGCCGTATTTAAGTTTAATTTTCAGGGAATCGTTGGCGGTACTTATTATACTGTCATTTTGTGCCTGAATGGATGTGCCAAGCAGAAAAAATAGAATAAGACTAATGAAATAACTTGAAATGTGCTGCTTGCTCATCTTCTACTGATTGGTTATCACTTATTGCTTCTTTTGCTTGTATCCAATTGTCGCCGTCACTATTAATAGTTAAGGTTACATTTTTAAAAATAGTTTTGTAACCGCAGGCTCTTGAAACGTATACTTCTTCGGTTGTATAATTTAAGGTTATGATATCTTCGTTACCTCCAATAATATCATCGCTTGGATCATCAGGAGTGCCATTATCATCATAGCTATATTCTTGATGAAGCGAATAAGCTGTACTCATATCATCCGTTTTTAAAGGTAAAACAATGGAGTCCGTATTCACAATATTGTAATTCGTTAAAGGACTGTCATTACCAATGCCTTGTGCTTTTAATCCAAATACATTTTTTTTACTACTTTGATTTGAAATATCATATAAACGAATTATTAAACTAGGCGTAGTAGCTGTGGTTTCTGGGCAAATATCATCGGGTTCACAGCCCATTGAAAAGATGGTGATGATTCCAAAAAGAATAGCTAATATTTGATAATGTTTCATTTACCTTAATCGTCCAAATTAATTATTAAGTATCTCATTTCGTTTTTCCAAAAGTACAACATTTTCAACATGGAATGTTTGTGGAAACATATCAACAGCTTGAACTTTTATAACTTCGTACTGCGCATCCATTAAAGCAAGGTCTCTGGCTTGCGTTGCACTATTACAACTCACATACACTATCTTTTTTGGTTCAATATTTAATATTTGCTGAACAACATCTTTATGCATACCATCTCGTGGCGGATCGGTTATAATAACATCGGGTTGTCCATGTGCTTTTAAAAAATCATTATTAAAAACATGTTTCATATCGCCCACAAAAAATTCAACGTTTTCTATCTTATTTAATTGTGCATTTTCTTCGGCAGCTACAATGGCGTCTGGAACCGCTTCAACACCAACAACTTTTTTAGCTTGTTTTGCTACAAATTGCGCAATGGTTCCGGTTCCAGTATATAAATCATACACCAACTCCTTTCCTGTTAAACCAGCAAATGATCTTGTAATTTTATAAAGTTCAAACGCTTGAGAAGAGTTGGTTTGATAAAAAGATTTGGCATTTATTTTAAACCTTAGGCCTTCCATTTCTTCAAAAATATGATCTTGCCCTTTATAACGAATTACTTCTTGATCGTAAATCGTGTCATTCGCTTTTTCATTAATAACATATTGTAATGATGTTATTTGTGGAAATGATGAGTGAATGAAATCTAAAAGTAATTCTCTGTTGATTTTGTCTTCTTTAAAAAATTGAATTAAAACCATAATATCACCAGTACTTGATGTACGAATCATCATAGTACGTAAAAATCCAGTTTGATTACGTGTATTAAAAAAATCGAGATTATGTTCTATGGCAAATTTTTTAACGGCGTTTCTTATATCATTTGAAGGATCTTCTTGCAGATGACATTCCTTTAAGTCCAGAATTTTATCCCACATACCGGGAATATGAAACCCTAAAGCATTCTTATCACTAAATTTATCGTCAGATTGAATTTCTTCTAGTGTTAACCAACGCGAATCACTAAACGAAAACTCCATTTTATTTCTGTAAAAATATGGTTTATCACAACCTAAAATAGGTGTTACTTCAGGTAATTCAAGATGTCCGATTCGCATCAGATTATTTACAACTTCCTTTTGTTTATAATATAACTGATGCTGGTAACCCATATTTTGCCATTTGCAACCACCACAAACACCAAAATGTTCGCAAACAGGCTCAGCTCGTTTTTCAGAAACTTTGTGAAATTTAATCGCTTTGCCTTCGTAATACGCTTTACGCTTTTTAAAAGTTTGAATATCAACAACATCTCCAGGAACAGCATTTGGTAGTAGAATAACCTTTCCATCTGGCGCTTTAGCAATGGTTTTGCCTTTCGCTCCAGCATCAATAACTTCTATATTAGTAAAAACTTGTTTTTTGTTTTTTCTTGACATGATGCAAAAATAATAATAGCCATAAATAAATATCGTTTTATTTCGATTAACTTTAAGAGATATTCTCTTTTAGCTTATTTATAAGCCGAGAAGTATGAAACAATTATAAAGAAACCACAGTCATGAAAAATAACACACAACAAATGGACCAATTAATTAAAGCAACCTTAAGTCAAGAAGAATTCAAACTCTACGAAGCTTTAGATGAACAAAATATATTTCAAAGTATGCTAGGTATATTTCAAGGTAAAAACAAATGGATTATGTATCTAATGAATATAGCTACTGTTATATTCTTTTCACTTTTTGTGTATTGTTTAGTTCAGTTTTTTAGTACGGATATAACAAATGAATTGATAAAATGGGGTATTGGAATTGTTGTATTTCTTTTGGGAGTTAGCATGCTAAAGATTTTTGCTTGGATGCAAATGGATAAAAAGGCAATCCTACGAGAAATTAAAAGGTTCGAATTACAAGTAGCTTCTTTGTCTGGAAGAATGTCTGAATAACATTTTATGAAGCAACTAATATTTATTATCTTGCCAGCTCTAGGGATGATTTCTCTCCCACGCTGAATTTTCGACTCTTCGAAAGGATAAAGGTACAGAAGGAATGGTTATTTTATTAATTTAAAACAAATTAAAATGGCTGTTTTAGAACATTTAACATCACAACAAGCAATTGATTTAGAAAACAAGTATGGTGCCCATAATTATCATCCACTTCCGGTAGTTCTTACTCGTGGCGAAGGGGTTTTTGTATGGGACGTAGATGGTAAAAAATATTATGATTTTTTATCAGCGTATTCAGCAGTAAACCAAGGTCATGGTCATCCAAAAATAACACAGGCCTTAATTGATCAATCACAAACCTTAGCTTTAACATCTCGTGCATTTTATAATGATATGCTTGGAAAATATGAAAAATTCGCTTGTGAATTTTTTGGATTTGATAAGTTATTACCGATGAATACAGGTGCTGAAGCTGTTGAAACCGCTTTAAAATTATGTAGAAAGTGGGCTTATGAAGTTAAAGGCATCGAGGAAAACAAAGCAGAAATAATAGTTTGTGAAAATAATTTCCATGGTAGAACAACAACCATCATTTCTTTTTCAAATGATCCTGTTGCACGCGAACATTTCGGTCCATTTACTGATGGGTTTATAAAGATAGAATACGATAATTTATCAGCTTTAGAAAACGCTTTAAAAAATAATCCAAATGTAGCGGGATTTTTAGTAGAACCGATACAAGGTGAAGCGGGTGTTTATGTGCCAAGTGATGATTATTTAATCAAGGCCAAGGCATTATGTGAAGCTTATAATGTTTTATTTATTGCTGATGAGGTACAAACAGGTATTGCTCGAACCGGCCGATTATTAGCTACTTGTGGTAATTGCGATTGTGAAAATAAGAATTGTTCGAATACACCCGATGTAAAACCAGATGTTCTTATTTTAGGAAAGGCCATCAGTGGCGGCGTTTATCCAATTTCTGCAGTTTTAGCTAACGACCTAATTATGGATGTTATAAAACCAGGAAATCACGGGAGTACTTTTGGAGGAAACCCTGTGGCTGCGGCAGTGGCAATGGCTGCTCTTAAAGTTGTTAGAGATGAACAATTGGCAGAAAATGCCTTTCAACTAGGTAATTTATTTAGAAGTGAATTACAGAAGTATATTGATTCAAGTGGCATTGTAAAATTAGTTAGAGGGAAAGGTTTGCTAAATGCGATTGTAATTAATGATGATGAAGATAGTGATACTGCCTGGAATATTTGTTTAGCGCTTCGTGATAATGGATTACTAGCGAAACCAACACACGGAAATATTATTAGGTTTGCACCGCCATTAGTAATGACAAAAGATCAGCTTTTAGATTGTGTTTCAATAATTACAAAAACGTTAAAAGCATTTGAGGTATAGTAAACAAGTTATTGCACATAAAAAAAAGCGACACATTTTGTGTCGCTTTTTTTACATATCGTATTGAAGTTACGCATTTTGCATTTCTTCCAATCGTTCTCTTAATAAGTTTTCGTCCTGTAAGGCTTCCCAACCAAAAGCGGTAATACCCCAAATGATTATAAGCACAAAAACGATACTTAAAACAATACCTATAATTCCCATTATTTTTCCAGCTTTTACATTGCCATATCCCGAATAATTTTCTGGAGCTTCCATGTACAGTTTTGTAGCTTTATTGGATAATACTATGGCAATAATAGCGAAAATTAGTCCTGGTATACCATAACAGCAGCATCCTAATATTGATAGGATTCCCATAACTAAAATTAAAGTTGAATTAGGCAATGTTTGTTTTTCCATGTTGAATAGTTTTATATGAATTTGAAAATATAACTCGTTAAGATAATAATAATATTGACTACAAATAAAGCTAATAAAACTTTATGTCCATTAGTAAATTTATACTTTGTATGTAAAACCATATAAAAAAGCATAAATAAAATGGTATAAATAGCCGGATACATTTTAAAAGCTAAACTAAACTCGCCTTTAGTCATAAATACTAATGAACGCTGAAAACCACAACCTAAACAATCAATATTAAAGGTTTGTTTCCAAAGGCACGGCAACATGTAATCATTAAGTCCCGACATTTATTTTACTTTTAAAAAAGCTAATATAAATAAATGATTACTTTTTATTTGAAATAATTACTTTTTTACTGAATAACTGTCTGTTTGCCGATTTTACTTTTATAATATAAACACCTTCACTTAAATGATTGGTGCTATAAGCATATCGATCATCGGAAGATTTTAAGTTATCTTGCATAACTTTCTTACCATTAATATCATATAATTTAAAACCTTTCAATTTAAGACCGTTAGGATTTATAATATGTAGTTCTCCAAATTCGTTGTTTTGGAATATTTTTAGGTTATCAACGCTATTTTCAACAATATTCAAAGTGTTAGTATCCTCTTTAAATACAATTTTAAATCGATCAGTATATAAACCAGTATTTAAAGTAAGTTGGAAGTCTTGATCTCTTAAATTGATATAGTTATTAGTGTCTGTATCGTGAACAAAAATAGGTAGGCTATTGTCGAAATTTTGAATATCTGCAACGCTTATGTTTATTTTAGATTGATTTGTTATTTTAAAAATGAGATTAATTTTAGTTTCCACGCTAAAAGCTAATGCTTCTGCAATGTATAGGTTGTCGTTATTAAGTAAATAGGCGTCATTTAATAAAACATTATCTTCATTAGTTTTTGATTCTAAGCCATAATCAAAAGCTTCAGTCGCTGTGGAATGAAATGTTTCAACTAACTGTCTGGTGTAGCTCGCATTGAAATCAATATTTAAACGAAAACGTTTATAGCTTTCAGGAATTTCTGAAAATATACTAGTGGTGTTATTCGTTTTATTTTTTGAATTTGCTATTTTGAAAAATTCACTATTAGGTCCAGATTCTTTTTCAAAAACACGGTGACTATTTTTAGCTTTTACAACACCATTTGCTATGCCTTCAACCATGAACCCTTGACCAATAGGAATATAGCGTCTAGGTCTTTTCCCTGATGCAGATACACCATTACTTGTATTGATGCTACCATCACTGTTATAACTGTTAAATGTAGCAGGTACATAGGTTTCAACTAGGCCATCTGAACTAATAGTGTAGGTGCCATAACCTCCTTGATAAGCCTGAATATTGTGAGAATTAATAGATATATCTTGTTCCCAAAAATAAAGAGTACCACTAATTACTGAAGCATTTTCTGGGTCATGAATATAAGCCACGGTATCTATTGCCGAAGGATAGGGATTTCCAACTAGTGTAAATTGATTATTCAATACATTTACTGCAATCGTACCATTATTTGGTTTACCTCTAAAATCGTAGCGTTGAGCGTTTCCAGATCCAAGTGTGCCTTTCATGGTAAAACCTTCTCCTGGATTAATAGATGTGCTTCCTTGTACATGAAACCATTCAGAATAGTTATTGGCCGCGACGAATTTCCATATCCAATAGGGTTCTATGTTTAATGGACTCGATGTCCCATTAAATGAAGACGAGCTAATATGCGTCGCAGGTGTTGAAGATGTAATATCGACAACATCATGTAAAAGTGAAATACCAAAAAGATTATTTATTGAATTATCAGTTTTACTACCAACAGGCGAGCACCAATAGTTAAATTGATATGGACCTACATTGGTTTCTTGATAAACACTTAATTCGCCAATGCCGGAATTACCTGTAGTGCCATTACCTTGTATTAATTGGCCCTCATTTCTTAAATATATTCTACTGTTAGATTCATTAAGATTAATATCATCTTCAACAAAAATAATCTCGTCATTTACAAAAACAAAATGGTCATTTCTTACAGAAAGTTGTGCGAAAGATATGCTATAGCATAGCAATATAAATAGAGTCGTACGAAAAAACATGAGAGGTTGAGAGTTTGAGAGGTTTCGGGGCTTTAATGTTTAACAATTTCGAAGCAAAAAAACTACTTTTTTTTTAAAAAACTAATTTTATCGTTAAAACATGTATTTGGTCGATATATTTTATTAATTCTTTAGGGTTATAAACTTAGTATTTAATGTAATTTTGTACTGTTTTATAAATCAAATAAAGTGATGAAGTTTTTTAATTATGTACTTATTTTAATTGGAGCAGTAATAGCTATTTATGCTAAAACGGGAACAGAACAGAATGAATACGTGTTAATTGGTGGGATAGCTGTTTTAATGATTGGTATTTACAGAATATCTAAATCCATACCCAGTAAATATGATGATGACGAGAATACTAGTAATATTAAAAAAGAAGAGTAGCCATGGCATTTAATATTGGCGATAATGTTTTAGTAATTGATGATAACTTATCAGGTATTGTTAAGAAGATTGATGGACCCCAAGTTTCAATTGAAACGAAGGACGGATTTATATTAGATTTTAACGAAGATGAGTTGCTTATCACAAATCAATCTCATGATATAGTGAACCAATTATTTACACACTCAAATATTGATGATATTATTTCTGAAAAAGAAAATTCTATTAAAAAAAATAAAACAGTTAAAAGGGTAAAAGATCGCTATGAGCCTACTATGGAGGTCGACTTACATATCAATCAACTAGTGAAATCAACTAAAGGTATGGCTAATCATGATATGTTAACTTTACAGTTAAATACAGCTAAACGTCAATTAGATTTTGCTATAAAAAACCGCATTCAAAAAATAGTTTTTATTCATGGTGTTGGTGAAGGCGTCTTAAAATTAGAATTGGATTATTTGTTTGATAGATATAACAACGTAAAACATTACGATGCCAATTATCAGAAATACGGATTAGGAGCTACCGAAGTTTATATTTATCAAAATATTAAACCAGCGTATTAAAAATCTGGCGTTATAGTTCTAGATGAAGATAATGCACTGTTAACTAAACTTCCAAAATCTAATACATCCTGAGAAATATTTGGCAGGGATATATTGTTTATAATAATATCAATAACGTAGGTTTCTTTTATTGTATGCGGTCTATAAGCTGTGGCGCCTATTGGTGTACTTACTTCAGGATTTAAATAATCAGCACCAATATCACTATTTGTCACGTCGTTTGCCGGATTTTGATCTTGTGTGTTATTTTCTTCATCTCGAGTTAACGTGCCATCTCCATCATCATCATCATCTAAATAATCAGGAATGTTATCGCCATCTGTATCTTGCGCATCATCTAATAAATCATCGCCATTTGGATCTGGTTTCTCATCAATAGTTAAAATATTATCGCCGTCATCATCAATATCTAAGTAATTTGGAAGGCCGTCTCCATCAGTATCGTCATCGGTTAAGTCGCCATTACCATTAATGTCTTCAAAATCAGCAGGAATTCCATCTTCATCATCTTCAGTTAATGTTGTTGTAATAGTAGCAGAACCTGAGGCGCTTTCTAAATCATTTGTGATTTGAATGTCAGAAGGTGGAATATCGTTACAAAATAAATCAGATGGTAAATCAACATAACTTCTGTATTTAAACGTATTACTATTTCCGTTAATAGTAACAGTAGTAGTTAACGTATTGTCTGGACCAACCTGCAACAAGTCATCTAAAGTTAAAGCTGGTGATGTTATTTGAAGCGATAAAGATTCCGCTGGATCGCTCTTTGTATTAAAAAACACCAGGTCGCCACAACTTTCAAAAGTATCATCAAAATCCAGAGAAATAGTAATAATATCGCCATCATCACATGAAAAAGTAGTGACTAAACTTAAAATAATAGCTTTAAAAAACGTATTACGCATGGTACCTGATTTTTGACAAAAATAATGGAATTGTTATTTATAACGTAGCATATTGATAATAATTTTATTCTAAGTATTTTTGTTTGACAATTGAGATTTATGAAAGAAGTTTATTTAGATAATGCTGCAACGACTGCTATTAGGGATGAAGTTATAGTGGACATGACTAAAGCTTTGAAGCAAAATTTTGGAAATGCTTCTTCCACGCATAGTTTTGGTCGATCATCGAAAGTTCTTATTGAAAAGGCAAGAAAAACGATAGCGGGTTATTTAAACGTATCGGCAGGTGAAATTTTATTTACTTCAGGCGGCACAGAAGCTGATAACTTAGTGTTACGAAGTGCTGTAAGAGATTTAAAAGTAAGCCATATTATTATTTCAAAAATAGAGCATCATGCCGTGTTGCACACAGCTAAACAACTTAAAAAGGAATATGATATCGAAATAAGTTATGTTAATCTTGATGCGTTTGGAAGTATTGATTATGAGCATTTAGAAACCTTATTAAAATCAGATAGAAAAACCTTGGTTTCCTTAATGCATGTTAATAATGAAATTGGAAATTTATTAGATATAAAATATGTTGCCGAGCTATGTAAATCACATAATGCGTTGTTCCATAGTGATACAGTGCAGGCGATAGGTCATTTTAATCTGGACTTACAAGAAATTCCAATTAATTTTTTAGCGGCAAGTGCTC
>Ga0102958_1000393_pt1 | contig 10549 bp, 6 predicted proteins | sample SalPonF2_B_D1_MG_FD_84513 | JGI IMG/M metagenome (GOLD analysis project Ga0102958, IMG submission 84513) | Salt pond soil microbial communities from South San Francisco under conditions of wetland restoration - Salt Pond MetaG SF2_B_D1_MG ...
AGGTTCAGCCATAAAACTTCCCTTTGTTAAGAACAAAAGAATTGGCGTCTTTACGCATCAAAAAACTTCTGATCTTCAAAATGCCTTATTTAATAATGTATTAGGTTTGAACCCTGGCACAACAGGCGCTGATATATTAAAAAGCGGGAAAAACCAATTAGCCAATTTGTATCCTCAAATAGAGCAAATTGAAAACGAAAAAGTGATTCAATTAAAAAAAGAAGCTTTAGGGTTTCAAATAAAGACAAACAAAAATATTTATTATTCTGAGATTGTCGTAATTGCCGTTGGATACACGAACTTAATGACTATTAAAGGGCTTGAGCAATATATTGAAAGTCATCCCCGAGCTAAGAAAGAAAAAAACAGGATTTGGTTAAAAAATGAGAATCATCTCATTGAAAAAGGACTCTATGTGGCCGGTACTTTAGCGGGATGGCGCAGTCAATTCGCAGTTGCTTCAGGAAGCGGAGCCCAAGTTGCAACGGATATTTTAACCTTGTGGAATGATGGCAAGCATACTAAGGTTCACGATAAAATTTTTTAGGGTTGTTCGCTTAACCTTATAACCTCATGAATCATGATATCTCGCTGATTAAAAACTTCATGAAAAACACCATCGCTATATAGTTGATCTCCTAAGGTTGCTTTCAGATAATGTTTAACCTCGTCATGATAGGCTACAAACGTTATTTTCGTATCCGTTCTTGCATTAATGAAATCTTCAAAAGCGTAAATTAAATCGTCCCCTACTTGAAAATTATCAATAAAATCTTGTTTTGATATATTAGCATAAAGACTTCTGTCCTTTTCTAATTCTTCAAAAACAAAATTGGCTATAAAACCACGACGGTTAAGGAAACTGAGTGTTTCATTTTGCATACTTCTATCTATTGGCACAAATACATCTGGAATAATTCCTCCACCTCCATAAACAATCTTGCCCTTTGGAGTAGTAAATTTTAAGGAATCGGCTACTTCAATTTTTGTTGAATCTAAAAGCTCTCCACTATCTAAACGCTCAAAATATTCATCGTAATAATCTTGATTGCCATTTTCATATGATCGCTGAATGGATCTACCTGTTGGTGTGTAATAGCGCGATACGGTTAATCGAACGGCACTACCATCTCCTAATTCCATTTCGCGCTGAACAAGCCCTTTTCCATAAGAACGCCTTCCTACAATAGTTCCTTTATCGTTGTCTTGTAAGGCACCAGCAACAATCTCACTAGCAGAGGCAGAATTTTCATTAATTAAAACAAAAACCTCACCATCTTCAAAATCACCCGCTTTTGTGGCAAAACTTTCTTCAATATTTCCTCTTTTATTTTTAGTAAATAAAATAAGTTTTTCATCTTCTAAAAATTCGTCAACAATTTGCTCTGCAATAGTCAAAAATCCTCCGAGATTATTTCTCACATCAATAGCCATTTTTGTAGCACCTAATGCTTTTAATTTCAACAGTCCATCTTTAAATTCTTTATAAGTTGATTCTGCGAACCTATTTATTTTTATATATCCTAAGCTATCTGTTAGCATATAAGCTGCATCAACACTTTTTATAGGAATAATAGAACGTTGTAATGAAAAATCTAATAAATTTTTCTCACCTTTCCGATATATCTTTAAATCAACCTTAGAGTCTATCGGGCCTTTTAATTTCTTAAGAATTTCAAATTGGTCTAAATATTTACCAAATAACGAATCTCCATTCGCTACAATAATCCTATCGCCTCCTTTAATTCCTGCTTTCTCACTTGGACCACCTTCAACCGTGCTTATAACAGCAATAGAGTCTTTGTAAGTATAAAAACTAACGCCAATACCAACAAAATCACCTTTCATATAGTCCTTTTCGCGCTCTAAATCTTCTTTTGGAATATAAACAGAATGTGGGTCTAAATTTTCTAAAATACCATTGACGGTTACATCTACAATACTATCGGTATTAACTTCATCAACATAATCATAATCAATATAATCAATAAGTCTGTTTAATTTATCTTTCTTACTATTCGTTGTAAATAACCGATCTGGGGAATCGGTAAAATCTAATTTTCCACCAATATAAATACCGATAGCTACAGCTATTCCTGTTATTAATGGTAAATATTTTTTTTCTATTTTCATTGTACCGTTATGTCATCTATCAATTCAAGTTCAATACCTGCTTTTTCTAAAAATCTCAAACCAGCATCATCTTTGTAGGCTTTAGCATATACCACTTTAATAATGCCTGCTTGATGAATTAGTTTACTGCATTCTTTACAAGGTGACATCGTAATATATAACGTTGCGCCTTGACAAGATTGTGTTGACCTGGCTACTTTTAAAATAGCATTAGCCTCAGCATGCAGTACATACCATTTTGTATAACCTGCATCATCCTCACAAAAATTCTCAAACCCACTAGGTGTGCCATTATAGCCATCTGAAATAATCATTTTATCTTTGACTATTAAAGCCCCTACTTGTTTGCGCTTACAATACGATAATTTTCCCCACTCTTCAGCAATCCTTAAATAGGCCTTATCGTATTTTAGCTGTTTCTTTCTTGACATTTGATTAGAATTATGCTTACGTATTCTCAGTTACAAAACTGTAAATATACAAATGAACATGTGCTCCATTCATTACTTGAACAATATAACGAAGATAATTGGTTGTAATTTTAATTACAATGCTAATTCGTTAAAGTTTTATGAATATTAACTCCTAAAATAAGTGTTTATGCCAAATTTAAGCCAAAAAATCACTGTTCAGAATCATGGGGATTACAAGTCCTACAACAATTGCCGAAATCACCATAATCCAATCTCGTTTAGAAAACCTAAAAAGAGTTTGCATTAAATACCCTAAAAATAAGACTACAAACACAATAATGACTTGAGCTATTTCAATACCAAGAGCAAATTCAATCAATAATAATAATATGTTATCTGTTTGTCCCGCAAGCATATGAAACTCACGAGCAAAACCTAGACCGTGAATTAATCCAAAAAATAAGGTTGAAAAAAATAACACGCCCACTTTCCCCTTTTGTCCTCCTTTACCAGCTGTAAATACATTAAACAGTGCCACGACTAAAATAGTTATTGGTATTAAAAATTCGATTAATGCACCATTCACTCTTACTATATTGTAGGCCGCCAATACTAATGATAGGGTATGACCGAGTGTAAAGGTTGAGACCAAGAGAAACACTCTTTTCCAATCTTTAAATAAATATGGTACGGTCAAAACAATAAGAAATAAAACATGGTCGTAGGCATTAATGTCTAGGACATGATTCATGCCATATTCTATATTAAACCAAACATTTTCAAGCATAGTATTTAGGGTTTATTTATTGTAAAAAATTAAATGTTTTTTAATGTTATTTGTTACTATATTTTTTACTTAATTGCATGAGCATTTCATTGGTTATATCTTGAAGTGAAAATTTGTGTTTCCAACCCCAATCCTCTCTCGCATTTGAATCATCAATACTCTTTGGCCAACTATCTGCAATGGCTTGCCTGTAATCAGGATTATAAGTGATTTCAAAATCTGGTATTTGATCTTTAATTGAATTGGCGAGTTCTTTAGGAGTAAAACTTAATCCTGCGACATTGTATGAAGAACGAATTTTAACTTTATCTTCCTCCGCACTCATAATATCAATGGTTGCTTTAATAGCATCGTCCATAAACATCATTGGCAAAGTCGTGTTTTCGCTTAAAAAACATTCATAAAACTTCTCTGTAATGGCCTTATGAAAAATTTCTACAGCATAATCTGTCGTACCGCCGCCTGGTTGTGTTTTCCAACTTATAATTCCCGGATATCTCAGGCTCCTTACATCAACTTTATATTTGTCATAATAATACTCGCACCATCTTTCTCCTACTTGCTTGGTTATTCCATAAACCGTTGATGGCTCCATAACTGTATATTGAGGTGTGTTTTCTTTTGGAGTTGTTGAGCCAAAAACAGCGATACTTGAGGGCCAGAACACTTTACTAATAAATTTAGCCTTTGCCAAATTCAAAACATGAAAAAGCGATGTCATATTTAAATCCCATGCTTTCATTGGAAATTTTTCTCCTGTGGCACTTAACATGGCAGCCATTAAATAAACGGTATTGATTCTGTATTTTTCAACACAAATTTTAACTGCTGCATAGTCTTGAGCATCAACAATTTCAAAAATTCCTGAATTTACAATATCTAGATTACTATAGCTTATATCACTTGCTATTACATTATTATCTCCGTATAGAGCTCTTAATTTAAATGTTAATTCAGAACCAATTTGTCCACATGCACCAATAATTAATATTTTAGGAGTCATTCAATTCAGTATTAATAAGAATTCCTCAAAATTAATAAGATTTTAGGGATGAAATTACATTTAAATGAAAAATTATGAAATCCATTTATCTATATCACAAAAAAAATAATGATTTCTATTATATTTGTTAACCTAAAAAAATGGCCTCTATATGGAAAACTTGTTATTACGTTTTTTTCTGATAACCTTATTCTTATTTTCCTGTAAGCAAAAAACAAATAATAACACTGCGATTTCTAAATCTGAACAATCGAGTTCTCTTATTACTGAAAGTGATATTTCGAAACTTAAACTTTTGGAATATGAATTAGACATAAAGACCGTAAACGTTATTCAATCGTGGGAACAGTATAATGAACTTGCCAGTATTATTTCGAATTTAGAAAAAGGTGACTTGCTATTCTTTAAAAATAATAAAGAAGTAACAGATTCATTTCTTAAAGATTTGAAAGACAATATTCCAGATACTATAAATACCTCATCCGTTTCAGCTAGATTAATGGCCTTAGAAACCAAGTTTTTAAAACTTGAAAGTTGCTATAATTTATCAACTACCTCAAAGCAGGAATTATTACAAAACATAACAGAGTTTTTGGAATCATTTTCAAATCTCAACTTACAAATGAATAAAAAGCTAGAAAAAGATGCACAAATTATTGAAAGCCCTAATTAAAGTATGAAAAGAATTTTATTAATCCCCATTTTATTATTCTCATTAACTATTCAAGCACAATTCAATCAAGATGCACCTTGGATGGAAGCTATAAATGCAAAAAAAGCCAAATCTTCTAAACCTGTAACATTTAAAGAAGTTGTTGATGCATTTAATGCTTACTGGCAAGATAAGGATTTTGATGCGCGAGGAAGTGGGTATAAGCCTTTTAAACGCTGGGAGAACCATTGGAAAGGTTATGTAAAAGAAGATGGTACGTTACCATCATCAGCTGAGTTATGGGAAACCTCATTAAAAGCTAAAAGTAATAAATCAGGTGCTGCTGATGCCAGTAATTGGATTTCATTAGGACCGTCTAATTTCGCCAACCGTTCAACGTCTTCCGCTAATATAGGAAGAGTTAATACGGTGATGGTGGATCCAAATAACCCGAACACTTATTATTCCGGCGCACCATCAGGTGGTATATGGAAATCTGAAGATGCGGGTACTTCTTGGGTCCCTTTAGGGGATAATTTGCCGCAAATAGGTGTATCTGGAATAGCTATAGACTATAACAATTCCAACATCATTTATATTGCTACAGGAGATGATGATGGTAATGATACACCAAGTGTTGGTGTGTTAAAGTCTGTTGATGGGGGATTAACATGGAATACTACCGGATTAAATACATCAAACACACCTTCATCCATGAATGATATTTATGTGCATCCAACAAAAACTAATATTGTATGGGTAGCAACTAATAATGGTGTATATAAATCGAGCGATGCAGGTGTTTCATGGACGAATGCAACAGGTTTACAGGGGTCAAATGTAAAAGATATTAAAATACATCCTAGTAATCCAAATATTGTTTATGCCGTAACGGCTTCAAGTTTTTACAAATCAACAAATGGAGGGAACGCATTTTCAGTTTCAAATACAGGTTTACCAGTATCATCTCGAAGACTGGTGCTCGATGTAACACCTGCCGAGCCTGATGCCGTTTTTGTTTTAAGCGCAAATTCTAGTTGTGAATTTCAAGGCCTTTATAAATCCTCAAATCAAGGTAGTATTTTTTCGTCCCTAGCAACACAAGCTGAAGTCGGTAATTTTTTTGGCAGTTCACAATGTTGGTTCGATATGGCGCTAGCAGTTTCTGACACCAACGCTAATGAAATATATACAGGCGTTTTAGACATTAATAAAACAACTAATGGAGGTGCCTCTTTTACTAAAATGAATACTTGGTATATTCGTGATCCATCCTATACGCATGCCGATATTCATATGCTTCGTTTTTTTAATGGTGCCCTTTTTGCTGGTACTGATGGAGGATTTTTCAGGTCGACCGATGGTGCTAATAATTTTACAGACCTAACTACGGGTATGGAAATAAGTCAGTTTTACAGAATTTCAGTTTCAGAAAAAAATTCAAATAAAATGGCTGGAGGTCTTCAAGATAATGGTGGTTTTGGTTTTTCAAATAATCAATGGAATAATTATCACGGTGGTGATGGTATGGATGCTGCTATTGACCCGAATAACGATAACCTCTATTATGGCTTCTTACAATATGGTGGGACACTATTTCTTTCAGACAGTTCTAGTGAAAGCGGCCTTAATTCCTTAAGAATCAGTGGGCCAGAACAAGGTGAATGGGTTACACCTATTGCCATTAATAAAGAAAGTGAAATATATGCAGGCTATAGCAGACTCTATAAATTATGTGGTAGTAGTTGGGAACCCTTATCCCAACAATTCTTTCAAAATATCATTATCATAGAGATTGATGATTTAAACCCTGATGTCATTTATGTTGCTACTGGCTCAAATGAAGGTTTAGAATTCATCAACTCTGGTATTTTGTGGAAAAGTACCGATAGAGGCCTTACGTTTTCTAACGTTGGTAATCTTTCCGAAAATATTACTTCCATTGAAGTAAACCATAGTAATAGCGATATTGTATATGTTACGACAAGAGGCGTTAATGGTAAAATATTACGCTCCAATGATGGTGGATTAACATTCCCTGATGATATTACAGGTTCTTTGCCAAGTGTTACTAAAACAGTTGTTAGACACCAAGATTTACATTCACAAAACCCTTTATATTTAGGCACTAATATTGGTGTTTATAGATATGATGATAGTATTGGTGATTGGGAATTGTTTGACAATAATCTACCTAATGTTCCAGTGGCCGATCTAGATATTAATGAAACCGATAATAATATTACTGCTGCTACTTACGGACGAGGAATTTGGAGATCGACAATTCCAACAGAAACCCTAACAAACGAAATTGTTTTAGAATCAATCGAAGGATCTATTCCTAATTGTGGCCAAGCAACAAACACCTTACAAGTACAGGTGAAAAACGCAGGAGTCAATCCGGTTAGTTCTTTGGATATATCTTATGATATTAATGGTGCTTCTGGCAGTTTTAATTGGACTGGTAACCTGTCTCCTGGCAATTCAACATTTATTGATATGCCTTCTATTTCTGCTGAAAAAGGATTGCAAAAACTGGAAATTAGTTTGTCATCAGCACAAGATTCTTACTTGTCAAATAATACGGGTACTAAATATTTTTCTGTCAATGAATCTGGTACGGTTAATACAACAAACGATTTTGAAGAGGCAAACAATGAACTTATTGTTGATGAAGGTTTCAATAGCACCTGCAGTACTGGACTCTGGGAGCGAGGTATCCCTTCTGGCACCTTACTGAATACCGCGTCTTCTGGTGATAATGTTTACGGAACGAACCTAAGTGGTAATCATCCAGATGATGTAAAAAGTCATTTAGTTACTGGCTTTTATAATTTATCAAATGTAATAAACCCTGTACTTAAATTTAATATGGCTTTTGATCTTGAGGAAAATTGGGATGTTGTTTATGTAGAATACTCTACAGATTGTGGCCAGAATTGGAATATTTTAGGAAGTGCATTTGATTTAAATTGGTATAATAGTGATAGAACCAATGCGAGTTCTGGAACTGATAATGATTGCCAAAATTGTCCTGGTGCACAGTGGACAGGAACAAATTCAACCATGCAGGAATATAGCTATGATTTAGCAGCGTTAAGTACGGAAAGTAATGTTGCGTTTAGATTCGTCTTTCATTCTGACCAAGCAGTTAACCAAGAAGGTGTCATCATTGATGATTTGGTTATTGAAGGCACAACACTTTCTGTTAGTAATATAAACCCGACCGACCTTGTTATCTATCCAAACCCATCTAAAAATATCTTTAATTTAAAATCAAAAACTCTTTATAATTTTGATTTTTCTGTAACCGATATAACAGGTAAAATTATACTACAAAAGAGAAACATAAATATGAAAAATAGTTTATATCAACTAGATATGAGTGCCATGTCACCAGGTATTTATTTCTTTAATCTATCATCAAATGGTGGAAAACTGTCAAAAAAATTAGTTTTAAATTAATCATTAAACAAAAGGAGAATGAAAAAATTTGTAATTATGAGTATAATCGCTTTAACAAGCTTTTTAGCCTGTAAAAACGATTCAAAAAATGACATTGCGGAAGTTGAAAAAGTTCCTGGAATAAACGTAGAGTTTATGGATAACTCTGTAAAACCAGCTGAAGATTTTTTTAAGCATGTAAACGGAAAATGGTTAGAAACCACCGAAATTCCAGATGATCAAACAAGATGGGGAAGTTTTAACGAATTGAGAATTAAAACAGACCATGATGCTCTTTCTATTTTAAAATCTGCCATGGCTGATAACAAGGATTTTAAAAAAATAGAAGTGCTTCCAGGGTCAGATCAAGAAAAAGCAGTAAAACTTTTTCAAACGATAATGGATACTATGAGCAGAGACAAACAAGGAATTGCGCCCATCAAACCTTATTTAGAAAAAATTGCTGCTATCAATAATATAGAAGATTTACAAAACTATTTAATTGAAATGGAGCCAAAAGGTGGTGCAGGATTTTTTGGTTTTGGTGTAGGTGCCGACCCTAAAAACAGCGATATTAATTCTGCCTATTTAAGTTCTGGTCGTTTAGGTTTACCAGATCGTGATTATTATGTAAAAGATGATGCGGACTCTAAAGAAAAAAGAGATTTATATGTAGGTCATATCACCAAAATGCTTCAGTTTTTAGGAGACAGCGAAGAAGAAGCTAATACCCAAGCAAAACAAATACTTGCATTTGAAACACGTTTAGCTGAGCCAAGAATGGATAAAGTAGAACGAAGAGATGCCAGAAAACGATACAATCCAAGATCTATTAATCAATTACAAAACATGGTACCAGCTATTAACTGGAACAACTACTTTAAGGGTATTGGTGTAAAATCATTAGATACTATTATTGTCAGCGAAGTTAAATATATGGATGCCTTGCAAACTATTTTTGCTGAGAATAATGTATCTGATTGGAAAGCTTATTTACGTTGGTCTGCCTTTAATAGAGCTGCAGGTGCTTTAAGTAGCGATATTGAAACTGCAAGTTGGGAGTTTTATAGTCAAGCACTAAGAGGCGCTAAAAAACAACGCCCTAGAGACGAAAGAGCCTTACAAACTATAAATAGAACTGTAGGTGAAGCTTTAGGTAAATTATATGTTGAACAAAAATTTCCGCCAGAAGCTAAATTAAAAGCTGAAAAAATGATTTCGAATGTAATTAAAGCATTTGAAAATAGAATTAATGGCGTTTCATGGATGACTGCAGAGACTAAACAAAAGGCTGTTGAAAAGTTACTCGCTTTAAAAGTTAAGATTGCCTATCCAGACCAATGGAGAGATTATTCAGCTCTTGAAGTAAATGGCGTTGATGAAGGTGGTTCGTATGTGCAAAACATGATGAACGCAAGCGTTTGGAATCATAGCAAAAATCTAGAAGATTTAGGAAATCCTGTTGACAAAAGTAGATGGGGAATGGCACCACAAATTGTGAATGCCTATTTCAGTCCAAGATTTAATGAAATTGTTTTCCCTGCAGCAATTTTACAGCCGCCTTTTTATAATTATCAGGCAGATGATGCCGTAAATTATGGTGGTATTGGTGCTGTTATTGGTCATGAAATTTCACATTGTTTTGACGACTCTGGATCGCGTTATGACAAAAACGGTAATTTAAATAATTGGTGGACTGACGAAGATTTAAAACAATTTGAAGCTTTAGGCAATGATTTAGCAGCGCAGTATAGTAGTATTGAAGTACTGCCTGAGACCTTTATTAATGGAAAATTCACACTTGGTGAAAATATTGGTGATTTAGGTGGTGTGAATGCCGCTTATGATGCTTTACAATTAAGTTTTGAGGAAAATGGAAGACCTGAAAATATTGATGGGTTTACACCAGAACAACGATTTTTTATGTCGTGGGCAACAGTTTGGAGAACTAAAGCTAGAGACAACGCTTTAAAAAACCAAATTAAAACAGATCCGCACTCACCAGGTATGACGCGTGCTGTTCAGCCTTTATTGAATATTGATTCTTTTTATGAAGCTTTTGATATTAAAGAAACTGATAATATGTATTTAGAGCCTGAAAAACGGGTAAGAATTTG
>Ga0102958_1000395_pt1 | contig 10538 bp, 2 predicted proteins | sample SalPonF2_B_D1_MG_FD_84513 | JGI IMG/M metagenome (GOLD analysis project Ga0102958, IMG submission 84513) | Salt pond soil microbial communities from South San Francisco under conditions of wetland restoration - Salt Pond MetaG SF2_B_D1_MG ...
AGCAGGCCGAAGTGATTTCCCATGCTGACACCGAGCATCGCCTTGTCCGTCACCGGATGGATATAGGCAAAATTCGCACCGGCGAAAAATAGGTCGGTGTCGCCGTCGCTTCCATCCACCGTCGTGTTTTCATCCGGATTAAACGGCGCATTTAGGTAAAACGGGGTGATGCCCGCCTGGATGGTCGGTCCCTTAAAGCGCGTCATACCGGCCGGATTGGTAAACACGGTGCCTGCGTCCCCGGCACGGGCAGCCAAACCGGCACCCGCATAGCCCGTGTCCGACGGATTAGCCATTTCATATATGTACAGACCGCCTGAATGGGCTGGGCTTGTGCATATCCAAATTAGAATTCCGCCTGAAATAAGGATCCAAAGCGCCAGCATCCTTAATTTTATATGGACGCCTCCAGGTCTCAGCACCTTTGGCTGCCGGTTGCACGCTTTCACCTCAACCGGGAATCCAAAGAGATGATCCGCTTTTTGTTCGGTGATCACGCTCATATCACTCATACTCCTTATGTTTTTCCTTTTTTGAGTTTGTCTGTCGGGTGAGGCGGTCCTTTCAAGAAACCACCGTCTGACTTAAGCGAGTTAAATTATTGAGGCGGCTGTTCGTCTTTCACCACTGCCACTTTCAAGTTAGGTTGACCTTATATTTTCGCTATCGCAAAAAAAACCCCAAAAAAGTACCGAAAACGGGGGGGACGCGAAATTAAGAATGCGGAATGTGGAATTTAGGGAGAGAAGGAATCTTTTGATTTAGGGTTCAGGTTTGCAGACTTTGAATTGAGGGTAACGTATGGAAAGACCGTGAAAGTCAAATTATTGAGGCGGTTGTTCGTCTTTTACGATTGCCACTTTCACGTTAGGTTGACCTTATATTTTCGCTATCTTAACCCCCCCCAAAAAAGTACCGAAAACGGGGGAGGGGCGCGGAATTAAAAATGCGGAATGTGGAATAAGGACGAGGTGGGCAATCTTTTGATTTAGGATTCGGGATTGCGGTCTTCGGATTGAGGGTAAAATATTAGAATACCGTGAGATAGGGTGCGTGTGAAGATTCCGTATTTCTGATGTCGGATACCAGCTACCGTTGTTAGGAATGGCTGATCAGGTTGATTTTGGGATCTGTCAAGTAGGGGGGCACGCTTTTCGAGATTGCGAGGGGATAGATATTATTCATATTGACTCAAAAATATGTGACATATCCGTATGGCCCGCTGCTAAATTTACGATCATGAGCGAAATTATATAAAAAATAGCAAGCTCTCTTATTAAAACACCCAGGCTATATGGAAGGAATTATTCTTCGAAAAATTGATGAGTCGGATTTATGGGTCATACCCTCACGTAGCCTGTTTATAGGAAGGTGGCAGTTGCCGGCCACTTGCTCTGCAAATCACCCTATCAAAGAATCCCAATATTTTTCGCCTTCTCAACCGCTTCTCGGCGCTTTTTGACCTCGAGCTTCTGATAGATGTTCTGCAGGTGTCCTTTGACGGTTTCTGCTGAAATGAACAATTTGTCGGCGATTTCCTTGTTGCTCAGGCGCCGGGCCAGCAGCTCCAGCACATCGAGTTCGCGATTGGTCAATGGATCAACCAGAAGCTGGGAGGTAGGGGGACGGGGGGACAAACTTTTGTCGTCGGTCGCATCCGGCACCGATCTGTTTTCCTCATCCCTGAAGGCGGCCGGAGAGTCTTTGATAGCCCCGCCGCTTATGTCATTTTCGGCAAACCAAGCCTTTGCCCGGGAACTGAGGGTTGCAATCTCCTCGGGACGCCAGTATCGATTCAACTGGTCTTGCAACAGCTGCCGAAACAGATGGTGATAGCGGAACCATCGATATTCCGTATCCAGGCCAATCAAAAAAAGGTTGTCCTTTCGGAGTCTGGCAATGAACTCGTCGCCATTCATCTTGCCTGTGTCCGGCGCGTTCTCCAACCCATGCATCGCATCGCATAAAGGTGCACAGAAATGATCCAGAATCGCTGTTGCGGTCATCCACCTTGCCATCTCCGGAGGCTGAAGCGATAGCACCTCGGTCATTAGATAGTCCACGATCGCCGCAAAGCCTCCTTTCAGACTCGCCAACAGATCATCAAGATTGTCCAAATGCTTAAAGGATTGTGACACCAGCCGCATCCCCGCCGGCCACCCCTCAAGGGTTTCCTGGATGATCTCTGCTGTTTTCTCGTCGACTGAATGCCCGAGGCTATTTTCCAAAAAAGCCGTTGTCTCCGTCACCGTGAAACGCAGATCGGCCGTGCCGATCTCATTTACCTGGCCCAGAGCTCGGAGTGTGCTGGTTAGAAGGGGTGGATCACGTCGGGTCAGCAACATCAGGTGCATGTTTTGAGGCGGGTGGGCCAAAACGGCGCCCACCAGTTCGAGAACCGTTTTTTCACGGATCTTGTGAAAGTTATCCAAAACCAGAATGAAAGGGCCCTCGATATTGGCAAGGTCATTAACAATATAGCGGCTTAGGTCCGAAACAGGCATAAGCTCCGGCGCCTGTAGCAATGGCTGGGTCGTCTCGCATATCCCGGGGAACGCGCTTCCGATCGCGGCCAGCAAATAGTTTAAAAATTGACGAAGATCGTTTTCTTCATCGTCCAGAGACAGCCAAGCATAGGGACCATCCCAAGCTTCCAGGCACAGGCTTGCCATCGTGCTTTTGCCGTAGCCCGCCGCCGCGGAGACAAGCGTCAGCGGCCGACGCCGCAGTTCGTCCAATCGAGTCACCAGGTCAGACCGGGGCATAAGATCCGGGGAGATCGCGGGGCGGTGGAGCTTAGTGCGCAGGATCGGTGAGGCGTCCTCTATCTGAGCTGTTGTAGGAGACTTCGCCAGTAATTCTTTGTACTCTGAGACCACGATGCCGGTGATTGCCGGGCTCAGATAGACTTCCCCCTGGATCACCATCCTTATACCGTTCACCAGATCTTCCGGAACACTTTTTTTCAGGATGTATCCGGCGGCGCCGGCCTGCAGCATGTCTTTGACGAAACGTTTTCCGGTGTGCATGGAAAGTGCGATCACTTTTGCTGAGGGAACCTCGGAGAGGATCTGACGCGTTGCATCGATCCCGTCCAAATCCGGCATGGTAATGTCCATAATCACCACATCCGGAGAGAGCGTCCGCACCCGGTCGATCGCTTCCCGGCCGTTTCCGGCTTCACCGATGATTCGATAATCCGCTTGCTCTTCCAAAAGGAGACGAAGCCCCTTCCTAAAGAGTGGATGGTCGTCCACCAGAAGGATTGTGGTAGCCATAGTTAATCCCTCCCCCGGCTGTCATTGACAATGAATGGTGCGGACAGGATGGCCGTGCAGCCCTTGCCCGGCTCTGACACAATTCTCAGGCTGCCTCCCAAATCAGCCATGAGTTCCTCGACACTGAACAGACCGAAACCGCCAGTTTTGCTCCCTGCCTGAGTCACCTCGCGCGGATCGAAACCAATACCGTCATCTTCAACAATGATCCTTATGCTTGGGCTTCTATCTTCTAAACGAACCCTTACCTTGTTCGCCCGGGCATGTTTCACCACGTTAACCACTAATTCCCTCACATTGCGAAATAATATTGTCCGTATGTCTGAATCCAGCATTTTTCTGCGGTTGTCAGGGATATTAGCGATGAATTCGGTTTTTAGGCCATGTCTGCTTTCAATCTGCACCTCCAGCCACTCGGATATGGCAGAAGAAAGACCGAGTTCATGCATTGTGGGGGAACTCAGTTCAAGCATGAGCTTTTGCGTATCCTCAAGGCTTTCGATCAAGGTATCCGAAATGTCGTCAAGCTTGTCTGCAAGTTTGGAATCAGAGGTGAACTTACGCGCTGAGGCAAGCTGTATGCGTGCCAGGGCCAACGACTGACCCACATGATCGTGCAGGGCGGCGGCAATGGCACGCCGCTCCTTTTCTTCAGCAATGGTCAACTGAGATGCCAGGGCCTTCAAACGTTGCTGATAGTCAAGGATCTTTTTTTCAGCCTGCTTGCGCTCAGAAATATCTCTTACGAAAGCAGTGATTTGGGATAACTTTCCGCCTTCCCTATAATATGTGGCCGTTAGCTCCGCTGGAATAACCCTTCCATCCTTGCGGAGCACCATGACCTCGGTCCTTATCATATCATCACCCTTACGGATTGCATCCTGCTGTAAACGGCCAACGGCATCGTAATCTTCAGGATTTGCATAGAACTTTTTGGTTGTTTGCCCAATATACTCATCAGGTTCATAGCCCATGACATTAAAGAGATCATTGGCCCATATTATCGTTCGCTCCGGCATCTTGACTGCGAAGATGGCATCGGGCACTGCAGAGGTTAAGTGCTTCAGAAAGTCGCGACTCTGGCGCAAGGCCTCTTCAGCCTGCTTGCGCGCGGTGATATCCATCATCATGCCAGAAATTATACCACCCTGCAGCTTTGCCGAAAAGAGCACATGGATATTTCGCCCCGTATCGGTAACGGTTTCCGCTTCATAATTCGTCACCCTGCCGTGCTCCTGAAGTTCGGCCAGCATCCGTTCACGATCCTTTGAATCTTTCCAGCGTTCCAGAGACCCCTTGGCAATCATCAGCTCAGTGCTATCAAAATCGAACATCCGGGCCATGGCGTCGTTGACAAATGTAAGGCGGCCATTGACCGTCGTGGTAAAAACCCCAACGATGGAATTGTCAACAAGACCGCGGAACTTGGCTTCGCTTCTGACAAGATTTGCATAAAGTTGGGCATTATTCAGCGCCAGCGCCATTTGCGATGAGAGCAGATTAAGCAGCTCCACCCGTTCGGAGGTAAAGGCGCCGGTCGCCAGATTGTTTTCGAGATACACAATTGCTCTCACCTTGCCCTGGTTGATGAAGGGCGCGCACAAGATGGATTTTGGCCGGCGCTTCTGGATGGTTGGATCGTCAACGAACCTCCCCTCGTTCGCCGCGTCGTTCAAGACCACAGGTTCCCTGGTGTGGACGACATAGTGGACGATGCCGGCGGACACCGTATCCATGGCCTCGACGTTGACCGACTGGATCACCTCCGGTTCCACTTCGTCCATCTCGGCTTGGGCGACCACCATCCACTGCCCGTCCTGTTCCCGGATCAGGTAGCCCTGTTGTGCCCCGGCATTCTCCATGACAATGGTCAGCAACTTTGCCAACAAGCTCTTCAAATCGATTTCCCCGGCAATCTCCTGGGATGCTTTGAGAACCGTGTGCAGATCCAGATCGGCAGTCCTCAGGTCAGGACCGGTCCACGACACCTCAGGGTCGGATGCCTCCACCCGCCGCTGCACCACCCACTTCGGGTAGTGCTCGGCAAGATGGTCAGCCTTCGCCAGGGCCCCCCACTTCCGATACAGGCTATGGGCTTCACGCATCAGCGGGCCGGCAAACCGGTCGTTCTCGCGCTCAGCCCAGAAGCGGGCATAGAGTTCGTTAGCCAGAGCTTCCTCATGGGTAAAGCCAGTTTCCCGGGCGCCGCTGATGGCTTGCTCGTAATGGGATAGGGCACCATCAAGGTCACCGGTTATCCTATCCTTTTCGGCGGCGATCAGGTCATACTTGTGTTGGAATGTCGATGGCACGGATCGAGACCAGATCGCCATCCAGCGCATGCTATTGTCGACCAAGTTCATGATTTCCGAGTGCTTTTTCGTACTGCTCCCACCAACTAACCTGAGCCTGGCCAAGGCAAAGTAAAGGTGAAATAGGGCGTTTGAATACATACCTTGCCCACCGGCGAGGAAATCCTCTGCATTGCCGGCATATTCATCAAGCTTTTCATCAACGTCAAAGTGGTACCCGAGAATCAGTTTACCGATATAGAAATAGTGTCTGCCCGTTATATCGTTTGTGCTGATAGCACCTGGCAGCCATTTATCCTCGTTAAAAAAGGCGCCGATCAATCTGTGGGGTTCAGGGGAAATTTTCTTGAAGCTTAGGGCTGTTTGTAGAAAAACCGAGGCTTGATGAGCAGGTGTTATATATCCCATTCTATTTACGCTGTTAATATAGGCTGACAGTTGGCTTTCATACTCGCCCAAGTTCATGCCAGCGTCAAAACCCAGTACCGAGAAAAATACAGTACCGTAGGAACTATAGAGCCAGTCACCAGTCTCGTAGCCGCTGCTGAAAGTGGCCTTCGCGAATTCGACGCTCTGTCCAATTGGCTCAATCCAGGGCACGGTAAACGCTAACATCATCAGACCTTTGGATCGACCTCTGGCTGTAACCGGGTTATCTAGCATCTCACGAATTGCACCAACCATCTGTTTGTAAAACCGGATCAGTTTGAGCGCTTCGTTAACAGGAAACTCCCTGTCTATCGAAGCGAAATTAACAAGAGCGACTCCTCCAAAAAAGAATGGAGCCCAGACGTCGAGTCCGTACTCGAGGGTCAAGATCGCACCTTTATAGCTGATGATTGGAAAGAGCGGCGGATTGATTATATACGATGTCGACATTATGGAAGCAAAGAGGGAGGATGCAGCCGAAGCCTTCTGGTCGGACATTGCTGGTATTTGAGCCAATCTCTCCATTGGCTTACTGGTTAGTAAGCCGATGAATTTTTCATGCAAGCGCCGTCGGTCCTCCGCAGCAGGCTGCGCAGGAATATCATAGCCCAGTTCTCCTAAGACATTTAGCCCGATTTCAAGGGCTTCGGCAAGATTGTACTGTGCGGTCTCTGCTTCGATTTGGGCCATATAGATGCGCACCCGATCCAGGACGTTTTTGGCATTGGCGTGGATGAGGTTCGCGGTACTTGAAACCTGATCGAACTGCCCAGTCAAAGAAGCCAGTTCTCCGTTTTCGTTGTGCAACGACAAGGTCAAATCGTACTGATCTTGCCAGGGATCTGTGCCGAGGAGGTCGAGCCCCATCTCAATGTATTTTTTGGCATCAGCAAAAGCCGCCCCTACTTTAGCTTTTTGCCCGGCTGCCAGGTTCAGGGCAGCCAGTTCTATCTTTTCCGTTTCAGTATCTATAAAAGCCCGACCGGTATTCAGGTGATTGACGATGGCAAAGACTTCCTCATCCAGGTCTTCAGCCGTAGTATGTGCCAGGAGCAAGCGGCCGATTTCAAGATGCGTCTTTGACAGGTCTGACCTTGGAATCAACGAATATCCAGCTTCCTGGACACGGTCGTGCGCGAACGAGAAATGCCCATCCGAGCGGAGGATCAGTCCGGCCTGCAGTGCGGGGTTGAGCGCGGTGAGCACATCCGCCTGTGGCTGCTCGATAATAGTGTCTAATGTGGCTTTGTCAAAACGGTTGCCAATGCAGGCCGCCATGCTCAGGGTGCGCTGGGTGTCGGCCGGTAGCGTTCGGATCTTCGCGATCATGAGGTCGACGACACTGCCGCGGGCTTGAACGCTTCGGGCGAGATCGTCAGCCCAAGTCCAGCGACGCCGGTCTTGATCGAACCTTAGGAGGCCATCTGCTTCCAGCGCGTACAGCAGTTGCCGGAAGAAGAAGGGATTGCCGGCGGACTTCTCCACCAGGACTCTGCCCAAATCCAGGCAATCGGCAACGCTGAGCCGCAGGCTATCGGCCAGCAGCTGGTTAGTGTCTTCTGTGGGCAGGTCTCCCAGGGTGATGACGGTAACCCGGTCGCTTTCGGCCTGCAGTCTGTCCAAGCTGACCGCCAGGGGGTGAGCGGCGTTCACCTCGTTGTTGCGATAGGCGCCGATAACCAGAAGGCGATCTTTGCTCTGGTCTGTAAAAAGGGTCTCGATCAGGTTCAGAGAAGCAGGATCGATCCACTGCAGGTCGTCCAGGAAGACGACGAGAGGGTGCTCTGGCGCGGCCAGGCAGCTGAGGAAGCGATTGAAGAAGTGATTGATGCGATTCTGATTCTCAATTCCGCCCAAATGGGGTACTGCCGGCTGCGGACCAAGGACGCGTTCGAGGGTAGGAATGATATCAATCAGGACCTGGCCTTGATCGCCAAGGGCCTCTAGGATGGAGTCTCGCCAGCCGGCAAGGCTGGACTCACTCTGCGCCAGCCAGTTGTCCACCAACTGGGTGAAGGCCTGCTCCCAGGCGGAGTAGGGTCGCGTTCGCTGGAGCTGATCGAACTTGCCCCGTATATAGGTGCCCTGTTTCGCTATGGCGTCCTTCTGTATCTCATGAACCAGGGATGTTTTGCCGACACCGGAGTATCCGGCCACCAGGAGAAGCTGCGCTTGCTGTGTAACAGCACGATCGAGAATGGTCTGAAGGTGCTTGATCTCGGCCTGGCGACCGTAGAGCTTCTGGGGGATCTGCAGGCGGCCGGTGAAATCATCGCCTCCCAGTTCAAACGGTTCAATCCTGCCCTTTCTTTGCCATTGGTCGAAACAGCTCTTGAGGTCGGCCAGCAGACCGTGGGCTGTCTGGTAGCGGTCTTCGGCGTTCTTGGCCAGCAGTCTGAGAACGATGTCTGACACCGGGCCTGGGATAGCGGGCTCGATTTCGTGGGGCGGCTTGGGCTGGCGCGCGATGTGATCGTGGATCAATTCCAGCACGTCGCCGCTGTCAAAGGGCAGTTGGCCGGTGAACAGCTCGTACAGGATGACACCCAGGGAGTAGAGGTCGGTCCGGTAGTCGACGCTCCGGTTCATGCGGCCGGTCTGCTCAGGAGAGATATAGGCCAGGGTGCCAACCAGCGAATCCTCTGTTGCCAGGTGGAACACGCTCTCTTGCTGCATGACCGAAGCAATGCCAAAGTCGATGACATACACACCGCCCTGCGAGCCCGGCTTGTCCTTGCTCGCCACCAGAATGTTGCTGCTGCTCATATCCTTGTGCATCACCTGCTGCGCGTGGATGCGGTCCAGGATCATGGTCACATTCACCGCCAGTCGCAGTTTCTCAGCCAAATCGAGCGAGGCGGCGCGGATCAGCTAGGCCAGAGACTGTCCCTGAATGTCTTCCATGATCAGCACTGGCTGGCTTTCGGTGCCCTCTTTGGCATAAACCGGGCGCACGCCGGCCACATCGGTCAGTTTTTTGGTGATGACATATTCATTGTGCAACTGGTCCAGGTGTGAACGGGTTGGCCGTTCGTTGGCCGGTTCTTTGAGCAAAACCGGTACGTCGTAGCCGGCTCGCTCTTGTAGGTGAAGCAGGAAATTTTTGCTATGGACTGTTGCCCCGTTCATCGCTGCCTCCATATCTGGTCAAAGAGTAGGAATCCCTCGTCGCGATTGACCGACTCCCGTGCCGATCCAAAAAACCCCGTCCCGGTCTTCATAAACAGTTCGCACACCATTATTGGTTTTGAAAGACCATCTTAATTAGTGAGTCGACCAAATTTAAGGTACGGGCTTGAAAATATACCCGCAAGGCATCGGGATGCCGCCGGGTCCGTAGATGTATTCTGTGCGCCAGCCAAATCAACATAAATACCTGAGATCAAGGTAGAAATAACCAGGTTGGTAATGGGCAGATATTTATTCAGGATGTTCATCATGCCTTGCTGTTCTGAATGGTAACGAATGGCAACGACTCGCAAACAGCAATAGCATAAACGGATATAAAATCAATAAATTAATGTGCGTGAAAAGGATAAATTGGGAATACAAATCGTTCTAATATTAATAATGAAGCCAATAAATCTTACTAAACTGGGAACATATCGCGCCACAATAAAATCCAGACAATGCTCTGATTTTATTGTATATTTGTTCAGCTAAACTGCAACCGTTCGGATTATTTTTCGCATTTAGTCGCAAAATTCCCAAATAGCTTTAAATTTTGTGTGCACTTTGTACCCGGGTTTTGAGGTGGGATTAAAATAGAGGATTCAGCCTGATTAAAAACGATTGCCTGCTGTAAGATATGATTTGAGTATTTTATCTATAACCTACTGGTATTATATAGGATAGACAGAAGCAGCAATCTATAATTTTACGATCGGACCAGCGATCAAAGATATCTTAAATATTTTCAGCCTATAAAAATTATAGCTTGGAAATACATGCAATTTTTAGCGAACTTATTTATTGCAGGTAGATAGGTATCCGTACTATTCTCACTCTGGTATTGCATTAAGTTTGATCATTGCATCGAATATGGGCAGCCTTTTTCCGGTAAACTTACCAATCCATTTATCGTAAATTTCAAGTATTTTTCTTGATCGGTAAAGTTCAGATATAACGCGATCTGCAACAAGACGAAAATCTGCGTCATTTCGCCTCACAGCAAGTGCAAAAGGCTCAAATGAGAACACGTCAGACTTAATCATAAAGTTCATTGAGTCATGCTCTTTTAGAGCTAAACCAATAAGTACGACCTGGTCTGAAGAAAAGGCATCGATTTTTTTCTTTCGTAAAGCATCGATGCCTTCTTTTGCTGAATTAAATAAGACAACTTCCGCGTCTATTGATGTATCTTGAAATAGTTTTTTCAACTCGATGGCGGTCGTTGTGGCTTTCACGACGCCAATTTTCTTTCCATCAAAACCGCCAGAATCATTATCCTCATTATCTTTTAGGGTCATTAATGAAGCGCCGGTGACAAATGTCAGTTGCGTAAAGTCAACAAGTTCAC
>Ga0102958_1000397_pt1 | contig 10508 bp, 8 predicted proteins | sample SalPonF2_B_D1_MG_FD_84513 | JGI IMG/M metagenome (GOLD analysis project Ga0102958, IMG submission 84513) | Salt pond soil microbial communities from South San Francisco under conditions of wetland restoration - Salt Pond MetaG SF2_B_D1_MG ...
AGATCGATACCTAAAAATAAAATATTATGAAAGGTAGGTAGCATGGCACCGCTTTCTGTTTTAGTCCAATTCGACCATGATGACTCAAGACCTTGTATTGGCAGAATAGAAGTCCACATTTTAAAACTTTTGGGCATGCCATTGTCTTCTAGAAGCCATAAATAAGAATCACCAGGTGTTGATCCGCCAGAAGTATAGGTAACTAGCAGTGCTTTTTCGTTATTTTCTAAGGGTACCAAACTTCGCTCTGTTCCTTTATCAAAAATTTTATAGGGAGCAACTAACCAAAAGGAATCGTTATTAAAATACGATATAGCTTTATCAATCAATTCTTTACCTATTTCTCCTTCTATTTTAAAACCATGCATAAAGGCTTGATTTAATGAAGGGTTATTAAGGTTTAAATTTACTTTGTTTTCTTTCCAAAACACAGAACATGTGTTTTCAGATTTGTTCCATTTATAATGATGTACTTTTTTAAAAGTCCATTCAATTAAATCGGTGTTCTTATAAGCCTCAAAATCAAGTGCGTCTAACATTTTATAGGCAATGGCATCAGCTTCATCACCTTGCTGACCTTGAGGTAAGTCTTCATTATATTTTACGAATAAAAACAAAAAAAATAAAATACTAGGTAATGTGAAGAACACAATGATTCCAGTAACAATTTTAAATGTTTTTTTTGTTTTCATTAGTTAGGTTTGTTAATAGTTAGATGGGTTAACATTCTAAAAATCAGAACTAAAATATAAAAATGTAATGATTTAAAAGCGAATAAAATCTAAAAACCGACAGCCGTATCATCACCTCGATGATCTGCACCACCTTCCAATCGTTTATCATCTAAAACCATAATACCGTCGACTTTACCAATGATACGAGATTCTTTTTCATTTATAATGTAGCCTTTGTTTTTCAACGCTAAAATAAGTTCTTGATTAAACGAATTAGGCTCCATACGTATAATATCCGGTAGCCACTGATGGTGAAATCTTGGAGCATCAACCGCTTCTTGCATACTCATTCCAAATTCATGAACATTCAAAATAGTTTGTAGCACAGAGGTTATGATGGTAGATCCTCCGGGTGTTCCAACAGACATAAATAATTTATCATCTTTTAATACAATCGTCGGTGTCATAGAACTTAGCATACGTTTTCCGGGTTGAATACTATTTGCCTTCGAGCCAATTAGACCGAACATGTTTGGAACACCAGGTTTACTACTAAAATCGTCCATTTCATTATTTAGGAAAAATCCTAATTCAGAGCAGTATAATTTTGATCCGAAAGCACCATTTAAGGTTGTTGTAGCCGATATAGCATTACCAAATTGATCAATAATGGAGTAGTGCGTAGTTTCATCACTTTCATGAAATGTCAAATTACCATAAGACACATCTGAAGAAGCTGTTGCTTTTTCAAAAGAAAAGTCTGACATTCTTAAATTGTTATAGTCTTTAGTTATCAACTGGTCTTGCGGAATAGTAACAAAATCAGGATCTCCTAAATAATAACTTCTATCTGCATATGAACGCCGTTCTGCTTCAGTTATAACTTGAATCGTTTTTAAAGAATTGTGCCCATATTCACTTAGATTAAATGGTTCAATCATTTTCATTATTTGAGCCAAACAAATACCACCACTTGAAGGTGGAGCAATAGAAATAATATTTAAATTATCGTATTTAAACGTTATGGGAGTGCGCCATTTTGCTTCATAATTTTCTAAATCTTCTTCCGTAATGATACCTCCGTTGTTTTGAATGAATCTGGCAAGTTTTTTAGCTGTTTCACCGCTATAAAACTCATCTTTACCATTTTTTAAAACACGTTCTAATGTATGGGCTAATGCTTTATACTTAATGGTGTCATTCTTTTTCCAAGTATTCATCAACACAATAGAATCAGAATTAACTTCTTTAAATAAATCTTGATAATAATTTAATCGTTGCGCTTGTTTTTGAGTTACAATAACTCCTTTTTTAGCTAAGGCAATAACAGGATTAATGATGTCTACGAGAGGTAAGGTTCCAAATTTTTCATGGACTTGAAAAACACCTGCTATGGTTCCAGGAACACCAATGGCTAATGCGCCAAGTCTGCTTTTATTTGGGATAACATTGTTTTCATCATCTAAATACATGTTTTCTGTGGCCGCAAGGGGTGCTTTTTCTCTATAATCTAAACTACCTATTTCACCGTTATTTTTTCTGTAAACCATAAAACCACCACCACCAAGATTTCCTGCAAAAGGATAAGCCACGGCCAGAGCCAATTCTGTTGCGATCATGGCATCAAAAGCATTTCCGCCTTGTTGCAATATATCGCTTCCAATTTTTGATGCTTCTCGTCTAGCGGAAACAACCATAGCATGGTCTGCTATTTCACCTGTTATTTGATTATTTGGTTGATCGTTACAAGACAATGTTACGAGAATAAGGAGCGAATAGATAATAAGTTTTTTCATTCTTGGTAGTACCTGTTTTTTAATTCTTGTAATTTTTTTTCAGAAAATGCCATGAGCTCTTCAAAGAAAAGTGTGAACTCATTTTCAAAAGCTTCATAAAACTGATCGAGTTCATTAATGGCCTCATCCATGTGAACTCTGTTTTTTGTTCTTCTATTCATACCTTCTAGCGCGCGACCTATTCCTTCTTTTGAAGCATAACTTACCAGCCAATTATCTGCTAGCATATAAGGTATCATTTTTTGAATACGATTAGGTAATATATTATAATGTGTCTCTAAAGATGCATAGAAATTTTCTGTATATAATGATAAATCAGTCCTAGAATAGTTACTCCAGTTTTTAGCTAGAAAATGATCATATAACATATCTACAATAATTCCTGAATAATGACTGTATTTTTTATGAAGTCGTTTCGTACTTTTTCTAACAGTTTTGTGTGCATCTGTAAAGGTATCGATATGCCGATGCAATAGAATACCTATTTGTATATCGACAGGGTATATTCTATAATCTTTTCCTTTTATGCCATCAGCGATAAAATTGCCAATGGTTATAAGATCACTTTCACCAGAAAGATATATATGAGCTAAATAATTCATCGTGGAAATTTACAAATTCAAAAGGAAGAATCGCATTTTAACTTTAAAATTATTCAGTTAATCATTTTTTATTAATTATTGAAAAAACAAGCTAAAAAAAATATGTAGGTTTGTTGAAAATACATTTTAATGACATTAATAAAATCAATTTCAGGAATTAGAGGAACCATAGGAGGACAAGTAGGTGATAACCTTACACCAATAGATGCTGTTAAGTTTGCATCGGCTTATGGCGTTTGGGTTAAACAGCAACGAGATAAAGAACACTATAAAGTTGTTGTAGGGCGTGATGCTAGAATTTCTGGTGAAATGATTCAGAACTTAGTAATGAATACTTTGGTAGGATTAGGTATTCATGTGGTTGATTTAGGGTTGTCAACAACTCCAACAGTTGAATTGGCTGTACCAATGGAACATGCCGATGGAGGTATAATTTTAACGGCGAGTCATAACCCAAAACAATGGAATGCTTTGAAATTATTAAATGCAAAAGGCGAGTTTTTGGATGGGGAAGAAGGTGCTAAAATTTTAGAAATCGCTGAAAGTGATGAGATGACATTTGCAGATGTAGATAGTTTGGGTAAAATAACAAGAAATGATGCTTATATAGATTTACACATTATTGAAGTGTTAGATTTACCTCTTGTTAATGTTAAAGCTATTGAGAAAGCTAAATTCAGAGTGGTTGTGGATGGTGTGAATTCAACTGGAGGTATTGCTATTCCTTTATTGCTAGAACGTTTAGGGGTTGATGTAATTAAATTGTATTGTGAGCCAAATGGCCATTTCCCTCATAATCCTGAACCTTTAAAAGAGCATTTGTCAGATTTATCAGAGGAAGTAAAGAAATATAAAGCCGATTTTGGTATTGTTGTAGACCCTGATGTGGATAGACTGGCTTTTATGGATGAAAAAGGAGACATGTTTGGTGAGGAATATACATTAGTAGCTTGTGCAGACTATGTGTTAGGTATTACACCTGGAAATACGGTTAGTAATATGAGTTCAACACGTGCTTTAAGAGATGTTACTGAAAAACATGGTGGAACTTACGAAGCGAGCGCCGTAGGAGAAGTTAATGTGGTTAAATTAATGAAGAAAAATAAGGTCGTTATTGGTGGTGAGGGTAATGGAGGTATTATTTATCCAGAATCTCACTATGGTAGAGATGCTTTAGTTGGAGTGGCTTTGTTTTTAAGTTTGTTAGCTGAAAAGCGGATGCGCGTTAGTGAGTTAAGGAAAACCTATCCTAATTATTTTATGAGTAAAAAGAAAATACAATTAACACCTGAGCTAGATGTTGACGGTATTTTGAATACGATGGAAAATAATTATAAAAACGAACAAATAACTACTATTGATGGTGTTAAGATTGATTTTTCTGATAGTTGGGTGCATTTACGCAAAAGTAATACCGAGCCAATAATTAGAATTTACACCGAAGCAAAATCTCAAGAAGAAGCGAATCAATTGGCTGATAGATTTATTAAAGAAATTGAGGATGTAGCTACCAAATAATAAGTCTAATTCAATTCTTTAGGCTTTTTACCAACATGTTTCCAGCGTTTGTGGGTCCATAAATAATATTCTGGCGCTTCACGAATTTGTTCTTCAACACGTTTTAGAGAAGCATCGGTAATTTTATAGTCTTCAATATTTTTTACGTCTTTTATAATGTCTATAAAAGTAGCTTCATAATATCCACGTTTTACTTTTTTTACTTTTAAAAACAACGTAGCCATATCTAATCGTTTTGCAAGTATTTCTCCACCGACATGCACCGGTACGTTTACACCCATAAAGTTCTGCCAATGAATGGCTTTGCTATAATGTGGAGATTGATCGAAAGCAAAACCATTTAATGTTAGTTCGTTGTTTTCTTTTGCTTTTGTTAAAATAGGAAACGTTTCTTTTGTAGTTATTAAGTGGCTATCATACTTAGCACGAATTCGTTTAACTAAGGCATCAAAATACTTATTACTTAGTTGTTTATAAACGGCATAACCTTTATGTTTGATGTGTCTTTGTAAAATAAAAATCCATTCCCAGCTTGCATAATGCCCCATGAATAAAACAATGCTTTTATTTTCTATTTCAAGGGTATGAATTTCCTCAACATTTGTAAACACATAGCGTTTTTTCATTTCCTTTTCAGAAATAGTGATTGACTTAATAGATTCTAAAATCATATCACATAAATGATGATAGAATTTTTTAGTGATTATTCTTAATTCTGAGTCGGGTTTATTCGGAAAACATAATTTCAAGTTAGCGAGAACTGTTTTTCTTCTGTAACCAAAAACATGATAAATAAATATGTAAACAAAATCTGAAAATAAATAGAGAAGTTTAAATGGAAGCATAGAAATTATCCATAAAAATGGATAAACAATAATGTAAGCTAATAATTGCATTAATTAATTTTAAATTTGCATCAACAAATATATACTATAAATTATTTAAACGTTTATACCTAATGGGGAAATTAGATTTAGTAACGATAATAATTATTGCTGCCAACGTCATCATATCATATAAAGGGTTTGGTGATTTTGGTTTTTTTGAAAAATATAAATTTAATGTAGGTGCTTTAAGAAGAGGCGAACAATTTCGATTATTTAGTTCTGGGTTTTTACATATTGATAACGCACATTTATATTTCAATATGTTTTCACTCTATATTTTTGCTGATATTGTAATTCAAGACTTAGGAATTTACGGCTATATCATTATTTATTTAGGCAGTTTACTTTTAGGTAATTTATTGTCTCTATATTTTCATAAAGACGAATATTATTACAGTGCTGTTGGAGCTAGTGGTGCCGTGATGGGAGTAATTTACTCAGCTATTTTATTGCAGCCTGGAATGAGCTTGTATTTGTTTTTTATTCCTATACCTATACCTGCTTATGTTTTTGGTATTGGTTATCTCTTATATTCCATATATGGGATGAAAAATAGAGTAGGAAATATTGGTCACGATGCGCATTTTGGAGGAGCTATTGGAGGTTATGTTATTACTTTAATTCTAGCATCTTGGTTATTTAAAGAAAACCTATTAATGATTGTATTATTAGCTATTCCGATTCTTTTGTTATTCATATTAAAAAAATTAGGCAAAATGTAATACACACAAAAAAAAGTGTTGTGCACGTCATATTTAATTTAATAATATTCGTTGTGGCATGGCAATTGAATTTACTGTATTAGGAATATTATTAATTATATTTAAGTATTTGATATTCAGTTTTTTAAAATCTATAAAAAAAGTAGTTAAAAATGTCTCAATGACATATTGACCTAAAAATGCATATGAAGAAATCTAATTTTATAAGTCTTGACAGTTTGTCATTTCAGGAGTTCGATGAGAACTCGGAATTGATACCGTTAATGACACCCGAAGATGAGGAGGAAATAAATAATGAAAACCTACCTGAAACATTACCTATTTTACCATTAAGAAATACGGTACTTTTTCCAGGTGTAGTTATTCCTATCACGGCAGGAAGAGATAAGTCAATAAAGCTTATTAACGATGCCAATAAAGGAAGTAAAGTTATTGGCGTCGTGTCTCAAAAAGATGAAGCTAAGGAAGATCCAACAGCCAAGGATATTTATAAAACAGGAACGGTAGCAAGAATCCTTAGGGTTTTAAAAATGCCAGATGGCAATGTTACTGTTATTATTCAAGGTAAAAAGCGTTTTGAAATTTCTGAAGTTATTACCGAAACACCTTACATGAACGCTATTGTGAGGGATATTCCAGAAGCAAAACCTACTGTAAAAAATAAAGAATTTGTTGCTATTATAGAATCTATTAAAGATTTAGCACTTCAAATAATTAAGGATAGTCCAAATATTCCGAGTGAAGCTTCTTTTGCTATCAAAAATATTGAAAGTAATTCGTTTTTAATAAATTTTGTTTCGTCGAATATGAATCTCTCTGTAGTAGATAAACAAAGTCTATTGGAGATAAATGATTTAAAAAAGAGAGCATTAGCTACATTGAAGTTTATGAATATCGAGTTCCAAAAACTGGAACTTAAAAATGATATTCAGTCTAAGGTTCAAATGGACATGAGTCAACAGCAACGCGAATACTTCCTTCACCAACAAATGAAAACCATTCAGGAAGAATTGGGTGGTGTTAGTCATGATGAGGAGATTGATGAAATGCGTTTAAGAGCTCAAGATAAAGTATGGGATGAAAAAGTAGCCAAGCACTTTGAAAAAGAATTGGCTAAAATGCAACGAATGAATCCTCAAGTTGCTGAATATTCAATTCAAAGAAATTACTTGGATTTGTTTTTAGACTTGCCTTGGAACGAATTTAGCGATGATAAATTCGATTTAAAACGTGCTAGAAAAATACTTGATAGGGATCACTTTGGATTAGAAGATGTTAAAAAAAGGATCATCGAGCATTTAGCAGTTTTAAAACTACGTAATGACATGAAATCGCCAATTTTATGTTTATATGGTCCTCCAGGTGTTGGAAAAACATCCTTAGGAAAATCAATAGCTGAAGCTTTAGGACGAGAATATGTGCGCATGTCTTTAGGTGGTTTAAGAGATGAAGCCGAAATACGTGGACACAGAAAAACTTATATAGGTGCTATGCCCGGCAGAATTGTACAAAATTTAAAAAAAGCAGGTAAATCAAATCCTGTCTTTGTTTTAGATGAAATAGATAAATTATCAAATTCACATCAAGGAGACCCTTCATCAGCTATGCTAGAGGTTTTAGATCCTGAACAAAACTTTGAATTTTATGATAATTTTTTAGAAATGGGTTATGATCTATCTAAAGTTATGTTTATTGCTACGTGTAACAGCTTATCAACAATTCAACCGGCATTGTTGGATCGAATGGAAATAATTAATGTTAGTGGATATACCATTGAAGAAAAAGTTGAAATAGCAAAACGTCATTTACTTCCAAAACAATTAAAAGAGCATGGTTTATCAAATGAGCATTTAAAAATAGCTAAACCGCAACTAGAAAAGATAGTTGAAGGCTATACGAGGGAATCGGGAGTGAGAAGCCTTGAAAAACAAATTGCAAAAATGGTAAGATATGCTGCAAAGAATATTGCCATGGAAGAAGATTATAACATTAAAGTTTCAAATGATGATATAATTGAAATATTAGGTCGTCCAAAATTAGAACGCGATAAATATGAAAACAATAATGTTGCTGGTGTAGTGACTGGTTTAGCATGGACGCGTGTTGGAGGTGATATATTATTCATAGAATCCATTTTATCTAAAGGAAAAGGATCACTTTCTATTACGGGTAATTTAGGTAAGGTGATGAAAGAATCAGCTACGATTGCTATGGAATATATAAAATCGAATGCTGAAACCTTTGGCATTAAACCTTCCGTTTTTGATTCTTATAATGTTCATATTCATGTTCCTGAAGGTGCTACACCAAAAGATGGCCCGAGCGCCGGTGTTACGATGTTAACGTCTCTAGTCTCATTATTTACGCAACGAAAGGTTAAGAAAAATTTAGCAATGACTGGAGAAATAACCTTACGAGGAAAAGTATTGCCAGTAGGTGGTATTAAAGAGAAGATTTTAGCTGCCAAACGTGCGCGTATTAAAGAAATATTATTATGTGAAGAAAATCGAAGAGATATTGAAGAAATTAAACCTGAATATGTAAAAGGTTTAACCTTTCATTATGTCTCAGACATGAGTGATGTTATTAAAATAGCAATTACAAATCAAAAGGTGCAAAACGCAAAAAATCTATAAATTAAAAACCTCGATAAGCATCGAGGTTTTTTTTGATTTAAAATATTTCAATGCTGCTTTCGTTGTAAGATAGATTTAGTTACTTTGTGTTTTATATGTTTAAGAAAACAGTCACTCTTTTATACTTACTTGTTAGTGTTGTAACCATGGCACAAATTGGAGGTGAATCTACCTATCAATTTTTAAACTTGGTTTCATCACCACGTCAGGCAGCGCTTGGAGGCAAAGTATTAACTAACATTGATTACGATGTAACTCAAGCATTATTTAATCCAGCTACGATTAATGTTGAAATGGATAATCAACTCGCTCTAAACTATTCAAGTTATTTAGGAGGTATAAGTTACGGAACAGCTTCTTACGCATATACCTTAGATAGACGAACCCAAACATTTCATGCGGGTATTACCTATATTAATTATGGTTCGTTTGATGGTTATGACGAAAATGGAAATTCAACAGGAACCTTTACTGGTAATGAAGCAGCATTGTCAGTGGGTTATGCCTTACAATTAGGTTATAGTGATTTTTATTTTGGTACCAATCTAAAGTTTATCACATCCGCATTAGAACAATATAATTCATTTGGTGTAGCGGTTGATTTAGGTTTAGTTTATATTAATGAAGATTTAGATTTTCACGCAGCTTTAGTTGTGAGAAATTTAGGTACTCAAATTACAACTTACGCAGGTTTAAACGAATCATTACCACTTGAAATTGATTTTGGTATATCTCAAAGATTAGAGAATGTACCAATTCGATGGCACCTTACCATTGAAAATTTACAACAATGGCCTTTAGCCGTTTCTAATCCAGCGAGAGTTACTACTGATTTGTCAGGAAATCAAACCGAAGAAAAAATAGGGTTTCTTGGTAAAATGATTAGACGTACCATAATAGGAGCAGAATTGTTTCCAGAAGGAGGATTTAATATACGCTTAGGATATAATTTTAGAAGAGCAGAGGAGTTAAGAATTGTGGATCAACGGAATTTCTCGGGCTTATCTGCTGGTTTTTCAATAAAAATGAAAAAAATGCGATTTAGTTATACGCATGCCAAATATACAAGTGCTGCAAATTCTAACTTTTTTGGTTTACAAATAGATTTACAATAAAATTATGAATCAGGATAAAATAATAATTGCCATTGATGGGTATTCTTCAACAGGAAAGAGTACAGTTGCCAAGCAAATAGCGAAACATTTGGGTTATGTTTATATCGATTCTGGCGCCATGTATAGAGCTATTACATTTTTTGCTATGGAAAATGATTTTATTACTGAAGATAATTTTAGTGTTTCAGATCTTATTAATAATCTTAACAAAGTAGACATAACGTTTCATTTTAATAAAGCATTAGGTTTTGCTGAGGTATATTTAAATGGAAAGAACGTTGAAAAAGCGATTAGAACTTTAGAAGTGTCGAATTTTGTAAGTAAAGTAGCCGCCATTTCAGAGGTTAGAGTTCAGTTGGTGAAGCAACAACAAAAAATGGGAGTGCACAAAGGCATTGTGATGGATGGACGCGATATAGGTACGGTTGTTTTTCCAAATGCAGAACTGAAGATATTTATGACGGCTTCACCAGAAACACGTGCTATCAGAAGATATAATGAGTTAAAATCAAAGGGTGATGAGGTTGCTTATGACGATGTTTTAAAAAATGTTCAAGA
>Ga0102958_1000400_pt1 | contig 10476 bp, 9 predicted proteins | sample SalPonF2_B_D1_MG_FD_84513 | JGI IMG/M metagenome (GOLD analysis project Ga0102958, IMG submission 84513) | Salt pond soil microbial communities from South San Francisco under conditions of wetland restoration - Salt Pond MetaG SF2_B_D1_MG ...
ACATCAAAAAGCAGGCCAGCCCTGCGAGAATCCTGAAACTGTTTGTCTTTGCGATCATGTGAGACTTAAACCTCAAAATGCCGAACCAATGGAAAACTGGAAGAACTCGGTATCATCCTCGGGCAGGCTGTCATCGCCGCCGAAGTCGTTGATTGGGAAGCCGATACTGAATCGGAACATGCCCAAAGGCGCCATCCACTGCACTGCCAGGCCTGTCGACATACGCAGGTCCGAAGCATCGAAAGTATAGTCGACCTGATTCCCCTGCAGGTCGAAGAATGGAACGTTACTTTCGGAGAATACATTACCGACATCGTAGAACAAACTCAGCCGCGCCTGATTGGCAAACTTCTCCACCATCGGCAACAGGATTTCGAATTGCCCGACTGTCTTGAGATTGCCGCCATAGGGATTGCCGCGGGTGTCGAGCGGCCCGAGACTGGCTTCGCGATATTGCCTGACGGAATTTGGCCCGCCGGCAAAAAAGTTACGGAAAATCGGAACATCGGTGGTGTCATCGCCAAATGTATCGGCCCAGGCAACTTCGGCCCGGCTGATAAATACAAACGGTCCGTACAGAGGCCAGTAGCGCAGGAATTCATAACGCGCGGTGTAGAAATCCACCTCACTGCCCGGCCCGGTAATGCTGAAAGTCATGTTGTGCCGGGTACCGCGAGTGGCAAATATTGCGCGGTTGCGGGTATCGAACGTCCAGCCTAACTTCAATTCGTAGGTCCGATAGTCGGTTTTTGTCAGGAATATGCCCTGACCCACCTCTTCGACCGAAGGATTACCGTTATTGGCGATCCAGTTCTGAATCTGGAACGAACTGCCGGAGTCGGCAAACAACTCGACGTCCTGAAGATCCACCCCAAACGAGATTCGCTGCCACTCGGTGATCGGGTACCCATAATTCAGGCCGATGGTATAGGACGTGGTATCGAACTCGGAGCCATCCGATACGAGCCGGGTCGAGTCCCGGTACGACCCTGAAATGGTACGTGCGACGCCATCGATCGTCGTATAGGGATCGGTAAACGACAGCGTATAGAGCTTGGTGTACTTACCGGAATTCAGCTGCGCTGAAATACGGTTGCCGGTACCGAGAAAATTAACATGGGTGAAATTGCCGTTGAGCAGCAGTTTCTGTGCCTCGGAATAACCGACACCACCGCCGAACTGGCCGGGCATGCCTTCTTTTACGTTGATATTTAGATCCACCAGATCGGGCGAGCCCGGAACCTGCTCCTGCTCCAGCTCGACCGAATCCACGAACGGCAGACGCTGAAGGCGGGTCTTGGACCGGTCGACGGCACCATTCGACAACCACCCGCCTTCGAGCTGCCGCATTTCGCGGCGAAATACCTCGTCCTTAGTGGGACCGTCTGTGGCGAAATTCACGTTGCGCACGTAGACCCGGTTGCCGGGATCGACAAAGTACGTCACTGCAACCGTTTTGTCTTCCGGGTTGATCTGTGGAACGGGGTCGATTCGTGCGAACGCATATCCGTCCTGGCCGAGCCGGTAGGCCATGAGTTCCTTGCTGCTCTCGAGCACCTTGCGGGAGAAAGTCTGCCCGGGTTTAGCCAGGACCAGAGCTCGCAGGTAACGTTCTTCGATAGGCATTTCGCCGGCCAGCTTGATTTCAGAGATCGTATAGAGTTCGCCTTCGGCCACATTTATCGTGATGAAGATGTCTTTTTTGTCCGGAGAGATCGTTACCTGTGTCGACTCGACCTGGAAATTGGCGTAACCACGGTCCATGTAGAACGATCCGAGTCGCTCAATATCTCCGACCAGCGCCTCGCGATCGTAGCGATCGTCCTGTTTGTAGAACGACAGCCAGTTGGGAGTTCTAAGCGCGAACTCTGCAATGATCTCCTCGTCCGGGTAGCGTTCGTTACCGACAATATTGATCTGCCGGATACGCGCACGCTTGCCCTCTATGATGTCGATCGTAATATCGACCTTGTTGCCGTCAAGTTCGGTAACCTCGGCATCGATCACGACCCCGTACTTACCCCGACCGTAATAGGTGTCGGTAAGAAACTGCTGCACTTCGTCGAGCGTCGACCGGTCGAAGGTGCGTCCGGGCGCCAGACCGACACCGCGCAGACTCTCCATTAGCTGTTCGGTCTCGATGTCCTTGTTGCCGTTGATCGTGAAATTCTCGATAAACGGCCGCTCGATTACCGCGATAATCAGTGTGTCACCTTCGCGGCGAAACTCGATGTCGCGGAAAAACCCGGTGTCGTACAGCGCCTTCACCGACTCCTGGACCCGCCTCCGGTCAAGCCGGTCGCCAATATTGATCGGCAAATAGTTATAGAGCGTACCTTCCGAGATGCGTTGCAAACCTTCTACGCGGACGTTGCGCACGACAAAACCGTCCTGCGCCAGCGCAGCAGGCGCGCACAACGTCAATAGTATGGCCACAACAAGGCCGGCAGTGATTCGATGCAGTAGCTGCACTGTCGCGGGATCCTATTATTCGAGCAGTCGGGCTATGTCGTTGTAGAAGGCAAAAGTCATCAGCAGGATCAGCAAAAATATGCCGATTTGCTGGCCGACGATCTGGGTTTTTTCGGAGACCGGCTTGCCCTTGATCAGCTCCACGGCCTGGTAAACGAGTTGACCGCCATCGAGCATTGGTACGGGCATGAGATTGATCAAGCCCAGGGAAATACTGACGATCGCCAGGAAGCTGACAAATGCCGAGACACCAATAGTGGCCGAAAAACCTGCGTACTGCGCGATGTTGATCGGACCACTGATATTTCGCGGCGATACGACCCCCTGCAGCATTTTCCACAACATGCGTAGTGTCAGCGCCGACATTTCCCAGGTCTTGGCCGTTGCAGCGCCAATCGCCCCGATCGGGCCATAGCTCTGCATTGCGCGCATTGCGTCAGGATACGCCGGGGGCGCGGATCCCTGGATGCCCACCCGGCCAAAAACCTGGTCGCCTTCGGTAACGGACTCGACCGTTATCATGACGTCAAATTCGGTACCGTCCCGATTTACGCCGAGACTGACTTCCTGCCCGGGTCGGGTGCGCAGAAAATTGACCAGTGCCGGCCAATCGGCCAGCGCTTCGCCGTCGCCGCTGACAATCTCGTCTCCCGGACGCAACCCGCCTCGCTCAGCGGGTCCGCCGGCGGTGACCGCTTCGAGTACGGCTGGCCACTGCGGCCGCCACGGTGCGAATCCCAGTCCGCTGAACAACTCACCCGGCCGCGTGAGCTCCTCTTCCTTGCCGGCCACCCGCAGGTCGACACGACGTCCCGTACTGCCTGCTTCAGACTCGACCTGCATGCTTACGACGCCATCGTCGAGCATATCGTCGAGGATGACGAGCATCGCCGCTTCCCAGGTCGGCGTATCGCGGTCGCCAACGGCCACAATTCGATCGCCGTCGCGGAGACCCGCTTCGGCCGCGATGGAGCCCGGTTCCACCGTCCCGACCACCGGCTTGACGCCCGGTACGCCTGCCATGAACATCACCCAGTAGGCGATGATGGCAAAAATGAAATTGGCAAGCGGGCCTGCGACGAGCACGGCCATTCTCCACGGCACTGACGCCTGGTTGAAACTGCGCGCCTTTTCGTGTTCGGCCACCGGCGCCTCGCGCTCGTCGAGCATCTTTACGTAACCACCGAGCGGAATTGCAGAAAAGACAAACTCGGTATCGTCACTACCGAAACGCCTCCGCCACAACGGTTTTCCAAAACCGATCGAAAATCTGAGCACTTTGATTCCGGCGCGACGCGCAACCCAGTAATGCCCATACTCGTGCACCGCAACCAACACTGTAATCGCGACCGAGAATGCCAGGATAGAAACGAGTAAAGAGCTCATGCTGTGCGCGCCAGATGGTTGTCCACGACTGCGTCTGCCATCAGCCGGGCAATACGGTCAGCCTCGATCACGCTTTCGAGATCGTAGTGATCAGCGATGTCGGCCTGATCCAGCACCGCTTCGATGACCTCCGGAATCGCCGTGAATCTGAGCTTGCCACCAAGAAACGCATCGACCGCGACTTCGTTGACCGCATTGAGGACCGCGGGCGCCGTTCCCCCGGCCCGGGCCGCTTCTCTGGCTATACGGAGGCAGGGGAAGCGCTCTTCGTCAGGTTGCAGAAACTCGAGTCGGCCGGACGCGATCAGGTCAAGCGGGTCGACCCCGGATTCGAACCTCTGTGGCCACGCCAGCGCATGCGCGATCGGCGTGCGCATATCGGGATTGCCAAGCTGCGCCAGCACCGACCCGTCGACAAAGTCGACCAGCGAATGAATCACGCTCTGCGGATGCACGACTACCTCTATGCGGTCTTCCGTGAGACCGAACAGCCAGCTAGCTTCTATGATCTCGAGACCCTTGTTCATCATCGTTGCCGAATCGACCGATATTTTTCGCCCCATGACCCAGTTTGGATGAGCACAGGCGGCTTCCGGCGTGACATCGCTCAGGCGATCGCGCGGGGTATGCAAAAACGGCCCGCCGGATGCCGTCAACAATATCTTGCGCACCCCCGCCAGCGGTGTGTCCGCATTGTCCGGGAGGCATTGAAAAATCGCGTTGTGCTCACTGTCAATCGGGATAATTTCCGCACCGCTTTGCTCCATGGCGGCTGTAAAAAGTCGCCCGGCAACGACCATGGACTCTTTGTTCGCCAGCAGGACCCGCTTTCCGGCCCGCACCGCCGAAAGCGTCGGCACCAGACCGGCGGCTCCTACGATCGCCGCCATCACGGATTCCGCCTGCGGCAGACAGGCGACCTCTGCCAGCGCATCTACCCCGCTCAGCAGGCGGGTTTCCAAATTCGTTTCCTGTTGCGCTGCAGCAAATTTTTCCGCGGCGCCCTTATCCACAAGGACAGCAAAATCCGGCCGATGTTCCAGACATTGAGCGAGGAGGCGCTCATGATCGCGATTCGCTGTCAGCGCGACAACCCTGTACTTGTCGGTATGCCGCCCGAGAACGTCCAGCGTATTGACACCGACCGAACCCGTTGCACCGAGAACCGTGATCCCGCGCCGCGTCATGCCCCTGCCACCAGTAGTCCGAATACGAAAACCGGGCCGGCCGCGGTAATGCTGTCTACACGATCGAGTATTCCGCCGTGACCCGGGAAAATCCGGCCGCTGTCCTTGAGACCGGCATTACGCTTGAAAATGCTGACGGTCAGATCGCCGACGACCGAAATCGCCGCAACCAGCAGGCACAACGGGAGAAACCAGCCCGATCCAAATCCGAACCACGCAGCACCACCCACCGCTGCCAGCGCGGCAAGCAGAATGCCGCCGCCAACGCCTTCCCAGGTTTTGCCCGGACTGACTGCGGGTGCCAGCTTTCTCCTGCCAATCGCGCGGCCGGTAAAAAACGCCCCGATATCGGCGGCCCAGACCAGCACGAACAGGAACAGCAACAACTCGGGGCCGCGTTGCCAGTCCAGATGCAGACGCATCAGCGCAACCGCCGCAAGCGCGACGACCGCAATGCCGGCGACCGCGGTTGCCACGCGGTCGATCCGGACCGGGTAGCGGGTGACCAGCAGCAGCGCGGCCAACCACATCAACGTGGCGAGCCCCGTCAGTAGCTTCAGAACCTGATGATCCGCGGATATCGCAAAAAACAGAGCGGCCGCGGCAGCCGTGGCGGCGGCATAAGCAACCCGCCGGGCGTAACTCTCAGCGCCGAAGAAACCGGCCCATTCGATGGCTCCGCCGAAAAACAACACGCCAATGGCAAGCGCGCCACCGCCGCGCGGCAGCAGGAACAATGCTCCAAGCAACAGCGGTATCAGTATCAGAGCGGTGATCACCCTTTGCCTGAGCATCAGCCGGCACCCACCTGGTCGCCGGTCAGACCGTAACGGCGCTGGCGCTCGCCAAACGCAGACACGGCACCGCTTAGATTCTCGGCATCGAAATCCGGCCAAAATACGTCGGAAAAATAGAGCTCCGAGTAGGCGAGCTGCCAGATCAGAAAATTACTGAGGCGATGCTCGCCCCCGGTTCGGATGAGGAGGTCGGGTTCCGGCAGATCCGCAAGGCAAAGCGCGTCTCCCAGCATTGCTTCATCGATGGCATCCGGTTGCAGGTCCCCGTCAGCCACCTTCTGCGCCAGGCTCCTCGCCGCGACGGCAAGGTCCCAACGTCCGCCGTAGGCCATCGCGATATTGAGGGAGAGGCCGGTATTGGCGGCGGTCACACGCTCGCCGGCTTCCAGGCTGTCGCGCAGCCCGGCGGCCAGGCGGAGACGGTCGCCGACAAACCGCAGGCGCACGTTATTTCGGTTCAGCGCATCGATTTCCTTTTCCAGTGCCTCGACAAACAGGCTCATCAACAGACTGACCTCGCGCCGCGGCCGATTCCAGTTCTCGCTGCTGAATGCGAAAAGGCTGAGAGCGCCGATGCCATTGGCCCCGCACCATTCGACTGCATCCCGCGCCGCACGCACTCCGGCACGATGCCCGGCGCTGCGCGGTAGCCCACGGCGTTTCGCCCAGCGGCCGTTGCCATCCATGATGATGGCAATGTGGCGGGGAAATTGACCGATGCTCTCGGCTGGGGCAGTTGCGCTCATCATCGACTCGACTACGACAGGCGGGGTCGCGCTAGCTCAGACCTCGAGAAGCTCTTTTTCTTTATCGGCAAGAACCGCATCGATCTTCGCGACAAACTCATCGGTCAGTTTCTGTATCTCGTCGTGCGCCCGACGCTCCTGATCTTCCGTGATCTCCTTATCTTTCAGCAAATCCTTGGTGTGATGCAGGGCGTCGCGGCGAATGTTGCGTACGGCAACCCTACCTTGTTCGGCCTCGCCACGCACAACCCGGATCATGTCGCGGCGGCGTTCTTCGGTCAAAGCCGGCAGTGGGACTCGGATGTTGGTGCCCGACGTAGCCGGGTTTAGGCCCAGGTCCGACGTCATGATTGCCTTTTCCACGACCGCCACCATCGATTTCTCCCACGGCGTGACGCTGAGGGTGCGTGAGTCCTCTACCACAACACTCGCCACCTGGTTGAGCGGGACATGATTGCCGTAATACTCGACGGTGATGTGATCGAGCAGGCTGGTATGCGCACGCCCGGTGCGGAGTTTCTTGAGTTCGTCCTGATACGCCGCGAGGCTTTTTCCCATGCGCTCCCGCGCGTCTTTCATTACATCTTCGATCATCGCATCACTCCACTGTCGCGGGCTCGTTGGTTACCAGGGTTCCCACATCCTCGCCGCGCACGATTCGCATCAGATCACCACCATTGAAAATATTGAAAACCCTGACCGGAAGATCGTGGTCGCGGCACATTACTATTGCCGTGGCGTCCATTACCCGCAGCTTGCTTTCAAGGACAGTATCGAAGCTGACCCGGCTGTAGCGTCTGGCGCTGCTGTCGACAATGGGGTCGGCGGAGAAAACGCCGTCTACCTTCGTTGCCTTGAGCAGAACATCCGCACCCACCTCGATTGCCCTGAGGCTGGCTGCGGTATCGGTGGTGAAGAACGGGTTGCCGGTACCGGCCGCGAGTATGCAGATGCGCCCTTTCTCGAGGTGCCGTACCGCGCGGCGGCGGATGTAATCCTCGCAAACCTCGTTCACTTTCAGGGCGGACATCACCCGCGCATAGGCGCCGTTGCGTTCCAGCGCGTCCTGCAACGCAAGTGCGTTAATAACGGTCGCGAGCATTCCCATGTGATCGCCGGTCACCCGGTCCATACCGGCGCGGGCCAGACCTTCGCCGCGGAAAATATTGCCGCCGCCGATGACGATCGCAATCTCGATCCCGAGATCCCTGACCGCCTTTACTTCGTCTGCAATTCGCGCGATGACCTTGGGATCGATGCCGTAATCGAGATCGCCCATCAGGGCCTCACCGCTCAGCTTTAGCAGAATACGTCGGGTTTGTTGCCCGCTGGCGCCCATGCTCCGCTACTCCCGGCCGAAAATCAGCGATATTTAAATGACAAAAAGAACCCCGCTAAGGCGGGGTCCTAACGTCACTGAATGTTACATCATTTTGCGTATCCGCATCAGGCTTCGCCGCGGACCTGGGCCATTACCTCGGCAACGAAATCGTCGGCCTTTTTCTCGATTCCCTCGCCAACTTCGAAACGGGTAAAAGAGATGACCTCGGCAGACCCATCCTGCAACAATCGCTCGACGGTAATGTCCGGATCCTTGACAAATGGCTGACCCAACAGCGTTATCTCGGCGATAAACTTCTTTACCCGCCCCTCTACCATTTTTTCCACGATATGTTCGGGCTTGCCCTCGGCCTTCGCCTGCTCGGAGAGTATCTCCTTCTCTTTTGCAAGCACATCGGCCGGAACATCGTCACCGCTGACATGCTGGGGCTTGCTTGCCGCAACATGCATCGCGACGTCCCGTGCGAGATCGGCATCGCCGCCGCGCATCGCGACAATTACCCCGATTCGCGAGCCATGAACGTAGCTGCCAACGTGATCCTCCGCTGAGACGACGGCGAAACGGCGCACGCCAATATTCTCACCAACCTTGGCGATCAGCGCACGTCTCGCTTCCTCGACGCTGCCATCGCCCATATCAGCCGCCATCAAGCCATCCAGGTCGCCCGCTCCGGCACCAAGCGCAACCGCGGCAACCCGGTCGGAGAAGGCACGAAAATCCGCGCTTCCGGCGACGAAGTCGGTCTCCGAATTGATCTCGACAATCGCGGCTCGCTTCGCGTCATCGGCAACGGCCACGACAACAACACCCTCCGCCGCAACCCGTCCCGCTTTCTTGTCGGCTTTGGCCAACCCGGCCTTGCGCATGTTCTCCGCGGCCACATCGAGGTCGCCCTCGGCCGCAACCAGCGCCTTTTTGCATTCCATCATGCCAGCACCGGTGCGCTCCCGGAGCTCCTTGACCATACTCGCGGTAACAGTCATCTCATTTCGTCCTCAGTTGTGCAACGTGTCGCGACCGGCACCGTGGCGCCGGGTCACTCCTTCGCTGATTTCTCTGCCTTGTCTGCCGCTGCATCGGTGGCGCCCGAATCCTCGGCACTCGCCGCAGGCGCGGCCTCGGTCGCTGCGTCCGCCGCTTTTGCCGCGCCGCTGTCTTCGGCTTGTGCCGGCTCGGGGCCGCCATCGGCTGCGGTGGCTTCCGCCTCTTTCGACTTTGCCTCGTCCGCCTTCGCCGCTTCCGGCTTTGCCTCTTCCGCTGCCTGAGGAGCCACTGCTACTTTGCGCGGCGCCTTTTTCTTGGCCGCAGCTTTCTTACTTGCGGCTTTTTTCTTGGGAGCCGATTTTTTGCGCGGTTTGCCTTCCTCGTCGAGTTCGACGAATTCGTCCTCGCCGAGGGTTACCTGCGGTACCGAGGCCTTGCCTTCGAGGACCGCATCGGCTACGCCACCGGCATACAGGCGAATCGCGCGCATTGCATCGTCATTGCCCGGAACGACAAAATCGACTTTCTCCGGGGAACTGTTGGTATCGACGATCGCTACGACCGGGATTCCGAGTTTTTTCGCCTCTTTGAGCGCGATTTCTTCCTGCTCGACATCGACCAGGAACATCACGTCAGGCAGCGAGCCCATTTCCTTGATGCCGCCAAGACTGTTCTCCAGCTTCTCCATTTCACGGCGAAGCCCAAGCGCTTCCTTTTTGGTCAGCTGCTCGAACGTTCCGTCCGCGGACTGCGCTTCCAGCCGCATCAGGCGCTTGATCGACTGCCGGATCGTACGGAAGTTGGTCAGGGTGCCGCCGAGCCAGCGCTGGCAAACGAAGGGCATTCCACAGCGGATCGCCTCTTCGCGCATGGCATCGCGTGCGGAACGCTTGGTCCCGACAAACAGCACGGTGCCGCCATCGGCGACGATATTTTTCACGAAAGTGAGCGCATCCCCGAACATCGGGAGCGATTTTTCGAGGTTGATAATGTGAATCTTGTTACGTTCGCCGAAGATGTATGGGGCCATCTTCGGATTCCAGTAGCGGGTCTGGTGACCAAAATGCACACCAGCTTCCAGCATCTGGCGCATGGAAACGCTAGACATCCTGTTTTCTCCTTCGGGTTAGGCCTCCACGTGCTCCACGCAGCAACCCCTTGAAATCAGAATATTTCTTGGGCACCCGGCTGCGCTTGTAAACACGTGTGTGGATTTGAAATTGCCTTTACGGCGCGCGCTTTATACCATAAACGGCTATTTGCAACAATCCGGTCACAATGAAGCTTTTCGAGAAGAACACCGCGCGTCCCGCGCCACCGCCGCCCGCGCCCGGCGCGATCAAAACTCCTGACGAACAGGACAAGATGCGCGTGGCCGGGAAGCTTGCCGCGACCGTTCTGGACATGATCGGTGAGCATGTTCGTGCCGGGATAACCACCGACGAACTCAATACCATTTGTCACGACTATATCGTGGAGCGTCAGGATGCAATCCCGGCCCCGCTCAACTACAAGGGCTTCCCGAAGTCGATTTGCACATCGGTCAATCACGTTGTCTGCCA
>Ga0102958_1000402_pt1 | contig 10455 bp, 6 predicted proteins | sample SalPonF2_B_D1_MG_FD_84513 | JGI IMG/M metagenome (GOLD analysis project Ga0102958, IMG submission 84513) | Salt pond soil microbial communities from South San Francisco under conditions of wetland restoration - Salt Pond MetaG SF2_B_D1_MG ...
ACGCCGTGGGCCGACACCGGCGCCGACTCGCTCCGCGTGGGCGAGCTGGGTGAGGGCAGCAGTCCGACGAAGGCGGACACGCCCGGCGTGACCTCGACCGCCAGAGCGTCCACCTCGAGGTTCGGATATGGTGACGATGGACCGATGGTCGCGGAGATCAGGGCCGTTCCGGCAGCGATGCCGGAGAAGTCGATCTCGAACCGACCATCCGACTCCGTCATGGGCGTCGAGAGGCTGAAACTCCCGCCGACGCCGCCCGAAGTCATGTTGGCGATCACACCGGGCACGTTCGAGCCATTGCCGCTCGCGTCGACGAGCTGCCCGGTGATGTGCGCTACGCCCTCACCCGCTGCGATGGTCGCGGCGTTGGTCGACAGTGTCAGCCGGGTGGGGGCAGGCGGGTCGATGCCGACATCAAGGACGCCCTGCAGGGTGACCTTCTGGGCGAGCACTCGCACGACCTCCACGGCGTCGCCGCTCACGAGGAAATGTGCTCTGCCGTCATCGAACAGCGCGCTGGTTGCAAGTGAGTACGGCAGGGGGATCTCGTCGGGATCGGCGAAGATGATGTTGCCCAGCGTCGGGTAGGACGGGTCAAGCTTCGTGGCAGAGAGGAGGATGTTGTTCTGGGCCGTCAGGTCCCAGTAGGCGATCCTGCCGTCGTCATCCCGCGGCTCCAGCCACGCGTGCGCGTAGTAGTAGATGGTGTCAGCCGGAAGGCTGACCGTAGTGCCCGCTCCGAAGATGTTGTTCCCGTCGGCGTCCGAGAACCCGTATCCCGTAGCAACGACGACCGGAAGCTCCAGGAGCCCCACGCTGGTCGTGTCGCCGCCGGAGATCGTGGCCATGCTGTCGGCCTGGACGTACCCCTTCCCCTCGGCGAGAACGAGCCACTGTCCGTCGGGCACCATGCCTATAGAGAAGGCACCGCTTCCGCCCTCGATGACGACCTCTCCCTCACCGCCCAGTTCGCCCGTGTCGGCGCTGTAGATACCCACGGTCACGTCCACGGGAGGGCCGCCTGTGATCGCGACCTCACCCTCAATGCGCCCCGTCACCCTTGTGAGGGCGAAATCGACTCCTGGGGTGTCCATGGTATCCGCGACCACGACACCCTCGATGGTCGCCGGTATGTAGGAGAAGGCCTCTGTCACGAGGTCGTACACCCCGTCAGCCAGCCGCTCGATCTGATATTCTCCGCCGCCGGCCGGGGTCTTGTCGAACCAGACCTCCTGCCCGTTCTGATAGGCAGCGACTCTGACGACCGTCTCGTTGTCGGTCGGGTCACCCAGCGTCACGGTCCCGGAGATGCTGCCTCCGGGCGGATAGTTGCGGTCCGGCACGCCATCGCCGTTCACATCGAGAGGTATCTCGACGTAACGGTCAAGCTGAGTGGTCGCGCCATCGGGAGTCGACGGGTTGGACTCGTATCCGGTCGACGACGTGGGCAGCGCATCGAACGCGCCCGTGCCGTCACCGCCCACGACGACGGTCACGAAGCGCAGGACCGTGCCCGGCGGGACCTGCCCCGGACCCATCCCGTAGAGCCCCTCCCAGGGGATGGCGCCCTCGTAGTTCCTGACGCCCGGGTTCACGGCGGCGTAGGCGCCTTCGATATCGGGCATGACCGACACGTCTTCCGTGCAGTGCCTGAACCCCCTGAAGGCGGGGTCGGTCAGGAGATTCCAGACACCGAATATCGCGTCGACGCCCATCGTGCTGAAGGTGATGTTCCGGGGGTAGAAATCGGCACTCGTGAAGTCGGTGGCTCCGGTGATGCCGGCCTGGGCGTCCGTGTCGATGTAGAGCACGTACCCGTTGTTCAGTGGACCGTTGGTCGTCCTGACGCCGAAGTAGAGGTTCGTCTCATCCCACGTCACCCAGAGGTCTCTGAGGTCTCCCTGGTCCGGGTAGTACCGGCAGTCGTTGCGAGGGTCCAGACCCGCCCGCTCATCCGTGTCCCAGTCGTTGTCCGTTTCCCCGAACTCCACATGCCCGTCGATGTTGGGGGTGCTGTAGCTGTTCGCCATCGCGGAGGCCGTCAGCAAGAGCACCAGGACGGCGGCGGCAGCTGCGGTGTACCTTCGCATAGAGCTTTCCTTGAGAATGGTGTCCCGTGTCATGCCCCCGGGACGCCGTTCCGGCCCCCGGCGGGTGGACATTTCCATGTTCGGCTGTGATTCAGGAATTCACGGCCGGTTATCCACCGGTCGCGGCGTGCGCAAGAGGTTATCAGAGTGTCAGGGACCGGTCAAGCCGGCGCGCTGTTCGTGACCGGGTCAGAGGTCCCGGCGCTTGACTCGCCCACGAGTTCCAGCACCCGGCGGGCGATCTCGGGAAGGATATCACCGGCCTTGCCGATCAGCGTAGCATCGACGAGAGCGGATATCGGTGTGTATGCGGTATTCACCTCGACCACGAACGCCCCTCCGTGCTTGGCGACCAGCGGCAGCGAAGCGGCGGGGTGGACAACGGCCGACGTGCCGACCACCAGCATGGCGTCGCAGCTGGAGGCTATCCGGTGAGAGTGCTCGTAGGCGTCCATCGGCAGGGGCTCACCGTACCACACGACATCCGGCCTGAGCAGCGCGCCGCACTGCTCGCAGTGGGGCGGCAATTCGCTGAGCGGGCTCTCCGGCAGGTCGAACACCGTCTGATAGGAAGCGCACCGGTCGCGCGTGCACCTCGCGCGCCAGATGTTCCCGTGAAGCTCGACAACTGCCGAGCTACCGGCCCTGTCGTGAAGGCCATCCGTGTTCTGTGTAATGAGTGAGAAGCGGGGAAAGCACTGCTCGAGGCTGGATATGGCCACGTGGGCCGCGTTCGGCTCGGCGTCGGAGATAAGCTGACGCCGGTAGTCGTACCAACTCCAGACGAGCCGCGGGTCGTTCTCGAAGGCTCTCCACGTCGCGAGTTCCTCGGCCCGGTACTGCTTCCACAGTCCTTCTTCGCCCCTGAACGTCGGGACTCCGCTCTCCTGCGACACTCCCGCGCCGGTGAGAACGGCCAGCTCTGTCGCCCTGCTGAGCCGCTCCACCAACATCTTCGTAACGCCGCTGGCGGGTTCCATTGCTGCCCCCTTCCAGGGCAAGTTGACTTCTAACTCGAGTCCGGCGCCTCTGGTTCCGCGGTCTTTACTTCCTCGATGGCCGCCTCGTAGATGGCCCCTCGCGCCGCGGCCGCCTCGGCCCTGCCCCTCGCGGTCCCCCGACCTCCCTGGCCCAGGGTCACCTTCCAGTACACGGAGCCGTAGCTCGTGCAGTTCATGCAGCGGATGCAGTCGACGCTGCCTATCTGCTCGGGCACCTTGAGATCCATCGGGCAGTCGGCCGAGCAGTAGTTGCACGACGCGCAGTTCTTGAAGTCCGAGCCCTTGGCGAAGGCGATGGCGCAGTCGTCAAGGTGCGTGTCCATCTGAAGCAGGCTGAACTTGTTCGACAGCCCGAAGAGCGCCCCCAGCGGGCACACGAAGCGGCAGAACGGCCTGCGCATCATGCCCATCAGGAACACCAGGGCCGCAAGGGTGACCACCTTGAGCCCGAAGACCTTCGTGAAGAACTGCATGCCCTCGGCGTACTCGGACCCGCGGAGCTGCCAGGCGAACCACGGCAGGCCGGCCCCGAGCGTTCCGGCCGGGCAGATCTTGCAGAACCAGGGCTCCCAGGTCCACCAGGCGATCAGTCCGCACACGACCACGAGCACCACGTACTTCATGTGCCGGAGCCAGTCGGGCGCGGAGAACTTCGGGAGCTTGAGCTTGTAGACCAGGTCCTGGAAGAAGCCGAACGGGCACAGCCACCCGCACGGCCACCGCCCGACGAACACGCCTACGAACCCCAGGATACCCAGCACGTAGAACGGGAACTGCCTGACGATAATGAAGTGCTGGAGCGCGCCGATCGGGCACGAGCCCCACGCCCCCGGGCACGAGTAGCAGTTGAGGACCGGGACGCACACGCCCTTGAGGTTGCCCTGGTAGAAGCTGGCCCTGGGGATCGAGGCCAGGAAGGAGTTGGTCCCCAGAAAGGAGATGAACTGGACGATGCGTCTCTTCAAGTGAGTCTCCGGCCCGGGCCCGTGTGGTCAAGAGCACCTGTCGTCCTGGGTCGCCCAGCGAGGGCGTTGCCAGTCGGGAAGCTACCCCACGCCAATGCAGGACATGCAGATCATGGCGCCGTTCGAGAGCGTCTCCCAGAAGTGATCGTTGACGATCCCGATGATGAGAAACGCCTCGAAGATGACCAGAGCAAGGGTGAAGAACAGGACCGATCGCCCCGCGCTCCGCTCTTTGAAGAAGCTGGCCAGTCCGCTCATTACGACCGCCCATCCGTCCCCGAGGGGACGTTGGCTGGGTGAGTTGCGATTACACCGATTTCGTGTGGATTCTAGCTAGTTGAGGCGGGAATCGTCAAGCGTAAACGCCTTGTCATGCGGTCGTTTGACAGTCTGCGCCGTAGCGGCATCGCCTTGGAGGCGGGCACGCGCGCTACCGTCCGGAGTCGGGCCCCCGGCCGCCTGACAGAGCGCGCCGGGAGCCTGCTCCTGTGAACCCTACATCACGCCCCGCATGCGGGCCCTCAAGACCGCGTGTGCGGCCGCCAGACGTGCGACGGGCACGCGATAGGGCGAACAGCTGACGTAGTCGAGGCCGACGTGGTGGAAGAAGTAAATGGACGCCGGGTCCCCTCCGTGCTCACCGCAGACGCCCATCACGATGTCCGGATTGACCAGTTCGCCCTTCCCGACCGCCATCTTCACCAGGGTCCCGACGCCTCGCTGGTCTATCGACTGGAACGGGTCCTTACGCAGGATCCCGCGCTTCAGGTAGTCCTTGATGAACACCCCGGCGTCGTCCCTGCTGTATCCGTAAGCCATCTGCGTCAGGTCGTTCGTCCCGAACGAGAAGAAGTCCGCGTGCTCCGCGATCTCGTTCGCGACGATCGCTGCGCGAGGAATCTCGATCATCGTGCCGATGTGGATCGGAATCTGGTCGGTGTCCCCGCCCAGCACCTCTAGCGCTACCTTTCTGACCAGCTTCCGCAGGATGGAGAGCTCCTTGGGTTCCCCCACGAGCGGGATCATCACCTCCGGCCGCGCTGCTATGCCGCGATCCGCGAGCTTCTTCGCAGCCTCGTAGATGGCCCGGGCCTGCATCTCGTAAACCTCGGGGTAGGTGATCCCGAGGCGGCAGCCCCTGTGCCCCAGCATGGGGTTCGCCTCGCGCAGCTCCTCAGCGCGCTGCCATATCTCGGCCGGGCTCTTGCCGATCTCTGCCCCGACGTCGCCGCACTCCGTGTCGGTGCACGGCAGGAACTCGTGGAGCGGCGGGTCCAGCAACCTGATGGTGACGGGACGTCCTGCCATCGCCTCGAGGATGCCCTCGAAGTCCTCGCGCTGGAACGGGAGAAGCTTGTCGAGCGCCTCACGGCGCTGCTCCTCGCTCTCCGCCAGGATCATCGCGCGGATGTTGTTGATCCGTCCCTCGCCGAAGAACATATGCTCGGTCCTGCAGAGGCCGATGCCCTCCGCTCCGAAGCTGCGCGCCCGAGCCGCGTCCTCCGGTGTGTCGGCGTTGGTCCGAACACCGAGCTGCCTGAACTCGTCGGCCCACTCCATGATCGTAGCGAAGTCACCGGAGAGTTCGGGGTCGATCGTCGGCACCTGTCCGAGGATGACATCGCCGACCGAGCCTGCGAGCGTGATCCAGTCGCCCTCCTTGACGGTCGTACCGTTCACGGTGAACTGCTTCGCGGCGTAGTCGATCTTGATCTCCTCGGCACCCGCCACGCAGCACTTGCCCATGCCGCGCGCGACCACCGCCGCGTGCGAGGTCATTCCGCCGCGCGCCGTGAGGAACCCCTGCGACGCGTTCATGCCGTCGATGTCCTCAGGTGAGGTCTCTTCGCGGACGAGGATGGTCCTGTGCTTGTCCTCGTCGGGATCCTCGGCCCACGCCACCGCGTCCTGGGCGGTGAAGACCACGCGGCCGACCGCGGCGCCCGGCGAGGCCGGGAGCGCCCGCGTCAGCCGCTCGTACTCGGCGGAAGGATCGATCTTCTGATGCAGAAGTTGCTCGAGCTGGTCCGGGTCGACTCGCAGAATGGCGGTCTTCCGATTGATGAGGCCCTCGGACTCCATTTCCACGGCGATGCGGATGGCGGCCTCTGCCGTGCGCTTCCCCGTACGGGTCTGGAGCATCCAGAGCTTGCCGTCCTGGATCGTGAACTCGAGGTCCTGGGTGTCGGTGTAGTGCTTCTCGAGAGTGTGTCGTATGCCGTTGAGTTCCTTGTAGATCTCGGGCATGTACTCCTCGAGCGATTCGCCGTCCCCCTCCTTCTTCTGAGAGATGTTGATCGGCTGCGGCGTGCGGACACCCGAAACGACGTCCTCGCCCTGGGCGTTCGGAAGCCACTCGCCGTAGAAGACCTTCTCGCCGGTAGCCGGGTCGCGCGTGAAGGCGACACCAGTCGCGCTACTGTCTCCCATGTTCCCGAAGACCATCGCCTGAACATTGACGGCGGTGCCCCAGTCATCGGGGATGTCGTTCAGCTTGCGGTAGGACTTCGCGCGGTCGATGTTCCACGAGTCAAACACGGCGCGGATGGCGCCCCACAGCTGCTCGTGCGGATCGTCGGGGAAGTCCTTCCCGGCCAGCCTCTTCACAGTGGCCTTGAACTGCTGGACGAGGTGCTTGAGGTCCTCCGCCGTCAGATCGTTGTCGTGCCAGACACCCTTCTCCTTCTTCTTGGCATCGAGGAGAGCGTGGAACTCGTCGATGTCCAGCCCCATGACGACGTCGGCGTACATCTGGATGAGCCTGCGGTGGCTGTCGTAGACGAACCGTTCCTCCCCCACCTTCGCGATGATGGCGGCGACCGTCTCGTCGTTCAGCCCTATGTTGAGGACGGAGTCCATCATACCCGGCATCGACACCCGCGCGCCCGACCGCACGGAGAACAGCAGCGGGCTGTCCGTTCCGCCGAATCCCCGCTTCATCTTCTCTTCTACTGCCCGGATGGCCGCGTTGACCTCTTCTTCCAGTCCCGGGGGAAACTGACCGCCGTGCTTCATGTAGTAGGTGCACATGCGCGTCGAGATGGTGAACCCGGCCGGTACCGGCACGCCGAGATTGGTCATCTCAGCGAGGTTGGCGCCCTTGCCGCCGAGGATCTCCTTCATTTCCCCGCGGCCGTCAGCCTGTCCCCCACCGAAGTTGTATACGTGTCTCTGCGGCATTCAATGCTCCTTAATGCTCTCTGCCTCAATGCTCTCTGTGTGCCGCCTCGCATCGGTTGAGGCGGCTTGGCGGGCACGTCCCGCGTGACTTTGATTCCCAAACGAACAAACATAACACCCCTGAGACACCGAGGCAATTGCCACGGGTCGCGGGGGTGCCGATTTCCTGCTGAACGCTACTCGTCGTCCGGGCTGTTACGCTTGATTCCCGCGTCCTGCGGGAGTTTGTCTGTATCGAGCGATGCTGAGGGGCCGGCAGCGGCCTGCTCGCCGATGCCGGGAGCGGCCTTCGAGTCCGAGGCACCCCCGGAAGCCTGCTGTTCGGGCGTCCGCCCGGCGGCCTCATCCCTGACCATTCTACGGTAGAGCGCCTCTCGCCGGATCTGATCTACGATGATCTCGCGGAGCGACGAAGCTTCCTCGTCCCCGGTCTCCCCGAGGCCCACTAGATAGAGCATCTCCTCTCTGAGGTCGCTCTGCATGGTCCTCAGGTTCTTCCGGCGTTGTTCCATCAGGACGTTCACCACGCCGAGCGCGACCACGTAGCTGCCCAGCAGGTAGATGAGCCCGAACGGCGCCACAAGTCCGAGCATCTGCCAGCCGAAGAAGAGAGTGACTCCCCACAGCACGATGACCGCGGCCTTCGGATTGAGGCCGAAGCGGATCAGGCGGTGGTGCGTGTGCGACTGGTCCGGCGTCATCACGCCCTTCCTCGAGCGCCCGCGCCGGATAATGGTCGTTATGACATCGAACGCCGGGACCACCATGCACGCGCCGACCACGAGCACGGCGTTGCTGGCGAGGTCGTTCCTGCCTCCGATCACGGCGCCTCCCGCAAGGAAGAACCCGAGAGCCATGCTTCCGGCGTCACCGAGGTAGACGTTGCCCTCTCGGAAATTGTGAAGGAGGAAACCGATGCCGCTGCCGAAGACTCCGGCGATCATCATGTAGAGGAGCGGATTGTTGTTGCTGAGACCGACCACGAAGAGGCCAGAGGCGGCTATCACGGCTATGCCGCCGGCCAGCCCGTCGAGCCCGTCTATGAGGTTGAACGCGTTCATGAAGCCGATGAGCCAGAAGACGGTGATCGGGTAGCTGAGCCACCCGAGTTCCCAGACGGGCCCGAAGAAGAACTGCACTCTCTCCATGGCCACGCCGCTCGCGACCATGGTGATCGCCACCGCGGTCTGCACGGCCAGCTTCACACCTGGCTTCAGGTTGACGCGGTCGTCTATCATCCCGAGTATGACGATGACCGTCCCACCAACCAGTAGGGCCGTGAGATTGAGAGCCACGCCGGGGGCGACGTAGCTGTAGAACCGAAGCGCCAGAAGCAGTGACGCGGCGATCGTGAGAAAAATGACTACCCCGCCAGTTGTGGGGACGGGGCGCGCTCGAGTGCGCCTGGAACTCGGAAGGTCCACCAGGCCCGTGCGGAGGCCCAGCCGGGCGACCGGCATGGTGAGAAGCCACGACGCGCCCGCGGACGCGACCAGTATGGCTATGGACCAGGTGACCAGGTGCAAGAGCTACCTCTCTGAGACCGTCCTTCCGACTGATTCGAGCGTCAGATACACCAATATACCTCTTTTCACCGGAAAGTTAAAGTCGCGACTTGTCATGAGTTGATTCGCGACCCTTGAGTCACCAATCCCCCATCCGCTCAGCTCTCTATGACTGTCGGTCGGTTATTCCGGCTCGGGTGCCGGAGGGGTGCGTACGTTCGCCAGCGCCGCGCGTGCCCGCTCGAGCCGCGCCCTCGCCCTGTTGCGGGGCTCCACCGCGTAGCCGCGCCATCGCTCCGCGGCCTCGCCGAAGGCCGCCTCGCCCGTCATTCTATATAGAGTCTCCATCATGAGGACGTGCTTGCGGTGGCGCTCCGAGCTTGCGGGCCGGATGCGCCGGCCGTCCAGGCTGGCGGTCGTCCAGTAGCCCAGGTCGAACCTCTCGAGCGAGAATGCGAGGCCGCTGACGCACCTGTTGAAGAGGGCGCGCACTCCCGGGTCATCGTCGATGTCCAGGTAATCGAAGAGCGTCCACACAGCCTTGACGTGGCTGCCAAGGACCATGCGCGGCGCGCACGGGACGGGGTACTCCTCTATGAAGGCCAGCGACTCGACGCCGCTGTCGCTTCCCGCCTCGCCTATCTCTCGCAGGAACCCGCCGTCCTCGACGCCGGTGTGGAACGCGCCGAGTGCGCGCCTCGCGGCCTCGGCCGCGCCCTCCATATGCAGCAGAGAGATCGCGCGGACCAGCACGGCAACGCATTCCGCGTGCGCGGAGGCGGAGAACCAGCCCTCGGGCAGTTCACCGCGAAGTCTGCGGGGCACGTCGGGCATCGACCAGCCACCGAAGCTGCCGGGAACGACCTCCATGCTCTCGATCAGCCAGCTTGCCAGACAGCTGAAGCGCTCCCTGCGTGCGGGGTTGCCGCTCTCGAAGTAGAGTTCGAGGTTGCCCAGTGCGGCGCGGGCTGCAAGGGGTGGAGATGAGGCGCGGCCGTCCTTGACCCGGACGACGGGCACTCCCCTCTCGTCGCACTCGGGCTCGGATGCGGCCATGTGCGAATAGTCGAGGTAGTATCCCCTGGGGGATGAGAAGTCTATGTGCCTGCCGAGCTTCTCGCCGGCCATGCCGGAAGCCCTCCTGCGCGGCGCGCGGTCGAGCACTTCCTCCGCCCGCCCCTGCCCTACGCGACGGCGCCTACGAACGCCAGTACCGTATCCGCCACGTGCTCCTTCTCCTCGTCCGTCAAGAGCGAGAACACGGGGATCGAGAGGGTCTCGCGCGCGGCCCTCTCTGACTCGGGCATGTCGCCCTCGCCGTAGCCGAGAGGACGGAAGCACTCCTGCAGGTGAAGGGGAACGGGGTAGTAGACGGCGCACCCGATGCCGCTCTCTCTCAGGTGAGCGAGGAGCGCGTCCCTGTCGGGTACCCGGACGATGTACTGATTGTAGATGTGCCGGCTCCACTCCTCGCGGCTGGGCGGGGTCACGCCGGTCCCTTCGAACCTCTTGTCGTAGTAGTCGGCGTTGGCGGACCTGCCGTCGCTCCACCCGTCGAGGTACCGGAACTTCACAAGGAGCACGGCCGCCTGGAGCGCGTCGAGCCTGCTGTTGGTGCCGATGGTCCAGTGATGGTAGGTCTCCGTCTGCCCGTGCTCCCTCAGGCTCACCAGGAGGTCGGCCATTTCGTCACTGTCCGTAGTCACCATACCGC
>Ga0102958_1000405_pt1 | contig 10444 bp, 8 predicted proteins | sample SalPonF2_B_D1_MG_FD_84513 | JGI IMG/M metagenome (GOLD analysis project Ga0102958, IMG submission 84513) | Salt pond soil microbial communities from South San Francisco under conditions of wetland restoration - Salt Pond MetaG SF2_B_D1_MG ...
CGTCTCAGCACATTGGCGGACGCGGTTCAGGCGGCTTATATCGAATACAACGAACTCGCCTATCTGCGCGAGCCGCTGAAACTCAGTTTTACGTTGACCCTGACCCTTGTACTTTTACTGGCCCTGCTGGGTGCCGTATACGGCGCATTTTTTCTGTCCAACCGGCTGGTGCAACCCGTCTTCGATCTTGTCGCCGGCACACGCGCGGTAGCGAAGGGTGACTTCGATACGCTCCTGCCGCTGCCAGCTCAGGATGAGCTCGGATTCCTAGTCAATTCCTTCAATGACATGACCAAGCGTCTCGGTCGCGCCCGGGAAGATGCAAGCCGCAGCCAGCAACAGGTCGAAGACGAACGCGCGCGCCTGGCTGTAATTCTCGCGCGTTTGTCGACCGGCGTGATCTCGTTCGACCGCGATATGAAAGTTCGTACGGCGAATGAGGCGGCCGGGACAATTCTCGGAGTCGATCTTGCGAGTCGCCTGGGCGAATCGATGACCGATTTCGCCGACGAGTGGCCAATGCTGCAGCAGTTTCTCGAGATCGCGCGCAGTCACATCGAGGCCGGCGAGACTGAATGGCGCGAGCAAATACTGTTGCGTGGAGAAGTCGGGCGCCGTGTACTGATGTGTGCCTGCACCGCCTTGCCGGGTGAACACGAAAACGGTGGCGGCTACGTGGTGGTGTTCGACGATATCACCGGGTTGCTTCAGGCCCAGCGGGATGCCGCCTGGGGTGAGGTGGCGCGCAGACTGGCACATGAAATCAAAAACCCGCTGACGCCGATCCAGCTTTCGGCGGAACGGTTACGCCGGCGCTATCTGCCGGAAATGGTCGCGGACGAATCGCAGATTCTGGATCGTGCGACTCACACGATCATTCACCAGGTCGAAGCGATGAAGGAAATGGTTGATGCGTTTCGTGACTATGCGCGCGCGCCCGATCTCGAGTTGGGGAGCGTCAACCTGAATCAGCTGGTGTCCGAGGTTGCCGATCTGTACCGGTCCAAGGAGCTTGGTATTACGCTCAAACTCAATCTCGATTCGTCCATCGAGCGGATCGAGGCAGACCCGGTGCGTTTGCGGCAGATTTTGCACAACCTGGTGCGAAATTCGCAGGAAGCACTGGAAGGGCGCGAGGACGGAGTCCTTGAAATATCGACGCGCAGGGTCGATGTTGGCGACTACGTGACCGTGGCCATCGTCGTCGAGGACGACGGCCCCGGGTTTGCGGTCGATGACATTGCGCGAATATTCGATCCTTATGTAACGAGCAAGCCCAAAGGCACCGGTCTCGGGCTCGCTATCGTGAAAAAGCTGGTCGAGGAGCATGGCGGATACATCGATGCCGGCAACCGCAGCGAAGGCGGCGCACGGGTAGAAGTGCGTTTACCGGTCAACGACAAGGCGCGTAATGCGATGCTGTTGCAGAGCGCACGCGCCGGAGAAGGCAGGAGAAAGCTCGCATGAGCACAGCCAATGTTCTGGTCGTCGACGATGAATCCGACATCCGCGGACTGCTCGAGGAAATTCTCACCGAAGAAGGTTTTTCGGTAAGGGTCGCGGCCGATGCGGCCGAGGCGCGCCATCATTATGCAGAAAGCACGCCTGATCTCGTCCTGCTGGATATCTGGATGCCGGATACCGATGGCATCACTTTGCTGCGCGAATGGTCGCAGGGCGGCAGACTGGATAGCGCTATCGTGATGATGTCCGGCCACGGCACCGTGGAAACTGCGGTTGAGGCCACGCGCCTCGGGGCAGTGGATTTTATCGAGAAGCCCCTGTCGCTGGCGAAGTTGTTGCGAACGGTGCAACAGGCCCTTGAGGGCGGACCGGGCGGCGGACCGGCCCGTGGCAGACGGCTGGTGCCGCCGATGGTCGAGCCAATTGGCAAGAGTGCGATCATGCACACGTTGCGCGAAGATGTGAAACAGGTTGCACCGCATGATGCGCCAGTACTCTTTGTCGGCGAACCCGGCACCGGGCGTGAGGCATTTGCGCGGTATTTACACAGCCTCAGCAACCGCGCGTCCGGCCCTTTTGTCGCACTGGTTGCGAGCGGGCTCAGTGACTCCAACGCCGAGAACCAACTGTTGGGTAGCGAGAGCGCGGAGTGCGTGGATGCAGGCTCGCTGGAGCGTGCCCGCGGCGGCGTGCTTTACATCAGCGAACTCGAAGATCTGTGCGAGACTGCGCAGTCGGTGTTGCTGGGTGCGTTGGAGCGAGGCAGCTTCGTCCGCAAAAACGGTGCCACCGCGATTCGTCTTGATGTGCGAGTCGTCAGTTCCGCCAGCCCGGGAATCGAACAAAACGCGAGCGGCAAGGTGCGTCAGGACCTGCTCTCTCTTATCAATGTCGTTAGCCTGCGGGTTCCGCCGTTGCGTGAATATGCTGAAGACGTGCCGGAATTATTGCGCTATTACGTCGACAAACTCGTGGACACCGAGGGCCTGCCCTATCGCCGCTTCAGCGTCGCTGCGCAGAACCGGCTGCGCAATTATCCGTGGCCGGGCAATGTTCGCGACCTGAAAAATATGGTGCATCGGCTGCTGATGCTGGATAGCGGCGAAGTGATAACGCTCGAAGAGGTCGAGACTCAGCTGGCGGCGGCGCCCACTGTCGACGAACCGCTGGTAAAACAGGATTTGCTCGCGCTGCCGTTGCGCGAGGCGCGCGAACAATTCGAGCGCGCGTATTTGCAGCAGCAACTTATCCTGTGCGGGGGCAAGGTTGGACAGCTGGCCAAGAGAGTTGGAATGGAGCGCACCCATCTCTATCGCAAACTGCGTTCGCTGGGTGTCGATTTTCGCCAGACGGGCGGCGACGACTAAGCAGCGGCCGCCTACTCGCTCATCCGAATTACCAGGGCATCGATTTTGGCCTCGGACAGGCGTCGCTGCATCTCCTTTGCGCTGCGCGCGTCATACACCGGACCAATACGGACCCGGTGAAACGTGTCGGCATCGATAGACACTTTCTGGATTTTCGCCTCGATACCGATAAGCGCCAACTGTGCCTTGCGCCGGTCTGCATCCGTGAAGTTCTTGAACGAACCCGCCTGCAGCACGAATTTCCCGGGTGGCCCCTGGTCCATACCCGGGGTGCTCTTGTCGACTGCCTCACGCTCCGGAAGTACCACTTCTTCATAGGTCGGGACCTCGAGCGTGCGCAGCTTGTCATAGAAATCGTAGTGACCGACAGTGTCTTCGGGCTGCGCTTCGATTTCCTCGCCTTGCGCTGCCGGCGCCTTGACGCTGTCACGCGGTCCGACTGGAGCGTTGAGGCTACGCCGGTCGTTTAAATAAACCGCGAGCGCAACAGCCAGGCCAATTGCCAGCCCGTACATCATCCACACCCAGCCCGGTGCCTGTTGTTGGCGCCGCCGCCGGGAAGCGCGTTTTTTGGTCTGCCGCGCCATCGCCTACATATGCTCCGGTGCCGATACCCCGAGCAGCCCGAGCCCGTTACGAATAACCTGCTGGACGCCGAGTATGAGGCACAGCCGGGCGTCGCGCAGGGCATCGTCCTCGACCAGGAAAGTATGCGCGTTGTAATAGGTATGAAATTCGTTGGCGAGATCGCGCAGGTAATGCACGAGGGTGTGCGGCGCGCGCGCCGTCGCGGCCTGCTCGACCACCTCGGGGTAACGGCCGAGCGAGGTCAGCAAGGCGCGCTCGTGTGATTCAACCAGGGAATCCAGGCTGGCGCGCCCTCGTTGCGCGTCGAATTGCAGCGACTTGTCCTGCAACTGGCGCATGACGCTCTCGACCCGCGCATGCGCATACTGGATGTAGTAAACCGGGTTGTCGGCGCTTCGCGATTTGGCCAGTTCGAGATCGAAGTCGAGATGCTGGTCCTGCGATCGCATGACGTAGAAAAACCGGCATGCATCGTTGCCGACCTCGTCGCGTAACTGGCGCAGGCTGATGAATTCACCCGAGCGGGTCGACATCTGCATTTTTTTGCCACCGCGGTACAACGTCACGAACTGGACGAGCTTTACTTCGAGCGAGTCACCGGGTTCGCCCATCGCCTCGAGTCCGGCCCGCACCCGGGTCACATAGCCGTGGTGATCCGAGCCGAGTACATCGAGTAACAGACTGAATCCGCGCTCACGCTTCTCCAGGTGGTAGGCAATATCGGAGGCAAAGTAGGTGGTCTGGCCGTTCTCCCGCACTACGACGCGGTCTTTCTCGTCGCCATAATCGGTTGCCCGGAACCAGGTGGCACCATCACGCTGATAAAGCTTGTCATGAGCTTCCAGTTTGGCCAGGGCGCGCGCGATTGCGCCGCCCTCGGCGAGGCCGCGCTCCGAGTACCAGGTATCGAACTCGACCCCGAACTCGCCGAGGTCTTCGCGTATGTCTTCGAGAATGCCGGTCAGCGCCAAATCTACAACCGCGCGGAATTCGGTGGCGCCGAGCAACTCGCGCGCGCGGTCTATCAGCGCGTCGATATGCGTTTCCTTGTCTCCCTCCGGCGCATCGGCGGGAAGCCCGGACATTACCCTCGCCGCGTCCCGCTGCAGTGTATCGTCGTTACGAACCAGTGCCGCGGCGATGTCGTTGATGTAGCCGCCGCGATAGGCGTTCGCCGGGAACGCGATTTTCTCGCCGAGCGCCTCGAGGTAGCGCAGCCATACGCTGACGCCGAGAATATTCATTTGCCGGCCCGCGTCATTCACGTAGTACTCGCGCTCCACGGTATGGCCGGTCGCCTCGAGCAGATTCGACAGCGTTGCGCCATATGCTGCGTGGCGGCCATGACCTACATGCAGCGGTCCGGTCGGGTTTGCGGAGACGAACTCGACCAGCACTTTCTCGTCTTTTCCGATATCGCTGTGGCCGTACTCCGCGCCGCGCTCGAGAGTCTGTAGCAGGGCGGCATGAAAAGCCTGTGGCGCGAGGCGGAAATTGATAAAGCCCGGCCCGGCAATCTCGGTACTGGTGATTAGTTGGTTGGCGGGCAGGTGGTCGACGATGGCCTGCGCAATCTCGCGCGGATTACGCCGCGCGGGTTTGGCCAGTGTCATGGCTACATTACAGGCAAGGTCACCATGACGCGGGTCGCGGGTCCGCTCCACCATGACCGATGCCGGCAGTTCGGCATTCTCCAGGAGGCCGTCCCGCAGTTGTTGCAGCGACGCCAGGACGAGTCGTTCTATTTGGTGTTTCATCGTTGGATCGGATGGCAGTGCGAAATGACCGCATAGTCTAGCCCAATGCCGTGCTTTTAAGCAGTCGTGGCGATCAAAACAGTTCCCCGGGGTCAACGTCGACAGCCCAGCGTACCTTGTTCGCCGACGGCAATTCCGCGAGTTGTTCGACCCACGGGCGCAGTAGTGACTGCAGAGGCCCGCGGGTATCTGCCTGCAACAGTAGTTGCGCACGAAACCGGCCCGCGCGCCTCTGCATCGGAGCGGGTGCCGGTCCGAGCAGCGTCACGGGCAGTGCGAAATGCTCGGCTTTTGCGCGCGCGGCACGCAGGAAGTTGAGCGGCGCCTCCATCGCGCTGGCTTCCGCTCGCAGCAGGGCGAGATAAGTAAACGGCGGCCACGCCGCTGCTTCGCGTTCGCTGAGCGCGGCTTCGGCGAACCCGCGATATCCGGTAGTCAACAACCGCTGCAGCAACGGATGATCCGGGTACTGGGATTGCAACAGAACTTCGCCAGGCTTGTCGGCACGCCCGGCGCGGCCGGCGACCTGGAGTATGGTCTGCGCGAGTCTTTCGCTGGCGCGCAGATCCGTGCCAAACAGGCCCTGGTCGGCGTTCACAATTCCGACCAGCGTGACATTCGGGAAGTCATGACCCTTGGTCAGCATTTGCGTTCCGACCAGGATCCGCGCCGCGCCGCTGTGCACCGCTTCGAGTCTTTCCTCGAGAGCGCCACGGCGTTGCACGCTGTCCCTGTCGATTCGGACTACCGGCTCGTCCGGGAACAGGCGCGCCAATGTTTCCTCTATGCGTTGCGTACCCTCTCCGACCGGGTGCAGATCGGCGGCGCACTCCGGACAAGTGGCCGCGACAGCGGCCGTGGCGCCGCAGTGGTGACAGCGCAGCTGGCTTGCTTCACGGTGCAGTGTCATGTGTGCATCGCAGCGGCGGCAGGCGGCGATCCAGCCACAGCCGCCGCAAAACAATGCTGGCGCATAGCCTCTCCGGTTCAGATACAACAACACCTGGTTGCCGCGGTCGAGATGCTGTTTCATCGCGAATACCAGGGGCGTGGACAGACCGTTGGTCGCTGCGTGGTGTTTCAGATCGACAGTCCTGATCGGCGGCGCCACCGCGCTGCCCGGGCGATGTGGCAACTCGAGCTGGGTGTAGCGTCCCTCGCGCACGTTGTAGATTGACTCTAGCGAGGGCGTCGCCGACCCCAGTACTACAGGAGCGTTGCTCCGGCGCCCGCGCAGGACCGCCAGGTCACGTGCCGAATAGCGAAAGCCGTCCTGCTGTTTGAATGAAGCATCGTGTTCCTCGTCAACGACTATCAGTGCCAGGTTGGACAGCGGGGCGAAGATCGCGGAGCGGGTACCCAGTATCACTGCGGCGGCGCCGCTGCGCGTATCGCGCCACGCTGCCAGCCGCTGGCTGTCCGGGAGACCGGAATGCAGCAGCGCCATCGGCAATCCAAGACGTTGACGGAACCGGTCCACGAGTTGCGGGGTCAGACCGATCTCCGGCACCAGCACCAGGGTCTGCCCACCGCGTGCCGCCGCGGCGCGTGCAGCCTCGAGATAGACTTCCGTTTTGCCACTGCCGGTCACGCCGAACAAAAGATACGGGGAGAATTGGCCCAGACTGCCGGTAATCGAACGCACTGCTTCATGCTGGGCGGCGGTCAGCTGCGGTCCGGGGATCGCGATGGCGGGTGCCTGGCGCGGCGCCCCCTCCCATTCAAAGTCTTCGATCCAGTTCTTGTTACGCAGTCGCTTTAGTGTGTCGCGCCAGCTGCCGCCGAGAGCAGCCAGGTCCGTGGCTTCGCAGCCGCCCTCGCGTTCACGCAGGAACTTCAGCATTCGCGACTGCGCCGGTGACCGGCTGCTGATCGCATCGGAGTCGATACCCGAACCCAGCGCGGTCAGGCGTATGCCGGCCGCGGGCTCCGCGGACGGGCGGCCCTTCCGCAATGCCGTGGGAAGCGCCGCCGTCAGCACCTCGCCGATCGGGTGCTGGTAGTAACGCGATGCCCAACACAACAGCTCCAGCAGGTCTTCGTCCAGTACCGGATCGTCGTCGATGATCGACAATGCCCGGCGCAGCCGGTTTGCAGGGAGTTCCGAGGCCGTCGCTGTCTCAACCAGGATTCCGACCCGGCGCCTGGAACCGAAAGGGACGAGGATTCGGATACCGGGCCGGAGCCTGTCGGGCGGGCAGTCGTGCGGCGGCAGATAATCGAAAAGCCGTCGCAACGGAGCGTTAAGAGCGATCTTCAGGACCATATTTGTCCGGTCGCGCAGTGCACCATGAGTTGTCCACATGCATTGTGGATAACTCTGTGGATGAGTTGTCCGGCACAAATCCCGTCCGAGTTGGGGTTCCCAGCGGCCAAACACCGGATCACAACCGTGAAATGCAGACAATTACCCATAAATCAGTTGCTTATGAATTCTCTGATCGTGTGCCGTGTGATTTTGTCGACGATTCGTCCAGACCGGCATCTGGACTGTGTATAAGCCGAAGCGCCCGGGGCCTGTCAACCGTCGTCCGCGGACGCCGTTTAAGTGTAGGAGTGTGACGTTTCGGTGAGCAGGGGGGAAGAGTTGGAATCCTCGGCAAAGATTTTGACAGCGCGTGGCCGCCGCACGGACTATGTAGCGAGGTGCCGGTTTTGTCCGGGCAGGGCGAATTGACCCTCCCCGGGGCCGGACTGCGGCGTCGGGTACATGGCTCGGAGGATTCAGCACTGCATCAGGCGGCGCAAATGGAGCGCTTTTTGGCCGAGGTAGAACGGCGCGCGTTCCACATCGCCCGTTATTCGCTGCGCGATGACGACGAAGCGCTCGATGCGGTACAGGATGCGATGCTGAAACTGGTGCGACGTTATTCGAGCCGGCCGGCCGGGGAGTGGCAGCCGCTTTTTTACCGCATCCTCGGCAATTGCGTGCGGGACATGCAACGCCGGCGCGCGGTCAGAAACCGGGTGATTGCATGGTTCGGCCGCGGTGACGCGACGGGGCGCGAGCGGGATATCGTCGCCGAGGCCCCCGATTGCAGAGAGCCCGGTCCGGAAAAGCAGCAACAACTCGATGACGCGATGCAGGCTTTGCAGCAGGCTGTTGCAGACTTGCCGCCGCGCCAGCGCGAGGCGTTTCTGTTGCGGCAAATGGAAGGGCTCGACGTAGCGGTGACCGCGCGCACGATGGGTTGTAGCCAGGGCAGCGTAAAGACACATTATTCGAGGGCGGTGCATAATCTTCGCGAGCGACTCGGAGAATACTGGTAGTGGCAGGCGATAACAGGCAAACGGATTTTGAAAAGCGGATCGGGCAGGCGTTGCGACAACACAGCGACCAACTCGATGCGGCGACGCGCTCGCGCCTTGCTCGCGCGCGCTCGACCGCTATCGACGAACTGCGCGACAACAGATTTTCGTGGCGCAACCGCTGGTTTCCTCTTGGTGTCGCTGCCGCCGCCGCAGTAGTCGTGGCGCTGCTGTTGTCGCCCAATCCCCCGGTACCGGTGCCCGACAGCAGCACCCGGATCGAACCGCTCGAGGATCTGGATATCGTGCTTGCCGAGGATAGTCTCGAACTGATCGAAGACTGGGAGTTTTATCGCTGGCTAGAGGATGTCCAGGATGTCGGCTAGGGCGGCGTGGATCGCAGCCGTGCTGGCGCTCGCCGCGGCACTCGCGCATGCGGATGAAGATCCCAACACGGTAGATGTGGACTTTCTGGAGTTTCTGGGCTCGTGGGAGCGCGGTGACGCCGAAACGTTTCAGGAAATCTGGGATCGGGAAATTCAGGATAGCGAATCGCAAACCGGAAAGGCCGATCGTCATGACAAGGAAAAAGATGTGGAGCGACCCGATGATCAGGCATAGCGTGATCGCCGTCGCGTTGATCGTTTGCGCCACCTGGGCGTCAACTGCGCTGGCCGAATCCGAGCCGGGCATCGCCTGGCAGAGCCTCAATCCGACCCAACAGCGTCTACTGGCGGGACTCGAGGATCAATGGAACGAGATACCGGTAGAGCGCCAGGTCCGACTGGTCCGCGGGGCGAACAGGTGGGGCAAGATGGATCCTGAACAGCGCCAGCGCGCGCGGACGCGATTCAATAACTGGCAGGCTCTCAGCTCCGAACAGCGGGAGCAGATTCGGGACTCCTACGCCCGCTTTCTCGAATTGCCATCGGCCGAGCAACGGCTCGTACGCGATAATTTCGAGCGCTTTCGCGAGATGCCGCCGGAACAACGCGAGCGCCTGCGGGAGCAGTGGCAGGCGATCAGCCCCGAACAACGCGAGACCATGCGTAAACGCTGGCGCGAAATGACTCCTGAGGAACGCGACCGGGCGGGCGATCGCACGGAGGACAAGCGCGACTAAAATTCCGCGACGGCAGCTCGCGGTTTGCCGTTCTTTGCGGATTGCCAGGCAAAAGATTTCGCCGCCGGTCGCTTGGAGCAGCGTGTTCTCGCCGCTTGAAAAACCGGTGCCCGCCTTCTGACAAAATCCTGCTTGTAGTGCTCAGGCGGTGGTGCTCGCTCCGCACTCCGCGGGCACGCCTGTCTCCACTATTCATTCGGCGTGTCGCGCCAGCGGTTTGCACCGCGCCCAAAAAGTAACGCTGCTGAGCTGCGCATGCATGCGTTTGCACAAGTTTCACGCAGCGGTAATGATCCCGTCGTCGTCAAAGTTGCATTTTTGTGCTTGTTCTGGAATAACAAGCTGCGATGCCGACCAGAGGGAACGCAATCGGTGATCGACCTGAGTCAACAAGTCCTGAGGACCGACCTGGCGGGAATGCCGCTGGAATGGGTCGACTATCGCGATGCGGTTCGTCTGTATCACACCGGCCAGGTTGCCTACACCTGCGGTTCGCTACTTTATAGTCTGCGCGGCGGTATCAACGCCTGCAGCGGTAACCGCAGCATTGTTGACGTCAATTCGATTATCGCGACCGCGGGCAATTGCAAGGGCCATGCGCGCCTGCAGCGCAACTACATGCCGCCGCTCAACAACGAAACCCTGTTTCGTCGCGATGCCGATATGTGTCTTTACTGCGGCAACCGCTTTGCCTCGTGTGACCTGTCGCGCGACCACGTCACGCCCATATCTCTGGGCGGGCTCGACGTCTGGACCAACGTCGTCACGGCTTGCCGGCGCTGTAACAACCACAAGGCGGGGCGTACGCCGGAGCAGGCCAATATGTTGTTGCTCGCTGTCCCGTTCACTCCGACCTATGCTGAATACATATACCTAAAGGGAAAGATCGGAAGAGC
>Ga0102958_1000409_pt1 | contig 10394 bp, 9 predicted proteins | sample SalPonF2_B_D1_MG_FD_84513 | JGI IMG/M metagenome (GOLD analysis project Ga0102958, IMG submission 84513) | Salt pond soil microbial communities from South San Francisco under conditions of wetland restoration - Salt Pond MetaG SF2_B_D1_MG ...
AGACATGAAATAAAAGTAATCCCGCACCGTAGCAAATATGTTGCTGCTAATGCTTAAACTAGTGCCATTCGGGACACAATACCTATCTCCGAAAGTCAAACTTATTTTTGTAAGTTCATCAAGATGCCATACATGGCAAAGTAAATCTTTTTTCCTTATCCTGCCGGGGTCGGACCAAGCTAATTCCTTAATATATAAGAGTATATTGTTCTAAAAAGACTGTTTTTAGAGCCTATAACTCACTTTTTTGCTCCCAAAAGAGCGTTATAGCATCAGTGTATGTACCAAGGGGGCAAATCTCCGTTTGACTTTACTTTGTTTTTTCGGTGGGCTGGAATATTTTTACAGCTTCACCAATGATCTCAAGATTTCTTTTGATGGTATCTATTTTTTTGCCACGGACCCACACGGACGGACCCAGACATTTTGTCTGCCGAGTTGTCGGCATACAAAGCTGCCGACGATTGACGGGCAGACAAAATATAGTCTTCGCTACGCGAAAAAAATATCACATGTTTTTCTTGTCTAAAAGTAACAAATTTGTTATTGTTTTATCATGAAATGGCAAATAAAGTATTATAACCTAAAACTTGAAAAGGAGATACTCAGACTTCCCGATGGTCTTTTGGCAAGATATTTAAGGCTAACTGATTTGATGATGGAATTTGGTTCTAATCTTGGTTTGCCGCACACAAAATCTATTGAGGGAGGACTTTTTGAGTTACGTGTTAAAGGCAAAGAAGGAATAGTAAGAGTTTTCTTTTGTACGAAAGTCGGCAGAAAAATAATCATGCTCCACTCTTTTATTAAAAAATCTCAAAAAATACCAAAGAAAGAGATAAAGACAGCAAAAATCAGAATGAGTGAGGTGAAGCAAAATGACTCATATTGAACTTAAAGAAAAAGCATTAAAAAGAGAGAAGGTAAAAGCAGAATATGATTTTCTCGAACCGGAGTTTGCATTACTTCGTGAGTTTCTTCATGCACGCCAAAAGGCAGGATTAAGCCAAGCGGAGATAGCTGACAAAATGGGTACTAAAGCTCCTGCCGTAACACGACTTGAATCGTCGTTAAGCAGCGGTAAGCACTCACCATCAATCGCTACTCTAAAAAAATATGCTCAAGCATTGGGATGTCATTTGGAAATAAAGCTTGTCAGGAATCCGTAATACCAAGGGGTCATCCATTAAAAGGCCCCTTGTCAAGGAATAAACTACCCCGTTCAAGGAAAAAACTAATTTTCCTTACAAGGGTCAACGTTCGAAATTACCTCCATGCCTGTGATCAGCCGCCTATTTCTGCTTCCGTTATTTCTTTTATGCTGCCGGGGTCGGACTAAGCTAATTCCTTAATATATAAGAGTATATTGTTCTAAAAAGACTCTTTTTAGAGCCTATAACTCATTTTTTTGCTCCCAAAAGAGCGTTATAGCATCAGTGTAAGAAATGCTATGCACCTAAAAGTCTCTAGACCTTTTCAGTCAATCTGATTATTATATGAATAATAATCAGATAAACGAGGTAGCAGTATGCATTCGGAAGAATATTTTTTAGCCACGGACACACACGGACGGACACAGACAAAAGAATACTAGTCGTGCGTGTCAATCGTCCCGCTGTTTCGTTGCGGGACACCGCACAACTATTAACTTGTCACCCTGCGGGGCTATGTTTTTTTAAAAAAGACTTTGAAGTAGGGTCAAGCTTCTTACCATCTGTTTTCAGCCCTTGATTTCTATGCTTCAATGGCGTATAGTTTAATTTGTGAAGTTTATTGAGACTGCGCTATTTACCAAAGAAGTCCAGGCGCTACTCGAAGACGATGAATATAAGTCTCTACAAATTGCGTTACTACTGCGACCTGAACAGGGTTCTATCATCCCTGGCTCAGGTGGACTTCGAAAAGTCCGCTGGGCTAGAAAAAGAATGGGGAAACGTGGTGGCATCAGGCTAATATATTATTGGGACAAGAAAACGGAATCTTTCTACATGTTACTTATTTATTCAAAAAGCAAAAAAGATGATCTTTCCCAGGATCAGCTCCGGATCTTAAACCAATTAATCAAGGAGGAGCTAAAATGAAAAATCAAGACTTTAATAATTTAATAAAAAGCATTAAACAGGCAGGGAAAATCAGACGTGGGGAAATGAAAGCGAGCCGTATCTTTGAGTTTGCGCCTGCTGATATCAAGAAAATCCGAAATCAATTGCATAAATCGCAATCAGAATTTGCCATGATGATCGGTGTGAGTGTTTCCACTCTCCAAAACTGGGAACAAGGCCGCCGTAAACCTGAAGGCCCGGCTCGAGCGTTACTGAAAGTCGCAGCAATTAATCCCAAAGCGCTCGAAGAAGCTCTAACTTCATGAATATAGTAAACAGGCTTTGCTTATTGATCGACGGGAAATCTTGATTCTTGACAATATAGCAATTTCAAGTGAAGAAATCCTTTACCGCCATTTCTGGATCATATCGTTTTTTACCCAAAAATACTTGATGGACATCAATGTGGAAATTATCGAGTATGATGATCATGCAAAACTACAGGAGGATTGCCTCAAGCAGCACCAGAAAACTGGTTGGCACTATGCCGGATGTTCATTGGTGCCGTAATATGCAAAGCAGAAGTGTATAGTCCGGGTTATGGCAGGAGATGAGAAAACAAAAAAGCATGAGTTGGCACATTGTCATGTACATGCTGACACTTTTGCACTTTTGGGCCGTGGATGGTTGATTTTCATTTTTACGGAAAGCATAAGCGGTTGCAATGAAGTGTTAGGTAAATAGAACCTGATTTCCTATGATTAATAGGCAAATAAAAAATTATAATGACCTCCCGCACAGTTCATGCTAACCGAGCAGGCCTGACGATTCTCATTCTGCTCCTTTATTTCCTATCCGGAGCAACCGGTCTTTCATTTGAAGTCCTCTGGTTTAAGGATTTGCGCCTGCTTTTCGGCAGCACTGCCTATGCCTCATCCACCGTGGTTGCTGTTTTTTTTCTCGGCATATCGGCGGGCAGCTTTTTCTGGGGACGCATACTGCCGCGTTATTCCTCGCCCATCATGGTGTACGGCTGGCTGGAGCTTGGAGTTGCTCTCTTCTCCCTGCCCTATCTTGCCCTGCTCAAAACCTATTTGTTTATCTACCCCACTATTCTTTCCCTGACCGGCGATAATTTCTTCATTGCTACCATCATCAAGTTTCTTCTCGCTGCACTCCTTCTTTTTCCGTCTACATTTCTGATGGGCGGCACTTTTCCTGCGATCAGCCAGTTTCTTGTCCGGGAACACCATGAAATTGGAGTAAAAAGCTCCCTTATCTATGCAATCAATACAACAGGTGCTGTTTTGGGAGCAGCCCTAACCGGCATTGCAATTCCCTTTTGGCTTGGCTACCACACCACCTATTTTCTGGTGATCGGCCTTACCTCCCTGGTCGGCATCACTGCCATGATCTCAGGCGTCAAGGCTGAGACACCAATTCAAGAAACAACATTGCAGAAAAAAAAATCGCCTGGCGGGCCCGCCGTACTCCTGCTTTTTCTGGCCTTCTGGTCAGGTTTTCTGGCTCTCTGTTTTGAAATCCTCTGGACCAGATATTTCGCCCAATATATGCAAAATTCCGTCTATACCTTTTCGGCCATCCTGACGACCTACCTTCTGGCCCTGGCGACTGGCGCTTTCATTGCCCATGCTTTACAAAAAAAACAACAATTGTCTGAACAAACTATCTTTAATCAATTAATTGGAGCCGGACTCCTGAACCTAGCTGCACTTTTGTTCTTCCCAATGATTCTTGAAGCACCCGGAGCCCTTGACGCCGGTTCATGGGTTGGCTTTTACGGGAAAACATACCTCCTAACAGCCTGTTTCATTTTTGTCCCTGGGGTGATGACCGGTATAATTTTTCCTTCTCTTCTGCACTTTTCCGGCAAACTTTTCAATCTGCCTGCAACCGCTATCGGTAGCCTCTATTCGATCAACATCATTGGCTCAATCATCGGTTCACTGGCAGCCGGTTTTCTTATGATCCAATTGTTTGGTGTCTCAAAAAGTCTCCTGTTGCTTTCATTTCTTTACCTGCTTACCGCCCTATCACTCATGAAGTTTTTTCACCTTCCGCAACGAGGCAAAAACTTCCTGCTGTTGCTGGTTGCCCTGCTTCTCAGCTCAGGTGCAACTCTTTACTTGGACAGTTACCATACGCCACACGGCACAACCCGACTGCTTGACACCATTGAAGGAAGCCACGCCACTGTAACTGTCGTTAATGAAGAGGGCAATATCCGCATGAAGGTCAATAGTTCCTACACCATTGGTGATACTTTTGATCTTGTTCGCCAGCGAATAGAGGCGGAAATCCCTCTATATCTGCACCCAAATCCTCAAAAAGTATTCTTTCTCGGACTCGGTACCGGCATAACTGCAGGTTCTTCTCTTGCCTTCCCGATCCAATCGCTCACTGTCTGCGAGTTGCTTCCTGAAGTCATCGAGGCATCACGCAACCACTATGAACCCTATCTGAACGGTTTATTCTCCGATCCGCGAACAAAGGTGATTGCTGAAGATGGCCGCAGCTACCTGCAGGCTATCCGGGAGCAGTACGATATCATCATTGGCGATCTTTTCCTGCCCTGGAAGGCCGGCACAGGAAGTCTTTATACACTGGAACATTTCAAAAACGTCAAAAAAAGACTGCGGCCGGAAGGACTCTATTTTCAGTGGCTGCCGCTTTATCAGATGTCAACAGAAGAATTCAGGATCATCGCCAACACCTTTTTGCAGGTATTTCCCAAAGCTTCGCTCTGGTTTGCCACCTTTTATCCACATCGACCGACGCTCGCTTTAGTCGGGGGGGCTGAAAACTTTGAGCTCAATCCCGGCAATTTAATCTCAAACTGGAAAAAAAATAGCAATAATCCCGGAGTACTGGACGATTCCACCATCGAGTCATTAATTCTCATGTACTACGCGGGAAATCTCGGCGAGTCGGCAGATATCCTGCAAAATGCTCCAATCAATACAATTGATTTTTCCATCATAGAATTTCTTTCACCGCTCACAAATCAAAAAGGGCAAAGTGATGAAACGGTTTGGATGAAAAATGAAAAAGCGGTCTCCTTTCTCAAACTTCTTTGGCAGCAGACGCCACCATCCATGGACCCTTATTTGACACTGCTAAATGAAAGACAAAAAAACTATGTATCCGCAGGACACCAGCGTTTTCTCTATTCTCATTACCGCAATGAAAAACTGGCCGAAAAAGCCGATGCCAGCCTGCAGGAATTCAAGCAAAAAGCCGACGAGACCTTAGTAAAATTATTGTTTCCCGACACATAAAATAATATCCCCTAACTGATTCCTGACTGCGACTAATTGGAAGCAAGAAACTTGAACAATATTGTGAGGACTGCGCATTTGATAGGCTTTTGAAGTGTGTTACATTTCCTCCTGCAATTTTAATGTCCTTTTCGGAGCTGACTGAAACCCCTCGCCTTGAAGCAAAGAAAAGTTTATATCTGTCTCAACACAGAGGGATTATCTCGGCTTGAAACAGCAAGCTGTTATAGCGTTCTCATTATATAAATAAAGGTTTAAGGCCAGAATACGGATCAGGCTTTACGTATTTGAAGGGAAATCTGCTCATGAATATGAAACCTGAACACTTGCCGCTGCAGGACCAATGCTTGCCAGACGATCCGTCACGGCCAGTTCTTTCTGATCAATCATGGCTTCATAGTCAAACAGAATATAAAGGACTTATGGCTCTAGAGAACAGTAAAAATTTATTCGGTATTGCCGGTGTTTTCATAATGGCGGCAATTGTGGTTCCCGCTTTATCTTCTTGCACAATGGTATCAAAGGAAATGCTGCCAGGCATTGAATACCGTGAAAATCCCAATGTGGAAATCATCGAGTATGACGATCATGCAAAACTTCAGGAGGATTGCCTCAAGCAGCACAAGAAAAAGGGTTGGCGGTATGGGGGATGTTCATTGGTACCGTATGATGCAAAACAGAAGTGTATAGTCCGGGTTATGGCAGGAGACGAGAAAACAAAAAAGCATGAGTTGGCTCATTGTCACGGACACGCTGATACTTTCTGGCCGTGGATGGTTGATTCTGATTTTAACTGAAAGCATGAGCGGTTGCAATAAAGCGCAAGGTACCTGGAACCCTGCTTCATATGATTACAATACAAAATAATAAATATATATTACCTGAAAACTTACGATCTTTTTGTTTGATAATCCTGTACGGCAATGATATTTATCGATCGACATGTAGACCTAATATTTAGAAACCGGGAGAAAAACTCCAGTTTTGCATTCCAGGATCGCAGTATCAGGTTTACGAAAATCTAAAATTTATGGCGTTGCGGCAAATACACACAAAGATAAATACAAATGATGCTTGAAGAAGAAACGAAAACAAATTCAAAAAACTTATAGCTGAAAGCTCAAAGCTGCAAGCTGAGAACTGATACCCCATGCCGGCCACAAATCAAGAGCAATCATTGTTTGACGCGGACGAAAAACTGATCGAGTGGATGCGGGATATCCGCCGCACCATCCATCAGCATCCTGAACTTGCGAACGAAGAGCACCACACCCAGCGTTTTATCTGTGAAAAACTGCAGGAACTCGGCATTCCATTTCGCACCGAAGGCCTGCACACCGGTGTTGTCGCAAGCTTAGAGCCTTTTGTATCTGAAGACCAGAGCAGCAATTGCGTTGCCCTGCGTGCAGACCTGGATGCTTTGCCGGTGGATGAAAAAACAGGCCTTGGCTTTGCTTCAAAACTGCCGGGCCTCATGCATGCCTGCGGCCATGACGGCCATGTGGCCATGCTGCTCGGTGCCGCTGCAATGCTGCAGCATGTGGAACTTCCCGGCCGGGTTATTCTTCTCTTTCAGCCTGCGGAAGAATCCGGAAAAGGCGCCCTGTCCATGATTGAAGACGGAGCCTTTGCAGGTGTCCAGGCCATATATGCCGGCCATATAGACCGTCATTTCAAAGTCGGCCAGATTGCGGCCGAACCCGGCCTGATCTGTGCCTATACTGATAAATTCGAAATCAAGGTCTGCGGCCGCGGCGGCCATGCGGCGCGGCCGCATGAAACCATTGATGCCATCGTGGTGGCCAGCCTTCTCGTCATGTCCATCCAGACCCTTGTTTCCAGAGAGATAAACCCATCCTATCCGACCGTTGTCAGTGTCGGGCGTTTCAGCGGCGGCTCCGCTTATAATGTTATTGCGGAAGAAGCTGTGCTCGAAGGCACCATACGCGCCACCCATCCTGAGATCAGGGCCCAGATCATTGACGGCCTCGAGCGCATGGTCCGGGCCATGGACGGCTTGTATAACGCCAAGACAACCATACATTTCCGGGACGGACTGCCGCCTGTCATCAACCACCCTTTTGCAGCCAGGCTGGCCCGGAAGGCTGCAAAAAAAATCGTCGGTCCGGAAGGTGTCGTCAAGCAGCGCCACCCGAGCCTTGGCGGCGAAGACTTTGCCTACTATCTGCAGAAGGTTCCCGGCTGTCTTGTCCGTTTCGGCGCCGGTCACCCTGAACTGCCAAACACCCCGGCCCACAGTCCTTATTTTGATTTTGACGAGGGAGTTTTGCCAATCGGTGCAGCATTTCTTGCCGAGGTTGCCTGGCAAACCCTGCAGCAGAAAGATATTTTCGCAACTCCTGCCGGCGGTTATTCTCCTGCCATGAACCAGCCGGATCCGCTCAGCAAGGAGGGCAAAAAATAATGCAGGAGAAAACTATTGAATTCAATATCAGTAAACCCTTTTCCCTTGGAGTCGAGATAGAGCTCCAGATCCTTGACAGGGAAACCCTGAACCTGGTTCCCAGGGCGCCTGAAATCCTGGACATGGTCCCGCATAGTTTAAAAGAGAGGATAAAACCTGAATTCATCCGGTCCATGCTTGAAGTCAACACTGATGTCTGCGCCAACATGGATGAGGTTAAACAGAGTCTGGCGCAGCTTATCAGGGAAGCTGAAAAACTGGCCCATGACAATGACTGTTTTCTTTTTGCTGCCAGCCTGCATCCCTTTGCCCGGCACAGTGACCAGGTACTTTTCGACCACCCCCGCTACACGCGCATCATGGATGAACTGCAGCTTGTGGGCAGACGATTTATAACCCAGGGGCTCCACGTCCATGTGGGCATGAGCGACCGTGATACTGCCATTCGTGTCTGTGACAATATCCGCCTTTTCCTGCCCATACTCCTGGCCCTGACCTGTTCGTCGCCGTATTACGAAGGCATCGACACAGGGCTTCACTCATACCGGGCCAAGCTGTTTGAGGCCCTGCCCCTGGCAGGCATGCCCGACCAGCTTGAAAGCTGGGAAAAATACCTGGAGATGGTCAGACTGCTCACCAATACAGGCATAATTACCGGCGTCCGCGACCTGTGGTGGGATGTACGGCCACATCCGGATTTCGGCACCATCGAAGTCCGCATCTGCGATTTGCCGGCTACCTTTACCGAGATCATAGCTATCGTCGCACTTATCCAGGGGCTCGTAGCAGAAATATCTGAATCGGACAAACATCTCAATCCAAACATGCAGGTGCTGAAAAGCAATAAGTGGCAGGCTGCCCGGTACGGACTGGCCGGAACATTCGTCTATCCCCTGCTCCAGAAAAAGATCTCCATGCAGGAGGCTGCTGGTGAGATATTTGCCAAGGTCGCCCAGGTCATGGAAAAACTGGGCACTAGCCACTTTCTTTCCGACCTGCAGCAGACCATAGAGTCCGGTACCAGTGCAGACCATCAGCGTAGAATTTTTACGAAACAAAAGGATTTTTCTGCAATAATCAAAGAACTGCACCCGAAATTCTGGCAATGAAAAAAACTGGCAAAGCAATAGTTGCAACCGGCCATCCGCTGGTGAGCGGCGCGGCTGTCGAAATACTGCGCAACGGCGGCAATGCTTTTGATGCTGCTGTTGGCGCAGGTTTTGCCGGTGCGGTTGCGGAACAGACCCTTACCAGCCTTGGCGGCGGCGGTTTTTTACTGGCACGGACGCAGCAGGGCGAAGAAATACTGTTTGATTTTTTTACCGACACACCCGGCAGAGGCCTTGACAGCAGTGATCTTGAACCGCATTTCTTTCCGGTTACCATTCATTTTCCCGGCTCTGACCAGGATTTCAATATCGGCCTCGGCTCAGTGGCAGTGCCCGGCAACCTCAAGGGCTTTCTCCATGTGCATCAGCGCCTTGGCAGATTGGATCTTGCAGAAATCCTGCAGCCGGCAATCCGTCTGGCCAGGGATGGCCTGGAGCTCAATGACTGGCAGGGATATTTTTTAAACCTTTTAGAACCCATCGTGACCCATTCTCCTGTGGGCCGAAAACTCTATACCATTAACGGCTCCTGCGCCAAGCAGGGTGACCATATAACAAACCCGGAAATTGCTGACTTTTTGTCTCAGCTTCCGAAAGATTACGGCGAAAGTTTTTACAGGGGAGCACTGGCAAAGGCAATTGACTACGATATGCGCAAGGGCAAGGGTCTGCTGACTGCGGAAGATCTTGCTGCCTACAAGGTCATTGAACGCGCTCCCCTTGCCATTGGCTACCGTGATTACACCTTCCTGACCAATCCACAGCCCTCTATGGGCGGTTCTCTTATCGGTTTGGCCCTGTCGCTTCTGGAAACCCAGGATATGTCGGGAATCAAGTACCATTCCGCTGTCCATGCCCTGCAGACAGCAAAATTAATGACAGAGGTGGAAGAACTGCGCGAGAATGGCCTTAATACAATGTCCCTGCAGAAATCGGGCGCCAGGATCCGGCAGTTTTCCCGCGGCACAACCCATATCAGCGTTGCCGATGCAGAGGGGAATGTCGCGAGCATGACCTGTTCAAACGGTGAAGGATCGGGATACTTTGTACCGGGCACAGGTATTATGCTCAACAACATGATGGGTGAGGATGACCTGCATCCTGCAGGATTTCATGCCAGCCCCCCTGGGCAGCGTGTCTCTTCCATGATGTCGCCATCCCTGCTCCTGAAAAATGAGGCGGTGGCAATGGTCATCGGCAGCGGCGGCAGCAAGCGCATACGGACGGCTATTACCCAGGTACTCAGCGCTATAATCGATTTCGCCATTCCGGTCCAGCAGGCTGTGGAAGCGCCCCGCATTCACTGGGACGGCGCCATGATGCAGGTTGAACCGGGTCTGCCCCAGGATGCGATACATGCTCTTAAAAAACACTGGCCGGTAAATATCTGGTCAAGCATTGATGTATACTTCGGCGGTGTTCATACGGTAATCCCCAATATCGCAGGCGGAGGCGACCCCAGACGGGGAGGATCGGTGAGGGTGATTGAATGAAAAATGCAGAATGTAGAATGCAGAAT
>Ga0102958_1000411_pt1 | contig 10387 bp, 11 predicted proteins | sample SalPonF2_B_D1_MG_FD_84513 | JGI IMG/M metagenome (GOLD analysis project Ga0102958, IMG submission 84513) | Salt pond soil microbial communities from South San Francisco under conditions of wetland restoration - Salt Pond MetaG SF2_B_D1_MG ...
CGTCCCGGGCCAGCGCGCTGAGTTCGTCCAGCGTGCCACGATAACCGGTCTCGTGCAGCTTGGTCAGTTCGCGCGCAACGAACCCGCGACGTTCGCCACCGAATGCGGCGCACAGGTCCTGCAAAAACGCGGTGATCCGGTGCGGTGACTCGTAAAAAATCAAAGTGCGCGCGTCTGCCGCAAGCTGCTGCAATCGCTCGCGGCGAGCGCCAGCCCGGTTGGCGACGAAACCCTCGAAAGCGAAGCGGTCGGATGGCAGACCCGCAACCGACAATGCCGCGATCGCCGCACATGCCCCCGGCACCGGTACCAGCCCGTAGCCCGCTTCGCCAATGGCGCGAACGAGACGAAACCCGGGGTCGCTCACCAGCGGTGTACCGGCATCGGAAATCAGCGCAATCGACTGTCCCTGCTGCAGCCGTTGCAGTACATCGGCGATCCGCTGATCCTCGTTGTGCTCGTGCAGCGACAAAATCGCGCCACCGGCCCCGAGCCGTCGCAGCAGACGTCCGCTGTGCCGGGTATCCTCGGCGAGAATCAGGTCCGCCGCGATCAACGTGGCCGTCGCGCGCGGGCTCAGATCGTCGAGGTTCCCGATAGGCGTGGCAACGACATACAACATGCCAGATGCGTCAGACACTATAATGTTCGCTCATTTTTTTAACCGTTTGCGATTCTCTATTGCAGCAAACTGCAAGACAAATAACCATTGCACCGGCACGCGGTAACCGCTGTGATCGGAATACAGCCCGGTCAGGACGCCATCATGGAGGAGCGATATTGATGATCTACCGTCACCGACTGCGATCGACTGCAACACTAATGCTGGTCGCCGCGTTCGGATTTATCCTCGCCGCGTGCGAGACCGGCAGCAGCATGATGCAGGACGATACCCTGAACCGTGCCGAGCAGCTGGAACGCAGTGGCCAGCATGCCGGCGCCGCGCGCGCCTACGAAGAGCTTCTGGCGGATGCAGAGGGTGCGCGGGCAGACCACTACCGGCTGCTCGCCGCACGCTCCTGGATCAAGGCGGGGCAACCCACCCGGGCACGCCTGCGGGTCGAAGAGGTGAGCGGTCCGCTGCAGGCCGGTGACCTGTTTTTGTGGGGACTGGTCTCTGCCAGTCTCGCGCTGGACGAGGGAGACCCGCAAAAAGCGCTGCGCCTGCTCGACGAGGCACCGGGCTCCGGTCCATCGGCACTGATGCCCGATTACTACCTGGTTCGCGCCGACGCCAGCTTCCGCACCGGAAACAGCGTGGCCGCGGTCAACGCGCTGGTCGAACGCGAAACCTGGCTCAACAGTCCGCAACAGATCGCCGACAATCACCGCCGCATCTGGACGGGTCTGGAGAATTTCGGCACGGCAGCGGCCGCAGCCGATGACCCGGTCACCAATGGCTGGCTCGATCTCGCGCAGCGCACGAACCGCGCCGCCAGCAGCTCGTTTCTGATCATTGCGCAGTTGCGTGAGTGGCAGAGCGAATTTCCGAATCATCCGGCCAACGCGGAGATCGTACCTGGCTTGCTTGCGCAGCACCGCTCGAGTGGCGTGTTTCCTCCCAGGGTCGCATTGCTCGTTCCGACCAGCGGGCGCCAGGCGGCGCTCGGCCAGGCAGTGCGCGACGGATTTCTCGCCGCGTTCTACGAGCGCAAGGGTCGCGGCCCGAGCCCGTCGGTCCGGGTCTATGACATCGCCGCCACAGGGGCGACCCCGGGGTTCGAAAGCGCGATACGGGAAGGGGCTGAAGTCGTGGTCGGTCCGCTACTGAAAAATAACGTTCAGGAGGTCGCGAGCGCCAGCGACGGCAGCGTAACGGTTCTGACACTGAATCGACTTGGATCCGAGACGACACCCCCCGCCGGGTTTTTCCAGTTTGCTCTATCCCCCGAGGACGAGGCGGAAGCAGCAGCCGACCGGATCCTCGCCGACGGTTACTACCGCGGCGTCGCACTGGTTCCGGCGAACAGCTGGGGTGACCGCCTGCTGGCGGCATTTGCGAATCGATTGCGCGGCCAGGGAGGCCAGCTCCTGGAGTACCGGCGCTACGACGATCAGGCGCAGGACCATGGCGCAACGATTACCGCGCTGCTGCATCTCGACTCCAGCGAGGCAAGACGGCAGCGACTGACAAGGGCATTCGGCAGCCAGCTCGAGTTCGAGCCGCGCCGCAGAAAAGACGCGCAGTTCATTTTCGTCGCGGCGCGGCCGCAACAGGGACGTATTCTGCGACCGGAACTCAAATTCCATTTCGCCGCCGATTTGCCAATTTATGCCACCTCGGACATCTTCGAGCCCGGCGCCCGCGACAATGGCGATCTAGACGGCGTGATGTTCCCGGACATGCCGTGGGTGATCGCGCCCGACCCGTCGAGCGTCGAACTGCAGTCGCAGCTCGAGGCAATCTGGCCGCAACGCAGCCCGCTCCAGTCACGCCTGTTTGCCCTCGGCCTCGATGCCTACGCCCTGGTGGCAGCTTTGTACGGTGGCAGCCCGGCGGAAGGCGGCATTGCCGGGCGCACCGGGATGCTGAGCGTCGATGCATACGGTGTAGTACGCCGCCGTCTGGCGTGGGCGATAATGACGGGCGGCGAACCCGAGTTGCTTCCTGACGCCGAAATACTGGCCTTGCCTCCACTGGCCGCCGACTCGCTTTGAGTGGCGACAGGCAACGTCGCGGGCAACAGGCCGAAAGCGACGCGGAGGCCTATCTGTGTCGCGAAGGACTGCGGCCGCTTGCGCGAAACTGGCGCTGCCGACAGGGTGAGCTCGACCTGATAATGCGCGATGGCGACACGATTGTAATCGTCGAAGTGCGTTCGCGCGCGACGAGCGGTTTTCTGGATCCGCGCGACAGTATCGATGCAGCGAAACAACGACGCCTGATACGCGCCACCCGTCACCTGCTCGCCACCCGCCCGAGCCTTGCCCATCACCCGATCCGCTTCGATGTCGTGGCGATATCGGGTCACAGCAGGTCACGCGAGCTCGCCTGGATCCGCAACGCGTTTCTGGCCGAGTGAGGGCCCAGCGATGAACACCGCCGAACATATCGTCAACCTGTTCGAAAAGAGCATCGAACTCAAACGCAAATCGATTGTGCTGGCGCCCGTGATCGCAGAGGCAGCGGCCCTGCTCACCGCAAGTCTCGTTCGTGGTAACAAGATTCTGATTTGCGGCAATGGCGGCTCCGCTGCCGACGCGCAGCATATGGCCGCGGAACTGGTGAATCGATTCGAATCGGAGCGGCCCGGCCTGGCGGCAATCGCATTGACCACCGACAGCTCGGCGTTGACGTCGATCGGCAATGACAGCGGCTTCGAACAGGTCTTTGCACGACAGGTCGAAGCGATCGGCCGCACCGGCGACGTTCTGGTCGCGATCACGACCTCGGGGGAGTCGGCCAACCTGCGTGCCGCGGTGGCAACCGCGCGGGACCGCGGCATTGCAGTCGTCGCGCTAACCGGGCGCGATGGTGGGGCCATAGGGCGGCTCTGTGGCGCGGGGGACTGCGAAATTCGTGTTCCAGGGCACAATACGGCCCGGATCCAGGAGGTTCACCTGCTTGTCGTGCATGCTTTGTGCGCGTCAATCGATGCTGCGTTCGCAGCCGATCCCCGCACTACTTGACGACTTTGAGATGCGAACGCTTGCTGTCGGAGATGCGAGTGGCATCGTCCGGCGGCGACGGATTGTCCGGGTCGGGTTCCCCGTTTTCTTCGACGCCAAACAACATACCGTCACCTGATTCCCTGGAATAAATCCCGAGAACCGCATCGAGCGGGACAGTGACCGTCATCGGCGCTCCGCCGAATCGGGCCCTGAAGCCTATGACATCGTTGCCGAGGTGCAACTCCTGGGTAGCCGAGTGGCTGACGTTAAGGACGATTTTACCGTCCTTTACGTATTGCCGCGGGACATCCACGCCGGTGTAAGCGGCGTCGACGATCAGATGGGGCGTCTGCAGATTGTCACTGATCCACTCGTGCATGGCGCGCACGAGATACGGCCGACGCGATGTTGTTTCCGTATCTGCCACGCTGCCGTTTCCGCGACCTGTCTACTGGCGCAGCTCGCGCTCCAGTTCCGTGAGGCTGGCCTGAAACGAGCGCCGCGCGAAAATACGCTCCATGTAGCCCTGTACTCCCGCGGCGCTGGCCGGAAGCTCGATGCCATAGCGCGGCAGACGCCACAAAATCGGGGCGATCGTTGCATCGACCAGCGAGAACTCGTCGCTCAGAAAATAGGGCTTCGCCGAAAACACTTCGGCGCTTGAAATGACGCTTTCCTTGAGGATCTTGCGCGCTTTGAGTGCAGGCTTCTTGTCGCCCGCTGCCTCGATTTCCGCAGCGGTCGTGTACCAGTCGCGTTCAATCCGATAGAGGGCAAGCCGGAACTGTGCACGCGAAACCGGATCGACCGGCATCAGCGGCGGATGCGGAAAGCGCTCATCGAGGTACTCTACGATTACTCTCGAGTCGTACAACACGAGATCGCGGTCGACCAGCGTGGGGACGCTGTTGTAAGGATTCAAATCGAGCAGATCCTCGGGAAGATCGGTGTCATCGACATCGACGATGTCGATATTGATGCCTTTCTCGGCTAACACGATTCGCACCCTGTGGCTGTGCGCGCAGAGTGGATTGGAGAATAAGGTCATATCCGAACGCCTGTTTGCTGCTATCGACATCATGTATCAATTCCAGTCCCGGCGTGGATGCAAATACCGGGGCCTGGCGCGAAAATTTTGTCAGTGGACATCTTTCCAGTATTCCTGCTTCAGCAAATACGACATCAGCAGAAATACCAGCAGGAAAAATATAACCCAGACACCGAGCCGCTCTCTTTCGAGCTTCACCGGCTCGGCAATGTAAACGAGGAAATTAACCAGATCGAGGACAAACGAATCGTACTCCTCCTCGGTCAACTGGCCCTCGACGACCGTCTCGTACCCGGAAATCACCTCGTGACCTTCCGCATCGGTCTCGATCTGCGCGCGGCGCAAACCCTGTAATTCCCACAGGACGTGCGGCATCGACGCCCCCGGCAACGCGATGTTGTTGACACCTGCAGGCCGGGTATCGTCGAGATAAAAACCTTTCAGAAAGGTGTAGAGGTAATCTTTGCCGCGGGCCCGCGCGATCAGTGACAAATCTGGCGGGGTCACCCCGAACCAGCGCTCCGCATCGCTGCCCGGCATCGCGATTTCCATGGTCTCATGCGGTTTCTCCGCCGCCCACATCAGGTTCGTGACCATCTGGTCTTCGCTGAGCCCGATGTCCTCCGCCAAACGGTTGTAGCGTACGTACTGCGCCGAATGGCAACCCATGCAGTAGTTGACGAAGTTTCTTGCGCCGCGCTGCAGGGATGCCTGGTTAGACAGGTTGATATTGGCGTGCTCATAGGCTGCACCGCCCCCGGCAGCCGACGCAAAACCGGGCAGCCCGGCCAAAACAAGCAGCGCTAAAAGCCATCTAGTCATGATATGTCACCCGATCCGGCACCGGTTTTGTCTTGTCTATCCTCGTGTAAAAGGGCATCAGCAGGAAGAAAGCAAAATACCCGACCGAAAAAATCCGGCCAAGCAACGGGTAAATGCCAACCGCCGGCTTGACGCCGATATAGCCCAGCCCGACGAAACAGATTGCAAAAAGCGTCAGCGCCAGCTTGTAAATCCAGCCGCGATACCGAATCGATTTGACCGGCGAGCGATCGAGCCATGGCAACAAAAAGAACAGCCCGATGGCGAGGCCCATGAGGATAACGCCCATCAGTTTGTCCGGAACGGCGCGCAGAATTGCGTAAAACGGCGTGAAATACCACACCGGCGCAATATGCTCGGGGGTTTTCAGCGCGTTTGCCGGTTCGAAGTTCGCGTGCTCGAGAAAATAACCGCCCATTTCCGGCGCAAAGAACATCACTGACGCAAACGCGATCAGGAAAATCACAATGGCGACGAGGTCCTTGACGGTGTAGTAAGGATGAAAAGGTATGCCATCGAGCGGCTTGCCGTCGGGTCCCTTGGTGTTCTTGATCTCAACCCCATCGGGGTTGTTGGAACCGACCTCATGCAACGCGAGAATGTGGGCCACGACCAGTCCCAGCAACACCAGCGGCAACGCGATCACATGTAACGCAAAGAACCGGTTGAGGGTGATATCCGAGATATAAAAGTCGCCGCGAATCCACTCCACCAGGCTCTCACCGATTCCCGGAATCGCACCAAACAGGGAGACGATCACCTGGGCACCCCAGTAGGACATCTGTCCCCACGGCAGCAGATAGCCGAAAAATGCCTCGGCCATCAACGCAAGATAGATCAGCATGCCGATGATCCAGACCAGCTCGCGCGGCTTGCGGTACGAGCCATACAGCATGGCACGGAACATGTGCAGGTAGACGACGATGAAAAATGCCGATGCGCCGGTGGAATGCATGTACCGGATCAACCAGCCCCACTCGACGTCGCGCATGATGTACTCGACCGACGCAAACGCTTCCGCGGACGACGGTTTGTAGTTCATCGTAAGGAAAAGCCCGGTCAGCAACTGGATGACCAGCACGACCATCGACAAAACGCCAAAAACGTACCAGACGTTGAAGTTTTTCGGCGCGTAATATTCGGCAGCGTGCTCGTCCCACATTTTTTTCAGGGGGAAGCGCGCGTTTACCCAGTCGTTGAGGGCACTCAGTTTGCCGCCGTCTGGCAGCGCATCAGGACGGGTACTGCTCATCAGGCCACTCCCGTGTCGTCACCAATGAGAATCGAATTCTCGTTGAGGAACCGGTATGGCGGTACCGCCAGGTTCAGCGGCGCCGGCACACCGCGGAAGACCCGCCCCGCCAGGTCGAATTTCGAGCCGTGACAAGGGCAATAAAATCCGCCGCGCCAGTCTGCGCCGAGATCCTCGGGAGCGACATCGAAGCGCTCAATGGGTGCGCAACCGAGGTGCGTGCAGTTGCCGACCACCACGAGAATTTCCGGGCGAATGGAGCGGAACTCGTTGGCCGCATAGTCGGGTTGTTGCGGCTCGACCGATTCCGGATCGCGCAGTTCGCCCACGACCGCAGGCAGCGTATCGAGCATTTCCTTCGTGCGATGCAGTACCCACACCGCCTTGCCACGCCATTTGACGCGGGCCATGGCCCCCGGGTCGAGCTTGCTGATGTCAATTTCAACCGGGGCACCGAGCGCCTGCGCCCGCGCACTCGGTTTCCACGAGGCAAGAAATGGTGTCGCGGCAAATCCTGCTCCGACCGCACCGGTTACGGCCGTGGTCACGGTCAGAAAATGACGTCTACTGGTGTCTACCTCAGCGGTCATCTGGCAATCTCCGAAGAACGTGCTGCGTCAAAGCGCGGGGCCGTGGCAGCGGCTCACTATTATTAGGCGTTGGTTTCTTTGAATACGACTCGAAAGAGCCTTGTCACAAAGACTCGAAATTATACACATTGCCGGAGTTCGGTGCCTAGGCCGATGGCGTTGCTACAATGCCGCGCCAGAGGAGCCGTCGCATGACCCATCTTGGCGAAACCCTGAAATTTCTGCTCCGCTACACAATAGCGGGCCTGGCGCTCGCGTTTCTGGTAGTGGCGCTTCGGCCCGAGTGGCTGCCCCGGACAATGGCTCCCGCCAGCGCGCTGCGACCGGCCAGCTACGCCGACGCCGTACAGGTGAGCGCAACCGCGGTCGTCAGCATTTTCAGCCTGCGCTCGGCACGCGCCGATGACGGCAGCGAAAGACAACTGATCACCAGCCTCGGCTCGGGCGTGCTGATGGACCCGGGCGGCTATATTCTCACCAATCTGCATGTAATCCAGGATGCGTCCCAGATTCGCATTCAGCTCACCGACGGCCGCGTCGCCGAGCCGCGGCTCGTCGGAATCGACTCCCTGACCGATCTCGCGGCACTGCGAATCAACCTAAGCGGACTGCCGACGATACCGCTCGGACGGTCGGATACATTGCGCATCGGCGATGTGGTGCTGGCGATTGGTAATCCATTCGGGCTCGGCCAGACGGTGACCCAGGGGATAGTCAGCGCAACCGGCCGCGGCCTCGGACTGAGCCTGATCGAGGATTACATCCAGACCGACGCCGCAATCAACGTCGGCAACTCCGGCGGCGCGCTGGTCAATGCGCGCGGCGAACTAATCGGGATCAATGCCGCCAGCCTCGAACCGAGCCTGCAGCCTTACGGCCTCAGCCTTCCCGAAGGCATCGGTTTCGCGATACCGGTCAATCTCGCGCGCGGCGTGATGGCTGAACTGATCGAACATGGGCGAGTGCTGCGCGGCTGGCTCGGGGTACAGGCGATCGAGTTGAGTCCGGGGCGGGCGGCAGTACTCGGGCTGTCCGGCGGCGGTCTGGAACTGACCGAGGTCTACCCGGACAGCCCGGCCCACGAGGCGGGGCTGCGGCCCGGCGACATCCTTACCGATATCGACGGCCAGCGGGTACTGCTGCGGGCCAATGCGCTCAATCTCATCGCCCGCCTGAAACCCGGCAGCGAGGTGAGAATTGCCGGGATGCGCGGCGATCAGCGCTTCGAACGCACGATAACGGTGGTTGCAAGGCCCGATTAGCGGGGCGTCGCGCCATGGCGCCGGTCGCGGCAGCAAGACACCACGGCGGAGTTCAATCAGGAACCCGGCGGATATTGGCCCCGAGCCCGCTCAGCTTCTCTTCGATACATTCGTAGCCGCGATCGATATGGTAGATCCTGTCCACGACCGTCGTACCCTCCGCGACCAGCCCGGCAAGAACGAGGCTCGCCGATGCCCGCAGGTCCGTTGCCATAACCGGGGCTCCGTTGAGCCGCTCTACCCCCTGGATTACGGCGGTATTGCCCTCGAGACGTATGTGCGCACCCATTCTTTGCAACTCCAGCACGTGCATGAAGCGATTTTCGAATATCGTCTCCGATATCGTTCCCACCCCCTCGGCCACCGCGTTCAGTGCCGTGAACTGGGCCTGCATATCGGTCGGGAATGCCGGGTATGGCGCAGTACGCAGATCAACCGACCGGGGCCTGGCGCCGCCCATGTCCAGCCGCACCCAATCCGCACCGGTCTCGATGTGGGCACCTGCATCCTGGAGCTTGGCGCATATCGCATCCAGGTGATCGGGACGCACGCTGGTGACCCGGACACAACCGCCGGTCACCGCGGCTGCAACCAGGTAGGTTCCCGCCTCGATCCGGTCGGGCAGGACTGTATAACGGGTTCCGCCGACCGCATCGACCCCGTCAACGACGATCGTATCGGTGCCAGCGCCGCTAATACGCGCTCCCATCTGGTTCAGACACGCGGCGAGATCCGCAACCTCGGGCTCGCGCGCCGCGTTTTCGATCGTGGTTCTGCCCTCGGCCAGCACCGCGGCCATCATCAGGTTTTCCGTACCGGTCACGGTTACCGTGTCGAGCACCAGCCTGGCGCCACGCAGACGGTCGGCGCGGGCTTTGATATAGCCGTCCTCGATGGTGATGTCCGCGCCAAGGGCGGTCAGCCCTGCCACATGCAGATCGACCGGTCGCGCGCCGATGGCGCAACCGCCGGGCAGCGACACATCGGCCCGGCCGAACCGCGCCAGCATCGGGCCGAGCACCAGAATCGACGCGCGCATCGTCCGTACCAGCTCGTACGGGGCAAATGGCTCCCGCAGCGTCGTCGAATCGACCTCGATGTGCATGCGCTCGTCCATCGTGACCGTCACACCCATACGCGCAAGCAGTTCAATAGTCGTGGTCACATCGCGCAAATGCGGGACGTTGGCTATCACGACCGGCTCTTCCGCCAGCAGCGTAGCGGCGAGAATAGGCAGCGTCGCGTTTTTCGCGCCCGAGATACGAACGTCGCCCTCGAGTTTCGCCCCGCCCTGTATGTGCAGCTTGTTCAAAGCACCGACCCCGCGCCCCTAGTTTCCGCCGCCAACGGTTTCCCACTCGTCCGGGGTGAAGGCCTTGATCGACAACGCGTGTATTTCGCCGCCCACCAGCTCACCCAAGGTCGCATACACCATCTGATGACGCGCCAGGCTGCGCTTGCCCTCGAAGCCGCTCGATACCACGACCGCCTCGAAATGAGTATTGTCATCGCTGCGTACCAGTGCGTTGCAGTCGGGCAATCCGGACTCGATGAGCGTTGCGATTTCTTCGCTATTCATGTTCAGGGGTTCCAGGGTTGTCGCGCAGCTTCCAGTGCGCTCGCGATCGTGACGTAATCGGACCGGGTATAACGCCCGGAAACTGAAATTGTACGGTATCGGTTTCCGCGTCGGTATAGCGGATTGGGGACAGCCTATCAACTCATCCGGCCGAAGCGTGTATTATTGCGTGCCGTTTTCGGCTTACTAAAACGCGTCGGCTGCGGCCGGAGCAAACGACGC
>Ga0102958_1000413_pt1 | contig 10362 bp, 8 predicted proteins | sample SalPonF2_B_D1_MG_FD_84513 | JGI IMG/M metagenome (GOLD analysis project Ga0102958, IMG submission 84513) | Salt pond soil microbial communities from South San Francisco under conditions of wetland restoration - Salt Pond MetaG SF2_B_D1_MG ...
GCTTATCAACGGCCTTTGTGACGGCGGGGCATATTAACACGGAGCCCGAAAATCGTGCAAGCACTTTTTTGTGGGGGCGCGCATTTTTCTGGCGAGTGGGCGGAAGTGCCGGTGGGTAGAGAGATTGGGAGGGTCGAGCGGAGGGATCGGAGGGGGTGTGGGGGCGGCCTGGCGAATCGGCTTGACATGGAGGGGGTCGGTTGATAATGTATTGGATTCAAGTAGTGTGACACAGGGATCACAACGTCGAGTATCGAGGTAGAGATGAAGCGCACGTACCAGCCGAAGAAGCGAAGAGGCAAGAGGAAGCACGGATTCCTGGCCCGCAGCTCCAGTCCTGGCGGGCGGAAGGTCCTTGCGCGTCGCCGCGCGAAGGGCAGGAAGCGTCTCACGACGCGGTAGGTGGTCGAGTGCCGTCGGAGAGCCTGAAGAGATTCTCGAGGATCAACCGGCGGGAGACGCTGGACCTGACTGTGAGGTCGGGCACGGTGGCACGCACCTCGTATTGCAGAATGTGCTACCGGATCGGTGAGGGGCCGCCGGGCGTGGCCTTCCTGGCGGGGAAGAAGGTTGGAGGAGCGGTCAAGAGAAACCGCGCGAAGAGGGTCCTTCGAGAGGCAGTGCGCACTTGCAGCGCAGACCTGTCTGGGATTGAGACCCTTGTCTTCATAGCATCACACAGAGCGGCCACCGCGCGTTACTCAGACATCAGACAAACGCTTCACGCAGAGCTCCGCCGCATCTCCGACCGCGACAGCTGACGCGGGAAAGGGGCCGGCCACAACGGCGGTCCACTATCAAACAAGATGGCAATCCTGAAGGTGTCTTCCAGGAGCCCCCTGGTGGTAACCGGCTTGCTGGTCGTGCTCTTGCGAGCGTACCAGAGGCTGGTGTCCCCGTTGTTCCCAGCAAGCTGCCGCTACACACCCTCATGTTCTGAATACGCCGCGCAGGCACTGACGCGACACGGATTGGTGCGTGGGCTCTGGCTGTCTATTGCCAGGGTCGTGCGGTGCAACCCCTGGTCTGAGGGGGGAGAGGATCCCGTACCGGAGCTGCGCTCCAGAGGTGGGAGTGCGCGCTTCCAGGGACCACAGCGAGCCCTTTGAGGAGGAGTGAATGGACGAGAAGCGCGCCATCGTGGCCGTCGTTCTCATCTTCGTAGTGCTGTTCGGTTACAACTTCTGGCAGCGGCAGCAGGTGGAGAAGCAGCCGGAGGGGGCCGCGGTGGTCGGCGAGGCTGTGCAGTCGCCGGTCGAGGAGGTCGTCCCGGCCGAGGACGGTGGGACGAGCAGTTTGACGACTCCGGATGCCGGCGGCGACGTCGCGGCCGCGAGCGTGCCTGCCGATGAGGAGGACACGCCCGGCGACGAAGTGGCGGTTGCGCCCGAGAGGACGATCACGGTCGACGCTCCGCTCTGGGTGGCGACGCTGTCGAGCCGCGGAGGCTCGATCACGTCGTGGCGGTTGAAGGAGTACAACGAACGCCTAGACATGGAGAGCGGAACAGGCGAGCCCGTTTCGCTCGTGTCCGAAGGGTCGCGGGCGCTCGCGCTCACCCTGGACTACGGGCCGACGTCGCTCGCGGTCGACGACTGGGCGTTCGAGTCGGGGAGCGCTTCGCACATCGATCTCACCGATGGTCGCGAGACCGCGGTCGTGCGCTACGACGCCACGGGTCCGGACGGCGTGGTGGTGACGCGCGAGTACACGTTCTACGCGGACACCTACTCTTTCGAAGCGCGCGTGGACGTGTCGGGTCTGCGGGAGCCATCGGGAAGGCGTGCGCTGTGGATCGGGTGGCCGGGAGTGAGTCCGACGGAGGAGAAGGAGGACAACAAGGCTCCGGCTTCGGTGGTGAGAATCGACGGCGGCATCGCGAAGGACGGCCTCGGCAGATTCAAGGAGCAGACGGAGTACCCGCGCGTAGGCGAGATAGAGTGGGTGACAACACAGTCGCGCTACTTCATCGCCGCGGTCGCGCCCGAGGGGGTCACGTGCAACGAGACGCGGGCTCTCGGTGGGGGCGAGACAAAGAGCGTGGGCTTCAAGGCCGCCGTTCCGCTCGAGGGCGAGAGAGCGTCGGTCACGTTCAGGGTGTTCGCGGGGCCACAGGACTACAAGCTGATATCGGCAATGGGCGTCGGGCTCGAGCGGGCCATCGACATGGGCTGGAGCTCCACGAGGCCTCTGTCGGTGCTTCTCCTCAAGGCCCTCGTGTGGGCTCATGACTACATCCCGAACTACGGTATCGTCATCATTCTCATCTCGATCCTGACGAAGCTCCTCTTCTATAGACTGACTCACAAAAGCTTCACCGAGATGAAGCGGATGCAAGACGTTCAGCCGAAGCTCAACGCCCTCAAGGAGCAGTACGGGGACAACAAAGAAGCGCTGGCCAAGGCACAGATGGAGATGTACAAGAAGGAAGGAGTCAACCCCCTGGGCAGCTGCCTGCCGATGATCTTGCAGATGCCCGTCTTCATCGCGCTCTTCCAGGTGCTCAGAACGACCATTGAGCTCCGCGGCGCCCCCTTTATGTTGTGGATGACCGACCTGTCTCAGCCAGACACGATCGCTGCAATAGCCGGGTTCCCGATTCACATACTTCCGCTGTTGATGGGGCTTGGAATGCTCCTGCAGCAGAAGTTCACGACGTCGGATCCGAGCCAGGCCGCCATGACGAAGATGATGCCTATCCTCTTCACGGTGCTCTTCTACAACTTCGCTGCAGGACTCGTGATCTACTGGCTGGTGAACACCATCCTGAGCATCGCACAGCAGTACTACATCCACAAGGGCCCCACGGGCACTGTGGAGGTGTCAACCGATGCCACTGCCCCGGAAGGTGTTCCTGTAAACGCACCTGCTTCCGTCACCGCGCCACCGGCGTTCGAGGAGGCCGAGGTCGTCGGCGAGACCGATTCGACCAGAGGCCCGACGAACGGCAGTGGAAAGAAGAAGCGCGGGCGACGTCGTCGCAAGAAGAAGTAGGGCGCATCGACCCACGGGGCAGCAGGGAGAGGACAGCGAATGACTCGGACAGTAGAGGCAACAGGCAAGGACGTCGCTGAGGCGACGACGCGCGCGTTGGCGCAGTTGGGAATAGCCGCTCACGAGGCCGACATCCAGGTGCTCGACCACGGGAGAAAAGGCCTCCTGGGCTTTCTGAACAAGAAGCCGGCCAGAGTGGCCGCCTCCATGCGCACGAACTTGAGGGAGCGCGCGGAAGAGATCGTTTCCGACATGCTCAGGCTGATGCGCCTGAGCTGTCAGCTGCACGTCACCGAAGAGAAGAACGCACTTGTGATCGATATCGAGACCGCCGGGTCCGATGGCCTGCTGATCGGCAAGGGGGGCCACACCCTGAGCGCGCTCGAGTACGTGGCGAACCGCATGCTTCAGCGCGGCAGCCGCAAGACCCCGAAGATCATCCTGGATGTCAGCGGTTACAAGAGGCGTCGCGAGGACTTCCTCGAGAACAAAGCGCTGTCGCTGGCGGAGCAGGTCAAGGCCGCGAAGAAGCAGGTGACGACCGAGCCGATGGACGCGGCCGACCGGCGCATCATCCATGCGGTCCTCAAGACAGATTCGTCCGTCGAGACGAGAAGCGTCGGGCACGGGCGCGTGAAGAGCATCATCGTCGCGCCGGCCAAGGGTGGGGGCAAGGGTAAGGGTAAGAGCAGGAGCAGAGGCGGACAGCGTCGGAGAAGGAAGCAGCCGAGCCGCTCGTAGCTCAGGGTGGCACGGGGCCGAGCGGCACGCGGGCGTCCTTCGTCCGGAAAGTGACAATGAGACATCTGCCCGGAGATACGATCGCCGCGATCTCCACGGCGCTCGGGCCGGGAGCGGTCGCCCTCGTACGAGTGTCGGGGGGTGGGGCGGTCGAGATCGCTGACCGGGTATTCCGCGGCAGCAGACCCCTGGCCGAGTGTCCGACCCACACAGTTCACCACGGTCGCATCGTTGACAGCAGCGGGCACGAGGTCGATGAAGTGCTCGCAACCGTCATGCTTTCCCCTAATACATACACCACAGAACATATAATAGAATTTGGCTGCCACGGGGGCCCCGTGCCCGCACGGCGTGTCCTCGCCGCGTGTCTGGAGGCCGGAGCCCGCCAGGCCAGAGCCGGCGAGTTCACCGAGCGCGCCTTTCTTGCGGGGAGGCTCGACCTGGTGCAGGCGGAGGCGGTCGCCGACATAGTAGCGGCGGAGACCCCGCGCGGGCTCGAGCTGGCGCTGGGTCAACTAGAAGGCGGTCTTTCCGGACAGATCGCGGAACTGCGCGCTACCCTCCTGTCGATGCGCGCCGAGATCGAAGCCGCGATCGACTTCCCCGACGAAGTGGACGCCGACGAGGCCGTGTTGAAGCTCAAAGAACTCAGTGGCGCGGCGCACGGGCAGACAGGTCGACTGCTGGAGAACAGCGAGGTCGGAGCCGCCGTGCGGGACGGTGTGTCCGTCGCACTGATCGGCAAGCCGAACGTAGGCAAGTCCAGCCTGATGAACGCGCTCCTGATGCGCGACAGGTCCATCGTCACGACGGCCCCCGGGACGACGCGCGACTCGATCGAAGAACATCTGCACATAGACGGCGTGCCTGTAAGGCTGGTCGACACAGCGGGCTGGCGCGATTCATCGGACGAGGCGGAGCGGGCCGGAGTCGAGCGCGCGCAGGCGGCGGCACGCGGCGCCGCGCTGTCCCTGTTCGTCGTCGATTCATCGGCGCCCGCGGACACCGAAGATGTCGCAGTGGCTGCCGCGCTGGACCCGTCCGCGACGGTGATTGTCGCGAACAAGACGGACCTCGGCAGCGCCGTCTCCGACCACGAGCTTCAGTCGCTACTGCCCGGAGGAAGCGAGGGCGACAAGCCCGCTGGCGTGAGCGTCTTCAGAGTCTCCGCCCTGACCGGCGCCGGCCTTGACGGCCTGCGGTCCGCTCTGGCGGATGCTTGCCTGGGTTCGGCGCATCGGGAGAACGCCGCCGTGTCGAACGTACGGCACGCCGACGCGCTGCGCAGAGTCAGCGAACGACTGTCGGCCGCGGACGCCGTTCTCAAGAAGGGCGCCCCACACGAGCTGGTCGCCGCCGAACTGGCCGACGCGACCTCTGCTCTTGGGGAGATCACTGGGGAGACCACGCCGGAAGAGGTGGTACAACATATATTCGAGCGTTTCTGCGTTGGGAAGTGAGCACTGCTGTGGAGAGCCGTGACTTCGACATCGTGGTGGTAGGTGCAGGCCACGCGGCCGTAGAGGCCGCCCTGGCCGCAGCGAGACTTGGGCGGCGCGTGTGCGTCGTGACCATCTCGAGGCGGCACGTGGCCGAGATGGCCTGCAACCCGGCGATCGGCGGACTGGCGAAGGGGCAGCTCGTTCGCGAGATAGACGCGCTCGGCGGCGAGATGGCTCGCGCCATCGACGACACGGGGCTCCAGTTCCGGGTGCTGAACACCGGGAAGGGCCCGGCAGTGCGCTCCCCGCGGGCCCAGGCCGACAAAGAGGCCTACAGCGCCCAAATGCTCACCGCACTCACAAGAGAGCCCAATCTTACGCTGGTGACCGCGAGGGCCGAGCACATTCTCACGACTGACGGTCGTGTCAGTGGTCTAGGGTTGACAAACGGGCGCACGATCAGGACCCCTGTTGTTATCTTGACAACTGGGACGTTTCTGTGTGGTTCTCTGTACGTGGGGGAGAGGGTGTGGCGCGGCGGCAGATCGGGCGAGCCGGCGGCCAGGGGGCTCTCGGGGAGCCTCAGAAGGCTCGGTCTGGCCCTGGGACGGCTGAAGACCGGAACGCCGGCAAGAGTGGCGGCATCGAGTGTTCGCTGGGAGGCGCTGCGGGTACAGCATGGAGACGACCCACCGACGCCATTCTCGTTCAGCACGAAAGCACTAGCAGTTGACCAACTCCCATGTCATATCACGGATACCTCACCCAGGACGCACGCCATCATCAGTGGCGGGCTCGACCGCTCGCCACTGTACTGCGGGCGTATCACGGGCATCGGACCGCGGTACTGCCCCTCTATTGAAGACAAGGTCGTGAGGTTCTCACACCGCGATTCACACCGCGTGATCCTGGAGCCGGAGACCCGCCGGGGCGACGTCATCTACCTGAACGGCCTGTCCACCAGTCTGCCCTACGACGTGCAGGTCGAGATGATTAGGAGCATAGAGGGTCTCGAGACAGCGGAGATCCTGAAGCCAGGGTACGCGGTAGAGTATGACTTCGTGGACCCGAGGGAACTGGACTCGTCGCTGGAGGTGAAGCATGTGCCCGGGCTGTTCCTGGCAGGGCAGATCAACGGCACCTCCGGCTACGAAGAGGCCGCGGCACAGGGGCTGATGGCCGGGATCAACGCACACAGGAGGCTGGATGCTGACGAGCCGGTCGTGCTGCGCAGGTCTGAGGCCTATATCGGGGTCCTTATCGACGACCTGGTTACCAAGGGGGCGGACGAACCCTACCGGATGTTCACGAGCAGGGCAGAGCACAGACTGGTCTTGCGAAGCGACAACGCGGACATGAGGCTGACCCCATTGGGGCACAGGCTTGGTCTGGCGCCCGACGCGGCGCTTGAACGAGTTAAGGAGAGACAGCGGCAGGCAGCGGGCGAGCGTTCCAGGCTCCACAAAGCCAGAGTGTCGCCTGGCCAGGCCAACGCGCTCCTGTCTGCACTTGGGGCAAGCCTGCTGACCGAGCCGGTGCCGGCCGACCGCCTGCTGGCGAGGCCAGAGGTGACATACGAAGACATCGCCGGGTTCTGTCCACCGGGCACGGTGGTGCCCCGCGATGTGACCGCTCACGTCGAGATAGAGATCAAGTATCAGGGCTACATCTCCCGGGAGAACAGCAGGATCGAGCAGCTCGACCGACACGAAGATGCGGCACTGCCGGCGGACCTCAACTACCTCGTTGTCCACGGGCTGTCCACGGAAGCAGCACAGAAGCTAAGTTCAATCAAACCGCGCACGGTCGGCCAGGCGGGGCGGATTCCTGGAGTGAGCCCGGCCGACATCGGCGTGTTACTTATCCACCTGAAGGCGGGCGCCCGGCTGCAGTAGAGGCCAGAGTGGATTACCTGGGCGCGACTGCCGCAGGGTGACGCCAGGAGCCTCCCGCGCGGGAGCAAGGAGTGCACAGTCGGTGGATTTCCTGTTGCCAGTTGAGGCCATGGAGGAGTTGGCGGGGCCGCTCTCAGCCGAGCAGGCGGATCGGCTGACGCAGTACGGCTGCGCGATTTTGGAAGCCTCGCGACGCGTCAATCTGGTCTCTCGACAGTCTCTTGCCGACATCGGAGAGCACTTCGTGGACTCGGCGTCGCTGCTCTCTTTCGTCGAACCCGGGGCATGCGGTCTGGCTGACCTGGGCAGTGGAGCGGGTTTTCCGGGCCTGGTTGTTGCCATCCTGCGGCCCGCGACAAGGGTCACACTGATCGATTCGAGACGGAGCAAGGTCGTCTTCTTGAAGGACTTGAAGCGGAGGCTGGGGCTGGAGAACGTGACGGTTGTGCACGCCCGACTTGAGGAGCTGCAGGGTGAAGCGGACTTCGAGCTGGCGACGGCGCGTGCGCTCGGAAGTGTGGAGGACGTGCTGGCCCCATGTCTGAGGCTGCTGGTGCCTGGAGGTCGGCTGGTTCTCTTTAAGGGGCCGCAGTGGCCGGCCGAGGCGACACGTGCCGCGGCCGTCGCAGCGAGCGAGGGGGCGGAGATCACGCGAACGGAGACGGTTGCGCTTCCAGGGCTCGACAGGGCTACAAGGTTCGTGGAGTTTCACGTGAAACAGCCCGAGCATCAGTAGTCATGGCGTGTCAGTGTTCCACGTGAAACACTTCCAGCCAGTCGGCACGCCCCATCACTTGTTTCACGTGAAACATCCCCGAGCACACCTGAGCAGCGCTTCACAACACCACCCCAGCGACCACACTGGCCATTCCACACATGCACCACCCCGAGCGGCGCACCTCGAAAAAAGCTGTGGATAACTCCGACTGTTCCCAACTTTTCTATTGACACGGATTCCGCTGCCTGTATTCTCCTAGCACCTTCCCAATATCCTTGCATCACGGCATGGTGACAGACCAACCTTATCCACACACGGGGTGCCAATGGGCCGGATCATAGCGATAGCGAACCAGAAGGGTGGAGTGGGGAAGACAACCACGGCTGTCAACCTCTCAGCCTGTACAGCTGTGGCGGAGCGGCCGACCCTGCTGATTGACATCGATCCCCAGGCCAACGCGACGAGCGGCCTCGGGATCCCGAAGGACGACGTCAGGACCAGCATCTACGAGGTTCTCATCGGTGAGGGCGACGTCGGTGAGGCGATTATGCCGGCGCCGAACCTCCCCTTCCTGGACGTACTGCCCGCCCACCAGCGACTCATAGGCGCTGAGATCGAGCTCGTGAACGTCATGGCGAGGGAGACGCGCCTCAAACGGGCACTCGAGGGCATCAGGAACGACTACCACTACATATTCATAGACTGTCCCCCGTCGCTTGGGCTACTTACCGTCAACACTCTCACCGCGGCGGACAGCGTCATCGTCCCAATTCAGTGCGAGTACTACGCGCTCGAAGGGCTCGGACAGCTTCTCAACAGCATCCGCCTGGTGCAGCGCAATCTGAACTCGTCTCTGCGCATCGAGGGCATACTCCTCACGATGTACGACGGCCGCCTGAACCTCGCAAGGCAGGTGGCGGACGAGGCACGCCGCTACTTCGGCGACCGCGTCTACGAGGCGATGATCCCGAGAAACGTCCGGTTGGGAGAGGCGCCCAGCTTCGGTCAACCGATTATCCTTTACGATATCCTCTCAGCGGGCTCAGAGAGCTACATCCAGCTGGCCAAGGAGCTGATGTTCGACGCGGACCCGGAAGCGGGAACGGTCACGCCGGCCGAGGCCGTGGTGACCGAGGAGTCCTGAGAGCGACGAGGTGAGGCAGTCCGGCAGGAGGGAGACGTCAATGAACCGTAAGGCGCTTGGCAAGGGAATCGAGGCACTGATCCCGGAGGCTGAAGGGGCAACGGCATCGGGGCTTGTCCGCGAGATCCCGGTCAACGACATCCAGCGGAACCAGGAGCAGCCGCGGTCGCGGTTCCCCGACGAGACAATCAAGGAGCTTGCCGCGTCGATACGGACGTACGGCGTCGTGCAGCCGGTGGTGGTGAGGCAGCTCCCGACCGGTGTGTACCAGCTGGTGGCGGGTGAGCGGAGGCTGCGCGCTTCAAGGCTGGCCGGCCTCGACGTGGTTCCGGCGATCGTCCGCGACGTGGACGAGACGGGGGCTCTCGAACTGGCAATGGTGGAGAACCTCCAGCGGGAGGACCTCAATCCGATTGACGAGGCCAGGGGATATGAGTCTCTGATGGAGCTGTCGGGCACGACACAGTCGGACGTCGCTGAGCGGGTCGGGAGGGACAGGAGCACTGTGGCCAACTCGCTGCGACTGCTCGACCTGCCCCCTGACGTTCAGGACCTGCTGGTGGAAGGAGAGCTCTCGGCGGGACACGGTCGCGCACTTCTCGGCCTGGCCACGGCCGAAGGGATTCGGGCTGGCGCGCGGAAGGCGGTGTCCAGGGGCCTCTCGGTTCGTGAGGTCGAGGCTCTTACAAGGGCCGGCAAACCTCGCAAGAAGGTAGCGCGCAAGCGCCGAACTGACGATCCGATCCTGCGCGAGTGGGAGGAGAGGCTGCAGAGAAGCCTCGGGACGCAGGTGCGGATAGAACGGATAGGGAAAGAGGGCTCAATAAGGATAGAGTACTACTCGGACGAGGACCTGGAGAGGATTCTCGAGGCGCTTGGTTCACTGGGCTAGGAACTTCGGCGCAGGGGGCCCGGGACCGGCGGAGCGGCCGGCGGGCGGAGTCTGCGAGGAGTCTGCGAGGAGTGTTCGAAGGGTGGCTTGGAAGGGTGTTTGAGGTTGACTCGCTCAGGGTCGTCTGCTAACTTCTAGCGTTCGATTGCAGGTGGGTTTGACGCGGTACAGTGCGGGGGTGATTGCCTCTACCCCAGGCGTCAAGGGGGAACAGATGTTCGCTAGAGACGAGGAAAGGATTGCGGTCGACGTGAACACGATTATCGGTGAGGGCACGACCCTCAAGGGCAACGTGAAGGTCGAAGGCAGCATTCAGGTCGACGGTGATTTTCAGGGAACGATCGATGCGGTCGACACACTGGTCGTAGGTGAGACCGGCAAGGTCGATGGTGACGCTACCGTAGCGAACGCCGTCATCGGCGGCCGGATGTACGGCAACGTGTTCGCGTCCGGCAAGATCGAGCTGCAGCGCGGGTCTCAGCTCCTCGGCGACATCAAGACGCGCGGCCTGGTCATCGAGGATGGCGTAGTCTTCC